>LULV01000732.1_pt1 | contig 9693 bp, 16 predicted proteins | sample 728081 | NCBI WGS metagenome assembly LULV01 (sample SAMN03860280, study PRJNA289734) | marine metagenome | biome: seawater column; feature: ocean; material: water; isolation source: Red Sea water column Station 108 - depth 25m | place: Saudi Arabia: Red Sea | collected 2011-10-15 | depth 25 m | reverse complement strand
ATCATATATAGATTGTATCAAAGTTCCTATTAAAAAATTTATTATTCTATCACCATCTAAATTATATAAATTAATTATTTCATTGATATGGTAAATATTAGAGGATAGTATTTTTTTATTAAAATTAAAAAAAGATTTATCTAAATCTTTATTATTCTTAGATTCTAATTTAGATACTTCTTCTTGTAATAACTTAAAAAAAGTTTCTATAGGTTTATTTTTTTTATTTTTTTGATAAACTCTACCTGATATAATTTGATTATTTTTATTAGTGTCCCCGTTACAAAAATAATTTACTATATCATCTACATTAATTTCTTTTTTAGTTTTTTCTATATCAAAACTGGTAGGCGGAGCTTCATTAGTAATTTTATCTAATTCATTATTCATCTTTTAGTTATTATAGGTGTAGTTAGTAATGATGTACCAACATTAGTAGTAGCTCTAACATCCTTATTACATTTCATACATTTATAAACTGTATCTTCATTTAAAGTTAATAAAACGTCTTGAGGTTGATTTTCACCACATGGACATAATACTTTAACTGTATTTTTTAATTTTTCAATTTCTACCAATGAATTAGCTTCTATAACTTTTTTAGTTAAATAATTTTCATAAACTGTATTAAAAAAATAAAAGAAAAGTATTTGCAATATTGTTGCTAAAATAAAAACTAACCAATTATTAAATATGATACCAAATAATCCACTAACTAATAAAGTTAATGTTAGAGACACTAAAACTTTTTTCATTATTTTATTTTACTAACCTTTTTAGTAATTTCAACTAAATTACCTTTTAGCTTAACTATTTCTTTACCTAAACCATCCAAAGGTGTTTTATCTTTAATTACTTCATTAGTATTAGCTATTTTTAAAAGCTCTTCTAAATTTTGTAAAGCAACAAAAGCATTAGATGCAACGTTATCGAATTCATTTAATGGGTATGGTACGTTTTCTGGTGCTACGTCACTTCTTTGTTGCTTGTTCATAATATCTTGTACACTAGAAGGTTGTGAAGGATATTCAGTTTTTAATCCCATTTGATCTCTTACAACATCTGGCATCATTTCTTGCCCGTAGTCTTCTTCAATTACTTTAACAAAGTCTTGAAATTTTTTGTATGATTGCATATAAATATTTATAAATAATAGTATGAGCTTATACCAAAAACGATTTAAAAAGTTTTTATCTGAACAAGACGATGAAAATCCTGAACTAACCGATCAAGAAGCAATGGCTTCTACATTAGATCCAGAAACTTCTCCAGAAGAATTTGATGTAGAAGCACCGGCAGGTGATAGTCCTATCAATACACAATCAAAAGAAATGTTTGAAGAATTGAATAGTTGGATTCAAGAAATGGATAGATTTTCTAATTATTTAAATGGTACTGCAGATAGTATACAAACATCATTAAATGCTGCTGAACCTGATACAATTTTCGATAGTATATCAAATGCTGAAACAAAAAAGATTGCTAGAGTTGCAATGGAAATTTCATCATTAAGCGAAATACTTAAAGGTTATTTAGCAGGTGCTAATGACCCTAAATATAAATTTAATTAAATAAAAATATGAAAACCGATAAAGATTTAATTTTTGGCCCACCTGATGAACCTCCTGTTTTTGAAAGACTTGAAGAACTTATGCGTAAAAAGCCAGAATTAAAAAATGATTTAAAGCCTATATTAGATGAATTTGAAGATATTATTAAAAGTATTATTAAATTTGATTCAGTAGATGGTAAGGTAGATGAAAGTGATTTGGATGAAGCTTTATATAGACTTTCTAGTCACGCTTTAAATATGCCTAACCCTGGTCTTTTTAATTAACTATTTTTTATTTCAGTTAATAATAATTTAGCTTTAAGACCTGAATGAGTATTTTTTAATATAAATTCAGGTTTTATTTTGTCTTTATTACCAGCTATGCATATATCATTAAAGTCTTTAAAACGTTTTAACTCTTTAGGCCATATAAAAACTTTTTCATTATTATCTACTAATAAAATACTTTTATTTAACGCTGCTTTATCGCAGTATTGATTATCTAATACGTAAATTTTTTCATATAAATTAAGTTTATTAATTTGTTTCTTCTGTAATGAAGTAAACATCTTATTTGTATTTTCAGTTATACCACAAGTTGCTAAACCGTTTTCAACAAAATAACTATCAATAGGACCTTCAAATATAAAAACATTATCTAAGTCTGAGTTTATATTTTGAATACCGTATAGACTTCTTTCTGCACCTACTTTACTAAGATACTTTGGTCTTTCATAAAGGTCCTTTTTAGTTAGACCTCTAGATTGGTAAAATATTATATCATTATTTTCATCATAAAAAGGTAGTATTAATCTATTTTTATGAACTTTATCTTTTAAAGATAAATAAAATGTTTTAGGTTTATTAATGCCTTTATCTAATTTTCTATTGTTAATTAAATTTAAAGCTATTTTAACTGTAGAATTATCTTTATAATATTCTACTTGACTAGGATCAGATAAATTTATACAATCTTCAGGTAAAGTTTTATTTACTACTTTAGTAATCTCAGGCTCTTTTTCTTGAGGTATTTGTATTTCTACATCAAAATCTTTTATTTCATTTGCAATAATATGTAAAGGTTTATTAGTTACTTCAGTTACAAAAGTTAAAGCTTTTTTACTATATCCGCAGTTATGACAATAAGCTAACTCTTTATTAGGTATATAATAGAATCGTTTCTTTTTACCCCATGAACCACCTTCTTTACATATAGGGCAGCAACCATTATAAGTTTTAGTATACTTATTATACGATATTTTATATACGTTCTCGTATAAAATATTTACAACATACTGCTCGGGTATAACTATCACATTATAATTATAAATGCAATATATTGTATTTCAAGTCTACCCTCTGCTCTGAGTTGTATTACTTTGAGATAATACTGAATTATAATCTTGCATTACCTCTCCGGTTTTAGAATCTTTAATAGAAATTAGTCCCTTTTTAATAATATGCCCAGTTACTGGGTCGGACATAACAGCTTGCTCATAAGTTTTACCATTAGCACTATATGTATTAAAAACTGGTCTAACTGTCTCACCAGTATAAGGAGAACGGATTTGCTGAGGATTTATAAATTGATCTTGCATATAATTATTTAAGATAATAACTCTAATAATCTATTATCTTGAAAAAATGCAGTATACCATTTAGTATCGTTTTTAACTATTTGACTAAATTTATATTCTTTACTTAATTTTTTAAACTTATCATAATTAGTAGTATCTTTAATTTCAGATAATTGATTCAATACATATTCTTTTTCATCTTTATCTTCAGTTAAAGTAACTAATTCTAAATTTCTTTTATAGATATTATCTTCTTCTTCAGTTAAAAATACTTCTCCATTTAAAAATTTTTCTATTTTTACTTTGCCAAAACCTTTTAAACCTGGAATATTATCGCTTTTATCTCCAGTTAAAGCTTTAACTTTAATAAAATCTTTTTTATCATATTTTAAAACTTCTTTAAAGTTATCTTTATTAATTTCTATTTTTCTAATTGGATCGAAAACTGAAACTTTATTAGAAATTAGCTGACATAAGTCTCTATCAACTGTAACTATAATATGTCTAAATAATTTTTTAGTTAAATAAAATTTAGTTGTAAGATGTTTATCATATGCATCATTAATTATCTTAATAACATCATCGGCTTCATAAGATCTAGGAAAAATAGATGGTATTCCCATAGTATTTAACATTTCCTTTATTATTTCATTCTTAGTATGTACCTCTTTACCATACTCTTTATCACGATTTCCCTTATAATCTTCAAGAAGTTCCTTACGTTTATTAGGTTTATAATCAGGTTTTTCATCCCAGACACAAAAAGTTTTATCTGGTTGATACATTTCTACATAACTTTTAACGCTATTTAGGAACATATAAACGTGATAATTTTCAGAAACGTTTTTAATATTATTTGCAACCCAATATACTCTATGTACTAAATTATTTCCGTCTATTGTTAGTATTTTCATTCTTTTTAAACTGGGCTTCTATTACTTTAAATACGTATTTTGGGCATTTTTCGACAAATTTTATAATTTCTTTATCTAATCCGTTATTAAAATCATTTTGAGACATTTTTGTCGTCGCCATATCTGGCATTCTAAGAAAATTATATGTCTGTTCCTTTTTATCCTGGCAAATAAAACAGAATAACTGCCCAGCCCATTGACCGTGATGGCAAGCATATATATTTCCAGCTTTAACCTTCATTTTTACTGTATATTTCTACTAATTCTACCAATTGGTCATCAAAATCATTATATAAAGGTTCATAAGCTAATTCTTTTCTAATTTTTTCACAGTCAATACTATATCTAAAATCATGACCTAACCTATCTTTAACAAATCTTACTGATTTATCAAGATCTTTACCCATAATCTTACAAATTTTATCAACTAATTCTATATTTGATAGTTCTAAACCAGAACCAATGTTATAAACCCCTTTTTTACCCATTGTCCCTACTGCCCATACAGCTAAATTATGATCATGCACGTGTATCCACTCGCGTATATTCATGCCTTCGCCATACACCGGTACTTTTCTACCTTTACTTAATGATTTAATAATGGTAGGTATAAATTTTTCACTATGTTGATTAGGACCATAGTTGTTGCAACATCTCGTTATACAAATATTAGAATTATAGGTATTTATATATGATAAACATAAGAGATCGCTTGATGCCTTACTTGCAGCGTAAGGAGAACGAGGTGCAATTGGAGTTAACTCAGTAAATGAGTCATCACCAAACCCTAAATGTCCATAAACTTCATCAGTACTAATATGTATGAATTTTCCGTAGTTAGATTTACGAAAACCTTCAAGCAAGTTTTGTGTACCTAACACATTAGATTTAACAAAAATAGTAGGATCTGCTATACTATTATCTACATGACTTTCGGCTGCAAAATGAAAAATATAGTCATATTGCATATTAAAAACTGATGATATATCTTCAGAAATATCTTTAGTAATCATTATGTCAATATAATCTTTTATGTAATCAAAGTTTGAAGCATATCCGCATTTATCTAAACATGTTATTATATTTTCAGGAAAGTTATCTTTTAAAAATCTTATAAAATTACCACCTATAAAACCACAACCACCTGTTACCAATATATTTTTTTTATCCATTCTTAATATATTCTAATAAATTTTTCTTGGATTTCCAGCCAAGCTTTTTTGTTTTTTCAGTAATTAAAGTACCTGAATTTCTATTACCTTTTCTTTCAGGTAATTCATCTATTTGCACCTTACCATAATTGGAAAACATCATTGCAACATCTATAACTGAATATGATTGGTCACTACCAATACCGTATCCATCTCCTTTACCTTTTTCTCCAACTAAAATTAAACCATCTATAATATCATCAATATGAGTAAAGTTTCTTTCTTGTGTACCCGGTAATACTACCGGTAAATTTTCTTTTAATCTTACCTTTTCTTTATATAATGCTATTAATGTAGCATATTTGCCTTCAGAAATTTCTTTTCCACCATAAACATTATAAAAATAAGTAATTGCATAGTCTATACCAAACCATTTACTATAGTTTATAACAAGTTCAGTGTTTTGTGCTTTAGTAAAAGCATATGGTGATGAGTCAGCACCATTATCTCCAAACTTAGTACTACTACCAGCATATATTAATTTGCATTTTTTATCTTTTACATATTCAAGAACTTTAAATGTACCTTGTGTGTTATAATCATTAACAAGTTTTATATCTTCAAAACTTTGTTCTACTCTAGAATATTCCCCAAGGTGATATAAAATATCAGGACTTTTTATTCCCATCCATTTTATATCTTTAGTATTTCCTTTTATATACCTAACGCCTTTTATATGATTTTCTTCTTTACCGGTAAAATAGTTATCAATTGATACTACATTATAACCTTCTAGAAGTAATCTTTCACATAGATGGCTTCCTATAAAACCAGCACCACCAGTTACTACTGCATTTTTATTTTCCTTCATTTACTATGTTAGGATTTTGCTTTATAGTTTGTATTGTAATTAAATCCTTAATTTTAGTAGTAGACCATTCATGCGACCTCGTAGTATATATAACTTCAGGTGGTAAATCATCCCCAGTAAATGATTTACCTATGTAATCTTCTCCTAATATTCTAATATCTGGTTTGAAAAATTTTATTAAATCAATAAGTTCTTCTTCAGTTTGATACATATAGACATCGTCGACATATTGAATGGCCATTAAAGTCTTATATCTTTCATAATAAGGGATGACTGGTTTGTATTTTGTATATCTTGTAGCAGAAGGGTCTTTTTGTAAAAAAACCAAAAACTTATCACAATGTCTTTTTGCTTCTTCAAATGTATAAATGTAACCTGGATGTAATAAATCAAAGTTACCCGCTGTAAAACCTACTATTTCTTTTCCCATTTTAATTCTTTCTGTATTAATGATGCATTTAAACGTAAAAAATATTCTTCTTCTCCGAAGTCAAATTCAAAATCTTTCTTACCTTTTTCGTTAGATAAAACGCAGTTGCTTCTATTGCATTTAATATCTAATTTTTTATAATCAACAAATTTCCATTCTTTGTTTTCTATTTCATACTCTTTTAAAATATCAGTAACTTCTTTAGTACTTAATGCATTATCATGAACTACATTATATATACCTGCTGTAAAATTATCTTTTACCAAGGATATAAACTCGCAAAGTTTACGTATATCAGTTTTACTATTAACAAAATCTATTAAATTAGAATATTTGTAAAGCTTAGTAATTAAATTTTTATCAGTCAGTTTATTTTCTATAGGCATTCTTATACGTATGATATTAGTAAAATTAGTATCTAACATAAGTTCTGATATATGTTTAGTTTTACTATAAAAACTTGAATGTTTTTCAAATAAACCAAAATTAGGAGTATCGTCTTCAGTAAATTGTTTTTCAGGGCCACCTTCATATATACATCCGGAGCCTATATGTATAAAATTTATATCTAAAGACTTACATACACTTTCTACTGTAACTGGTACTTTTACATTATATAAAAAACAATCTTCTTTATTGTCTTCACAACCATCAACGTTCGGTCTTCCAGTATAACCAGAAGTATTTATTATAGTTTTAACGTCATTAATTAAACAATATTGATATAAAACTTCTGAATCGGTATAATCTAAATCACTTTTTGATAATAACTCAATTTTGTATTTAGGGTATGAATTGCCCCATACTTTATCAGGGTTTCCCATATATTTTTTAAGGTGGTTTCCAATATAACCCTTACCGAGAATAATAGTACTCATATATATTATTTTATCTTATAAAAGATAAAAATCAATGTAAAGACTGTATTATAAATTTTTGAATATACTGATTTAATGCATCAGCATCTTTGTCATTATTAGCGTAAAAAATAGGTTTAATAGAATTGCCTTTAAAATCGTATCCCATAATTACAAAGCATTTCATAAACTCAGAACATGTAGCAACCATTGCTTCTATATCATTATTAGTAGCTCTTTTATTATATCTTTCTTTTACGAAAGTTTTTAAAGCATCTCTAATTATGTCTTCAGTTTGCGGGTCAATAGACTCAAAGATAACTTCTTTATCAACATTTTTATCTTTGTTGTTATCTTATTAATAGATTTACTACTACTTCGATACTATCAGTTTTTAAATAAAAACCTTTATTAAAATTAATACCCCCATCATCAAATTCAAATAATACTTCACCGGGTTCTTCTTTATTTGTAAAACAAGTTATATATACACTATGATAACCTGGATCTACTAATACTGACCATCTCCTCGGGTCAGCGTTGGAATATGCATTGAATATTTTAAGAACAACAAAACCATTATCTTTTAATCTCTTAATAAAATAACCAGCTGTCTTAATTTTATTTTTTACTTTATGTTCAGACCAATCTTTTCTCATATATTAATTAATTAATGCTGAAATAATATAAATCAATTCAGTATTGCCTTTGAGAAAATTACAGGTAATAACTCCCATATCAGTATTAATATTAAATTTAACTTCTTTACTACCACTAAAACTAATTAATCTAAATGAATCAAAATTTACCGGCAATGGTTTTTCAATATTACCATCATATTCTTCACTTAATAGGCATACAAAATTATCTGAATTATGTCTAGACCTATCTCCTAATTCACTATAAATTTTATTATCTTCTTCAAATATATATACTTTAGAAGTTTCAGTTGCAAATGTACTACCCTTAAATAAAGTATTAAGTTCTCTCTCTTTAACTAAAAAATTATTATTAAAATTTAATTGTTTAATTTTTTCTACATTCAATGAAGGTTGTTTAATTATACCGTCATCGAGTAAATGATATTTAAATTTATATCCATTTTTATTATAAGCAATATTATTTTCATTAATTTGCAATTCAATATCTGTAGAAGGAATAATATCTAAAACTCTTACCAATTTTTTTATATCAGGTAAATTTAATGTAGTTTTATCTGCTAAATCTGTTTCTACTTCTATAGAAGTTCTACAAACAATAGTTGCGTCTGCAGATGCTAAGGTGCAATTTACTTTACCGTCTTCGACAGATAAAATACATGCATCATTAATATTTGAGACTGGTACTAAAAAATTAGATACAAAGTCTTTTTTATTTTTAATTTTTAAATAACCCATAAACTAAATCTATTATATTAGATTTCCTCTTATTTATCCACTGACTTTTTTTTTGTTTGCCTTTTAATAGGTAAAGAAGTAACTTTTGAATTTTCAATTATAGGAAGTTTCATTGGTTGAGCTTCTTCTAAAGTAGACTCAGTAGAGGGTGCAGTCTGCACCGGTTCAGGAGCAGACTGCTGAGGTTGAGTATAGACTTGTTCAATTTGTTTCTTTATCTCTTCACTTGTTCCTCTTTTTAAAGTAGTAGCTTCGCCAATAATATTGTTATCCATTTTTTTAGCTTCACCATACATATTACCCATAAAATTAAGCAAAACACTTCTTTCTTCGTCAGGGGAAAGTTGTCTAGTTAATTCCGGGGCTGGCCCACCTTGAGGTGGATTACCAGGCATTGGAATCATTTCTGGTTGTCCGTCAGCCATTTTATTATACGTCTAGGCCTTCAAGTAGCTCTTTTAGAACTTCATCTTCATTATTATCTTTCTTTTCTTCAACAACTGGCTCACTTACCGCAGTTTCAACAGAGGTATTATTTTCCTCATTATTAAACATAACAGTTGTAGTAGTTGTAGTAGTTGTATCTTTAACATAATAATGCTCATCTAGCATAGTTTTTAATTCATCAGAACTTTTAACACTGAATACATTCGAAAGATCAAAAGTACTATCATAAATTTCTTTATAATTATCTTCATCTAAACCATCAATTGCACTAGGCATTGCAAATTTAGAAGATACATAAGTAGGAAAGTCTCCTTGCTTTTCTACTTTAACTCTAAAATTAACACCATTAGGACTTAAATCAAAGATACGAGGACCTAACTCAGATGCATCTTCACCTTCAATTGCATCAGTAATGATATTATGGATCTGCTTACCATAACGAAGCATTTTAACCTTACCATTATTTTCAGGATTAACAGGGTCATTAACAACATAAA
>LULV01000340.1_pt1 | contig 9705 bp, 11 predicted proteins | sample 728081 | NCBI WGS metagenome assembly LULV01 (sample SAMN03860280, study PRJNA289734) | marine metagenome | biome: seawater column; feature: ocean; material: water; isolation source: Red Sea water column Station 108 - depth 25m | place: Saudi Arabia: Red Sea | collected 2011-10-15 | depth 25 m | reverse complement strand
ATCGCATTAATATCTTTACATATTTTTGCTGTTTTAATTCATAAAATATTGTTTAAGGAAAATTTGCTTAAAAGAATTTTATAAAATAATACAAGTTAATTTGTCTTTAAATTTTAATTTATTTTTATAATTTAATTCGATTTCTTGAATACCTTGTATAAGTTGTTTTTTTGATAAAGGTATTAAAGTAGAAATATATCTATTTTTAATCATATCGAGATATTTCTTTTTGCTTATTCTTACATTAAAAATAAATTTTTTTTGAATTCTTTGAGGATATAAATTTGTAATAATCTTAAATATTTTTTTATCTCTTATAAGAGATTTATGAAGTTTTAGTTTCATTAATTTAAAAGTTGGAATTTCGTTATTTTCTGTATCTAAAGTAAAAATTATAATTTTACCTTTTGTATTTAATATTTTTTCTAATGATTTTAATAATTTTTTTACCTTACTTAATTTTATTAAATGAATTGTTTGTTTAATCATAATTAAATCAAACTTTTGACTTTTTCTCAAAGAAAGATTTAAAATATTTGCTTTTTTAAATTTAATTCTTTTATCTCTATCTTTGTGATTAACAATATCTATGCCTAAAGGTTTATATTTGAGTTTTAGTCTTGATTTTAAAGAACCTAAAATCTTCCCTCTTCCACAACCAATATCTAAAATTTTAAAATTTGAATTAATTTTGGTATTTTTGATTAAAAAATTATTAAATGAATTAATATAATTTTGTGAAGATAACCAAGTTTTATTGTCCCAATTTTTAATGACAACTGATGCCATATTTTTTTAATCTCCAATAATTATATGGCCATGGTGTTAAAAAACCCACAATAAGCATCAAAGGTACAACCCACCAGGTTAATATTGCTCCACCAGTTAAAAAGTAATCAGTTAAATTCATTGTGGTTTCCATGCTTATCATTGAAATAAAACTCATGCCTAGTGCTGTTTTTAAAGCTTTGTTAAATTCCAAATTTTGACGGATTAAAATAATTGTTTCTAAAATTATACTTGTAATCAACCCATTGATAATTGCTAATATCATGATGGCTAAGACCGGGAACGGTATTTTAGTTAATTGAAAAAATAAAATTGTTCCGAAATCTCCAATCGAACACCCAAGTAAACACCACGCAGTATTTTTAGCACTTTGTTTCCATGTGTGTGAACAAGACCAATCAAATGTAGTGGATTCCATTCTTATATGATAATGTTTAGTTATGATTTTTAAACAACTATTTGATCAAAAATCTAGCACATACACATACTTAATTGCCTCATCTAAAGGAAGAGAAGCTTTGATAATTGATCCAGTTTTAGAAAACGTAAGTGATTACATAATTTTATTAAAAGAATTAGATTTAAGATTAGTAAAAGTAATTGACACACATATACACGCTGATCATGTGACAGGTGCTTCAAAATTAAAAGACATTACGAAATGCTCCACAATAATGGGCGACCATACTCCGGCGGATGCCGTTGAAATTAAAGTAAAAGATGATGAATATATAAATTTAGAAAATTTAAAAATTAAAGCTATGTATACTCCAGGTCATACTTCAGATAGTTATAGTTTTTTGATGGATAATTATCTTTTTTCTGGTGACACATTGCTGATAAATGGAACAGGTCGAACTGATTTTCAAAATGGAGATTCAAAAGATGCATATAACTCAATTTTTAATAAACTATTAAAACTTCCTGATGAAACTTTTTTATATCCTGCTCACGATTATAAAGGAGAGAAAGTGAGTACTATTGGTAAAGAAAAAAAACAAAATCCAAGATTACAGGTTAGTAGTGTAGATGAATATGTTGAGTTAATGAACAATCTAAATTTAAAAAAACCCACTGAAATTGATTTTAATGTTGCAAAAAATATTAATTTAGGTGCTTAGTTTAAATTGAAGCTTTTAATGCTTCATAAATTAAATCTTCTGTTGTTTCACCAATACTTCGATAAACTTCTTGATTACCTTTAAAAATTATTAATGTTGTTTGATATTGTACATCAAAAAAATTAGAGATTTCCTTTTTAGTCACATCGAATGAAAAATATTCAATATTATCAAATTTAATGTCTAATAATTCACCTTTATTTTTTGCATTCTGAAGAATTTTCATTTGACCAGCACATGATGGGCAATATTTTATCCAAGAACTGATTACTACAATTTTTCCATCTGATTGAGCTTTATCAAACAACTCTTTCTTAAAAGTTGTTTCTTTTTCCATTGCATTTGCACTTAATGAAAATAAAAAGAAAATTGATATTAATATTTTTTTCATAATTTTTTATACCATAAAAATTAAAAACCAATAAGAAGCTAGCCCTGAGATAATTGTCGCAATAATATTTTGACTTATTATTCCAATTAACATTGCAATTATTGCTGCCATTATTTTTGGATTGTTTTCTAATTGGAAATCTCCAGAGTTATCCAAAAAAATAGCAGGAAATATAATTGCAGGAAAAATTGCTGAAGGCACAAAAGAGAGAATTTCTCTTATTCTATCATTGAACATTTCTTTCTTTAATAATGCTATCATTGAAAACCTTGTCAAAAAAGTTATCAAACCACAGTATATAATTAATAGCCAGTTACTCATTTTTTTTATTCAACTTAGTTAAAATTGCTGCTGTCAGTAAAGCAGTTACTCCAGCGACAATTACATATGCTTTATAAGGAACATAATTAAATCCAAACGTTGCCACTAATCCTGAAATAATTATCACAATCACATTTATTAATTTTCTAAAATCATTAACCAGTAATGCTAAAAAAGTTAACGGTACTGCAAAACTTAAGCCTAGTTTTTCAGGAATAAAAGCTCCCAAAACAATTCCTAAAAAAGTGGTTGTCTGCCAAATAACCCAACAAGTAATACCACCACCAAATAAATGAAAATATTTATCTTTATTTTTATTTTTTTTAAAATACTCATTTGATCTTGCAAAAGCTTGGTCAACTAAAAAATATGAGATTACAATTTTCCAAACAAGTTTTAAATCTGATAAATGCTCAGAAACAACAGCTCCATACAAAAGATGTCTTGAGTTCACTGCTCCAACTGAACTTATTATAACTAAAGATGAGGCGCCTCCTGAAAATAATTGGAGTAAAACAATTTGTGAAGCACCACCAAAGACTATTAATGACATTCCCATTGTTTCTATTGGGCTAAATCCAATATCGATTGAAAGAACCCCAAATATTAAACCAAATGGAACAACTGGAATCATCAGTGGGCTAACATCAAAAATACCCTTTAAAAAAACTCTAAATTTATTATTCATTTTAGAGAGTTTTTATTAGAAGCAAACAATATGATCAATATGAATTGGTCTTTTTATGCCAAATTTTTCATTCTCCTCGTGTTGGTGAATATGATGAGAGTGAACAAAAACTGGAATTAATAAATTACTTGGCGTTTTAAGAGTGTAGATAAAATTTGTCCCCCTAAACTTTCTATCTATAACTTCAAACTTTAAATTACTTTGGTCATCATGATGCAAGTCCTCTGGTTGAACCAAAAGTTTTACTTTTGATCCTATTGGAAAAGGTTTATTAAAATTACCCGTAATTGTTCCAAGATCTTTATTTTCTAAACTTTTAGGACTTGTAACCTCTGCAGGAATAAGAATGCCTCTATTCAAAAAATTAACTACTTCTATTGAGTTTGGTAAATGATAAACGTTATATGGATCATCAAATTGTTTGAGTTCTTGATTTAAAATAATTCCACATTTTGATCCTAAATAAAATGCTTCATAAGAGTCATGTGTCACAATTATTGTTGAAATTTTTAATTTATAAAGAATTTTTTTTAGTCTAACTTGAATTTCTTCTTTAAAACTTTGATCAACATTCGATAAAGGCTCATCTAATAATAACAAATCTGGTCGTGTCATTAAAGATCTTGCTAATGAAGCTCGTTGTGCTTCACCAGCACTTATCTCATGTGGGTATTTGTTGAGAATATGAGATATATCTAATAAATCGATAATCTCTTTTACATCAATTTTTTTTTCAATTTTTTCTTTATTTTTCTCTGAACCTAATAAAATATTTTTTTGAACATCATAATGTGGAAATAAACTATTATCTTGAAAAGCGAGAGATACATTTCTATTTTCAGGTTCAATATTAATTTTTTCTGATGAAAGAACTTTTCCATTTAATTCTATTGAACCTTTTTTTATTCTTTCTAAGCCAGCGATCGTTCTAAGTATGGTAGTTTTTCCAATACCAGATGGGCCCAAAAGGCAAATTACATCACCTTCATTCTCAATTGAAAAAGAAACATTTTTAACTTTAGTTTTTCCATCAATATTAAAATCAACATTTTTTATTTCAAAAAAATTTTTACTCATTATTATCTCTTAATATATATTTAGATGTAATTATAATGAAAGAAGTTGCAATTAAAATTAAAAATAATGATGGGACTGCAGCAGCCTCTAATAAATCTTCGGATGCGGATATATAAGCTGTAGTTGCAAAAGTCTCAAAATTAAAAGGTCTCAAGATTAAAGTAATAGGTAATTCCCTTATAATCTCTAAAGAAATCAATATACAAACAAATAATAAAGAGTTTCTCAAGAAGGGTATATGAATATTCATAAATGTTTTTCGTTTTGAATAACCTAATAAATAAGAACTTTCGTCGACTGAGATATTAATTTTTTCATATCCAGATTTAATTCCATTAAAGGCCAAAGAATAAAATCTCACAAAATACACAAGAACTAATCCTAAAATAGAGCCAATAAATATTTTCTTGATAGAAAATAATCCTAGATTTTTAACAACACTCTCGTCGAACCAAGCTATGAAAGTTATAAATGCGACTGCTAAAATTACACCAGGTATTGCATATCCTGAAATTGATAAAGTTGATAAAATATTTAAAGTTTTATTTTTTGTAACTCTATTTCCATAGTTTGAGATTAAAGAAAACATTATCAATACAAAGCTTGATAAAATAACTAAATAAAGTGTATTACTCAAAAGATTAATAATTTGTAGATCAAATAAATTTTCTGGAAATTTAATTGTCCAATACAACATTTGACTTAAAGGAAATAAAAAACTTAAAAAGAAAACAAGAAAACAAAAAAGGAAAGCAGCTATTGATTTGGTTCCCTTAAGTTGTAACTTCTGTTTTTGTTTAAAACCTCCTTTTGAATTAAAGTGATATTTCGCCTTATTTCTTGATAAATTTTCTAATATAAACAAGGCAAATATGAACAATAATAAGAAGAATGATAACTGATTTGCAAAAGCAAGGTCATCAAATGTTATCCATGAATTATATATTCCTGTAGTAAGTGTATTTATTGAAAAAAAATCTACTGCCCCAAATTCTGCTAGTGTTTCCATTGCAACTAAAGATAAGCCAGCAACTATTGCTGGTCGTGCTGCAGGAAGAATAATTGAATATAATGTTTTAAAATTTGTAAAACCCAAGTTTTTACCTAGGTCAATGAAGTTTTGTGATTGATATAAAAACGAAGCTCTAGCTAAAATATATACGTATGCAAATAATGAAAAAGAAAGAGATAGTATGACTCCAATCATTCCATCAAATTTTGGAATATATAAATTATAATTTTTATCTCCAAATAAGTTTTTTAAAATAGAATATGCTGTACCGTAATTTTCAAAAAAGGCTGTTAATGAATAAGCATAAATATATGGAGGAACTGCAAATGATAGTATCAATGCCCATTTAAAAAAATTACTTAATGGAAATTCATAAAAAGATACCAAGTATGCAGTTCCAGTTCCAATCAAAAAAGTTAATAATAGAACACTTATCAATAAAATTATGGAGTTAGAAATATACTCAAATAAAAAAGTATCTTTTAAAATTTCATAGTAATTTGATGTGGATTCAAAAAAACTTAAAAATACAGTTAGAATTGGAATAATAACAAAAATAGAAATGAAAAGAGAAGATATATACCAAAAATTTATTCTCATAATTTATATTCCGCCTTATAAATATGGAAAGTATTTGTGTCCACACTTTAAAAAAAGCGTGGACACCCAGAAAAAAATCAAAAATCAAATACTTTTAGGATATGCGGAACCTCCCTAGTTTTAATTTCTGAAATTTTTCTATCATTTATTCTTTTATCGATTTTTTTACATTCCAAATAACATGGAGTGCATCCCTTAGAGGATTTATTAAAATCAATATCCGAAATAAATTTCTTTTTATTTTTCACTATTTTACTTCCAGCCGGCAGCTGTCATTACTTCTAACGCATCTGCTTGTTTAGCTCCATAACTAGAAACTTTTGTTTTAAGATCTTGTTTAAAATCTAAACCAATATTGTTTACCACTAACGGATTTGCTGAAACATTATCAATCATTGGAAACTCAAAGGTATTATTTACAAAATGTTCTTGAGACTCTGGTGTTAATAAAAACTCTACAAGTTTAATGGCATTAGTTTTATTAGGAGCATTTTTTACTAATGCTGCACAACTAATATTCATATGAGTTCCTCTATCACCTTGATTAGGAAAAAAAGCTTTAACTTTTTTTGCAGCTTCTTGTTGTTCGGGACCCTTTTTACCAGACAACATTAATGCAAGATAGTAAGTGTTGGCTACGGCAATGTCAGCTTCGCCAGCTGCAACTGCCATTATTTGTGCTCTATCATTTCCTTTAGGCGTCCTAGCCATATTAGACACAACTCCTTTCGCCCATTCAGCTGTTGCTTTTTTTCCATTATTTTTAACTAATGAAGCTACAAGTGATTTATTATAGATATTGTTGGATGCTCTTATAACTAGTCTACCTTTCCATTTTGGATCAGCTAGACTTTCGTAAGTTAAACCAGATAGCTCAGCTCCAGAAACTCTCTCAGGTGAATAATAAACTATTCTTGCTCTTTTTGCGATTCCAGTCCAATGGCTTGTTCTAAAATTTGCTGGCACTGCTGCTTTAATAGCTGCAGATGTTAAACCAGATTGAGTCATTCCCTTTGATTTAAATACTCCACATCTTCCTGCGTCAGCAGTAATGTAAAGGTCTGCGGAAGAGTCGACACCCTCTTCTATCATTCTTTTTTCAAGTGCGCCTGCCTTACCATTTATCAAGTTAACCTTAATTCCTGTTTTATTTGTAAACTTGTTATAAAGTTCAGCGTCAGCCTTATAATGTCTTGCGTTAAAAACATTTACCTCATTTGCCATCACAACTGATGAGGTAAATAAAGATGCTATCAATGCAAAAATTGATATTTTTTTCATTATTTCTCCATTCTTCCGCATGATTTAATTGAGAATGAGAACTATTCTCATTGAGAATGATTATCAATCGCAAAGATGTCGCAGGCTTACTAAGACTTCCAGTCGCCTATTTTGCTGAATAAAAAGTTCCTAAAAGCCTGAACTCTGGCTGTGTTTTTTAAAGATTGTGGATAAACGAAGTGTGCCTCTGTGATTGGTCCCTCAGATTTAGGTAAAACTTTAATAATATTGGTCGAATTACTTACTAAATATTCAGGCAGTGCTGCTAAACCTACTCCAGACTCCACTGCTAGTAAAAGTCCCATAACACTATTTACCTTCATTATAGGTTTTCTTTTTTTTCCGTCATGCATCCCTAACTTTAATGCCCACTCTGGATTAAAAACTGGGGAAGGTGCTCCTTTGCCAAATGATATAAATTTGTGTTTATTTAAGTCACTTACAGTTTTTGGCATACCATATTTTTCTAAATATTTGTTAGACCCATAAATATAATATTTTAGATCTATAAGCTTTTTTTGAATATAATTTAATTGTTTAGGTCTTCTCATAAAAATACCAATATCAGCTTGTCTTGTGCTCAAGTCCAACTCTTTATCCTCAAAAATCAATTCTATTTCAACCTCGGGATTTAACCGCATAAATTCCTCAATTCTAGGTGTTAACCAATGAGTTCCAAAACTTCTAACTGTTGTAATTGTCAATTTTCCTGTTGGTTTATTTTTTTGATCTCCTAGTGAAGTTTCCACTTCTTTGAGTTTGCTTATAACTTCGTGTGCAGTCTTAAATACATACTCTCCATTTTCGGTGAGCGTAAGACCTCTTGCGTGTCTTTCAAATAATTGAACTTTTAAATCTTGTTCCAAAGATTGAATTTGTCTACTTATTGCTGATTGACTAAGATTTAAATTTATAGTTGCATTAGTAAAACTTCCTGCTTCTGCAACTGCATGAAAAATTTTAAGTTTATCCCAGTCCATTATTTATTTAAATCAACTAAAACTCTTCCAGAAATTTCACCCTTTAATATTTTAGGATAAGTTTCAATTAACTCCTCCAAGCTAACAGTTTGAATAGATTTTTCTATTAAGTTGAAATCGATTAATTTTGCAGCCTCTCCCCAAATAAATTCTCTTCTTTTGATGCTACAATTAGCTGAGTCCATTCCCCAAAGTTTTATTCCACGTAACATAAAAGGAATAACATTTGTATTAAGTTCATTTGTACTTGCATTACCACACACTGCAACAATCCCATTTGAATTAGTTTGAACAATTGCATTAGCTAAAATTTTACCGCCGACGGTGTCGACTACTCCATCCCATAAACCTTTATCTATAAGTTTTGGTTCTTTATCAAATTCAGCGCGATTTATAACACTTTTGGCACCTAATGATTTTAAGTAATCCGCTTTAGAATCTTTTCCTGAGACCGCAGTAACATTGTATCCCATCTTATTTAATATCATAACCGCAATACTTCCAACTCCACCAGTTGCACCTGTAACTAAGACATCATTTACTTTTGCACCAAGTAATATTTCTTCTCGAGCTTTTATTGCAAATGCTGCCATTAAAGATGTAAAACCCGCAGTGCCCAAGATCATTGCCTGTTTAGTTGTTAAATCACTTGGTTTCTTTACTAAGAAGTCACCATTAACTTTTGCTATTTGAGAATATCCACCATAAAAAATTTCCCCAACTCTAAAACCAGTTAAAATTACTTCATCTCCTGACTTAAATTTTGAATTTTCACTTTCTAAAACAGTTCCAGAAAAATCTATGCCAGGAATATGTGGAAACTCTTTTACTAACCTACCACCATTTTTTAAAATCATTCCATCTTTAAAATTAAGATCTGAATAATCAACTTTGATAGTTACATCACCATGTTTTAAAAAACTTTTGTCTAATGATTTTACTTCTCTTGTAAAGTTGTCACCTTCTTGATTTAAAACTAATGCTTTAAATTGGTCTGACACTTTTAATCTTTTGAATTGCTTATTAACCTTAAATATCTATTTTGATAACTTAAATCTTCTTTGAATTGACCTAAATAATAATTTGTGACTGTTGTAGCTTGTTCCTTTTTAATACCTCTCATAGTCATACATTGATGAGTTGAGTCTATTGTAACAGCTACCCCTTTTGCATCTAAAGATTGCATTAGTGTATTCGCAATCTGCATAGTTAATCTTTCTTGAGTTTGTAATCTTTTAGAAAAAACCTCAACTACTCTTGCTAATTTACTTAATCCAACAACTCTTTCATTAGGTATGTAAGCTACATGAGCTTTACCAATTATTGGTGCCATATGATGTTCGCAATGACTTTGAACAGAAATATTTTTTTGAATAACCATGTCATCATACCCATCCACATCGCCAAAAGTTTTATCCAAAACTTGAATAGGATCTTCCTTATAA
>LULV01000370.1_pt1 | contig 9722 bp, 10 predicted proteins | sample 728081 | NCBI WGS metagenome assembly LULV01 (sample SAMN03860280, study PRJNA289734) | marine metagenome | biome: seawater column; feature: ocean; material: water; isolation source: Red Sea water column Station 108 - depth 25m | place: Saudi Arabia: Red Sea | collected 2011-10-15 | depth 25 m | reverse complement strand
GAATGTAAGAAGTAGTGTTCTAATATGTGCACCGTCAACATCAGCATCTGTCAAAAATATTATTTTGTCATATCTTGACTCTTCTTCGTTGAACTGAAGCTTTATACCGGTACCAATAGCTTTAATGAGTGCGCTTATCTCTTCGTTTTGAAGAGCTCTGTTTTCTGTAACTTTTTGAACGTTTATAATCTTTCCCCTGATCGGCAGAATTGCTTGTACTCTTGAGTCTCGTGCTTGTTTAGCAGGACCAGCTGCTGAGTCTCCTTCTACAATGAACAACTCACTTTCTGTTGGGTCTGTTGAAGAACAGTCTGCAAGTTTTCCTGGAAGACCTGAGGTCTCTAAAATGCTTTTACGCTTGGTGAGCTCTCTAGCTTTTTTTGCACTCATTCTTGCTTTTGCAGCAACTGCACATCTTTCTACTATTGCTCTACCCTCTTTGGTGTTTTTAGTTAACCATTTTGGAAATTCTTCATTAATTAGGACTTGAACCCTTGATTTCATTTCAGTATTTCCTAATTTTGTTTTTGTCTGTCCTTCGAATTGAGGTTCTTTTACCCTTACAGACACCACACCTGTAAGCCCTTCTCTTATGTCGTCTCCTGTTAAAGACAGCTGTTCTTAGTCCCTCTTCATGAGTACCGCCTTCTAGGGTGTGTATGTTGTTAGCAAAGCTTTTTATTGTTACGTCGTCTTCGTTTTTCCACTGGAGTGCAACCTCGATTTCTGAGTCTTTTGTTTGGTCTGAAAAAGAAATTATTTTTTGATGTAGTGGATCAAAACCGTCATTTAAATACTCAACAAAATCTGTGAGGCCGCCTTTATAGTGATACTCTTCTTTTGTAGGTGGCTTAACCCTGTTATCAACAAGTGTTATTTTCAAACCTTTATTAAGAAACGCAGTTTGTCTAAGTCTTTCATCGACTATGTTGTAATCGTATGTTTGAGTCTCATCAAATATTTCTGGATCTGCTAAAAAGTTAACTTTTGTACCTGTTTTTTTTGAAACTTTTCCTTTTTTGATTTTGGATTTTGGTTTTCCCAAGTCAAAGTCTTGATTCCAAAAATGACCGTCTCTTTGAACCTCTACTTTAACGTATGTTGATAAAGCGTTAACAACAGATATTCCAACTCCATGCAATCCACCACTAACGGTATAGGCTCCTGATTCAAACTTTCCACCAGCATGAAGTGTTGTTAATACTGTTGTGAGTGCAGATATTTTTGTTTTGGGGTGCGGTTTTACTGGTATTCCGCTTCCGTCATCTTCAACAGTAACTGAACCGTTTTTTTCTAGACTAACTTTTATCTTAGAACATCTTCCAGCCATAGCTTCATCAACAGAGTTGTCTAAAACTTCCCAAATTAGGTGGTGTAATCCATTTGGACCTGTAGATCCAATATACATTGCAGGGCGCTTTCTAACTGCTTCTAGACCCTCAAGAATTTTTATATCTTTTGAATCATAACTATTATTTGAATCTTTTTTAGACACGAACTATCTCCAAGATACGCTTCTTTTTGCTTATATTACAGCCCCTTGCTGAACTCTTATTTTACTAGATTTGCTGATTATTGCTGGTTATTATCTACTTGAATATTCAGTTTTTTTAACTTTATTTTTGTATTTTTTTCTATATCAACTAATAGCTTTTCTTGTTGTAGTTCGATTAGGTTTTTCAATCTTTTTGAGTCAACATAGAGGATTAACTCATCCCCAACAACTGGTCCCGGTATTATTTCGCTGTAAAGGTTGGTTTTCTCGTTTTTAAAGTGTTTTCTAATCTTTTCGGATTTTGAAAAGTCAATACCTGAGTCGTTTGGATTAATTTTTTGGGGTTCTTTGTTGAACATTTATTGGTTCGTTCTAACAGGCATTAATAAATACTTATAGTGTTCTTCTTCTCCTTGAATAACAGCTGGTTTGTCATTTCCAGAAAACCTTAGATAAGCTTTGTTTCCTTCCAAAACTTCAATGCCTTGAATTAGATAGTTTGGGTTAAACGACATTTCAAAACCAGAAACGTCTCCTACTTCAAGTCCTAATATTTTTATGTCTACCACTTCGTTGCCTCCACCAATGTCTTTATTGGTAGACGAGATATTAAGAGTTTTGTCATCCACTACCTTAAGGGTTACGGGTATAAAACCCTCTGCGACAACAGTTGATCTGTCTAGTGATTCCAATATAGATTTTTTATCGACTTCTATTGAAAAAAGATTTTCTTTAGGAAACAACATTTTATACTCTGGAAACGTTCCTTCTAGTTTTCTTACTGATGTGTAATATCTTTTGTTGTAAAAGTGTAGTTCTCTTTCTGTTGAGTTTATGTTTATTTCTTCTTCGCTGTCTTCAAATATTTTTATTGTTTCGTTTAAAGACCTAAATGAAACAATTCCTGCGTCGGAAATTGGAAGGTCAAAAACGGTATTGGTTGCAAGCCTGTAGCTGTCGGTTGAAACGAGGTTTGTTTCATTGTTTTCGTTATCAAAGAAGACTCCTGTGAGTATTGGTTTTCCTCCCTCTGGAGATGCTGCTACACCTACTTTTTTTAGTGCATCAAAAAGGTTTGTTGTTTTAAGTTGTTTGCTTTCAGAGGTGTTGTGTTGTTCTTCTAGTAGTGTTTTGGGATAAGTTAAGTGATCTAGTTTTCTAAGCCTGTATTCTGTTTTTTTTGTTTCTACTTTGATCTCGTTCCCTATGTCTGAAAAGACAACTTCTCCTGAAGGTAGTTTCCTTACCACTTCTGAAAAAATTCTTGCATTAACGAGGCATTCTCCGTCGACAATAGACTCTACTTCAAAACTGGCTTTTATAACCAGGTCCAGATCGGACCCTGTTAACTCACAAAGGTTTTCTTTAATTTTTATATAAAGACCTTGGAGTGCTGGGGTGGAGGGTTTAACATCAACAGCTTTCGACACCGTTAAAACATATTCTTTTATACTCTTGGCTGTTGTTTTAAATTTCAACAAACACCTCTTATTCTTTTATATATATAACAATAATAAAGCTGTTTAAAGTGTTTAAAAAAACAGAAAACACCTTAAAAGGCTTTAAAAACACATTAGTAGTTTTCAACATTCTAAACACCAACAAACTTTGTTGAGTTATTATCTATTTTGTTGTTGAAAATGTTAACTTCTTTTTTAAACAAACTTGAACCTTCGACCTTCTTTATGGAAGAGAGAACCGTTGAGTGAGATCTGTTCCCCACATATAAACCAATTTGGTTTAAGGAGTACTCAGTATGTTTCCTCATCAAATAAATAAACAGGTGTCTAGCGTTGCTTACAAGTTCACTTCTGTTTTTTGAAAGAACAAGCCTTTCGTCAACCTGGTAAACCTCCGAACAGTACTTTAGAATAAACTCCGGAGTTAACTCCATTATCTTGTTGTTACTATACATTGAAACGAGCTCAGATATGTATTTGTTGTTACTTACACCAGTTTGTTTGTTAATAATTAGATTGTTAACAATACCATTTATTTCTCTAAAGCTTTGAAAGTCCAACGAAAGCAACATTTCTAAATCATTTTTAGAAAACAACAAACCTTCAAATTCAACATTATTCTTTTTTAAGACCTCAGAAAAAATTTCTCTATCAGGTTTTTCTATGTCTGTTACTAGTCCGTTTAAAATTCTAGAAACCAAACGATCCGGAAAACCATTAAGTTCTTGGGGTTTCTGGTCGGATGCTAAAACCACAGACTTTGAATTGTTTAAAAAATAGTTAATTGTATGAAAAAGCTCTTCAGAAACACCTTTTTTGCCTACAAAAAACTGAATATCATCTACTAATAAAATGTCTACAGACCTAATTCTCTTTTTAAAGTTGTCAATATCATTATTCTTTATACCGGAAATATATGACTCAAGAAAAGATTCCGAGTCAATATAGAAAGAGGAATTACTTGACGCCTCAATGGTTTTCAAAAGGTGGGTTTTTCCAACACCTGGTTTACCATAAACAAAAAGTGGATTAAACCGTTTACCGGGTGATATAACAACGTTTTTAGCTGCTGTTATTGCCAGATTATTACAACCACCAACAAAAAGCTCATCAAAAAAGGACAAATCATAACGAGTCTCAACAACAATATCATCTTGCTTTTTCTCAACTATGGTTGTTTCAACGCTTGACCTTTCATATACACTTGTTTTTTGAAAGTTTTTATCAACAACAAAAACACAATCAGCCTTGTTGTTATATTTAAGTTGATATACTGACTTAATTTTTGAATAGACCTTTTTTTCAATAGCTGATTTTATAAAATCAGATGAAACAACAATACAAAGATCGTTCTCATCATTTATTTCAAGGCCAACCTGATCTAACCAATATCTATCTGTCTTGTTGGTCAAAGACTTTTCTAATAAGGCTTTAAACTCTTCAAGCATTACAGTATTTCCCTTACTCCCCATAACCAGATATAAACTTAACCACCAAAACAAGATTTTCATAGAGTGTGAAAAACAGATTAAAATTTCACAAAGTGTTTAAAACTTTGAAAAACCTCAATAAACATTGAGTAAAACCCTAAACAAGTAATACACATTAATTATTAATAAAGTTGTTTGTTAAAGCTAGCTAGTTTGTTTTTCGCGAGCTAAAAATCCTTTTCGCGAACTAGTCAAAAATAAAATTTATTTTGTTTTGTTTAATTAATTTCTTCATTTATTCTTACAAACAGGTATTAAATGAAAAGAACATATCAACCTAGTAATAGAAAAAGAAGCAGAAAACACGGTTTTAGATCAAGAATGCGTACAAGAGCAGGACGCGAAATTCTTAAAAGAAGAAGAAAAAAGGGTCGTAAAATTCTGTCTGCCTAGGTAGTGAGTGTGAAGTTTACTTCGCTGAATAAAAAAAATCATTTTGATAACCTGAAAAAAGAAGAATTTTGTATAGCCTCAAAAGGCCTAAAGGTTTTTGTTAAAGAAAACGGTACAACCTCTTCAAGACTTGGAATAAGTATTTCAAGCAAGCATGCGAATGCAGTTAATAGAAATAAGTTTAAAAGAAGGACAAGGGAAGCAGTAAGGAGCCTATCAGACAATAAAAATCTGGACATTTTAGTTGTTGGAAATAAAGATTCGTCAAACCTAACATCATCTGAAATTTTGAAGATTTTTAAGTCTCACCCCTTACTCTAAAAAAGAATGAAAATATTAGGGTTTTTTCTTCAAGGATCAAGGTCTCTACTCGCATTATTTGGTTTAGGTGGGGGCAACTGCATGTACTACCCATCATGTACAAATGTTATCGTTGATAGTTTTGAAAAAAACGGTTTGATTAGGACTGTTCCAGTTATTTTTAGAAGAATATTCATTTGCAACCCAATATATAAGAAAATTGGTAAAAATTGGCAATATTAGAACCATTTGCGCTTGCTATAGGGTTTTTACTCTCTTATGTGTATGACTACACCGCATCATATGGATATTCAATTGTCATTTTGACAATAATAATTAACGTAATAATTTTCCCACTTACACTAAGACAAACTAGATCAACGAAGAGAATGCAAGATGCTCAGTCGGACATAAAACGACTTCAAAAACAATACAAAGACAACAAAGAAGAACTCAACAAAGCAATGGCTGCAATGTATAAAGAAAAGGGCATTAATCCCCTTGGTTGCATACTTCCACTTTTAGTTCAAATGCCTATATGGTTTGCTCTTTTTAGGGTTCTAAGAGAGCCTTTGGCTTTTATACCAAGCTCCTCTAGTCTTTCAAACAGCCTAGCTGTTAGTACGAGCCTTAAATTTTTTAATATGGATCTCCAAATTCCACCCTCAGAAGTTGCTGAGTGGATTGAAAGAGTTCCTTATTTAGTGCTGATTTTATTGGTTATTCTTACTGCTTTATATCAGCAGAATCAGATAACTAAGAAGACTGGAAAAAGCGACAATCCTCAAGCACAACAAATGCAAATGGTAGGAAAAGTTATGCCTATATTTTTCGGATTTATTTCTTGGACTTTACCAACAGGTTTAGTTGTCTACTTTCTAACAGGAAATATATTTCGTATTGGGCAACAAGCATTGATTGTAAAGCTTGATGATAAAGAAACTAATAAAAAAGAAGAAAACAAAAAAGAAAACGAGGAACAACAACAAAACCCTGTTCAAGAAGATTCTCGTAAAAACCGCAAAAAAAGAAGGAGAAAGTAATGGCTAACAACAAATGGGTAGAGGTTGAAGCAAAATCTATAGATGACGCAATTAAAGCTGGATTAAACGAACTAAACCTTGAAGACGCAACGCAAGCAAATATAAATATTTTAAGAGAACCAGAAGGCGGTGTCTTTGGAGTGGGTGGAACGAAAGCTCTTGTTCGAATTTCTGTAAGAAACGGTGGTTCTAGAAACTACAACAACAAAAATAAAAGGAATAGTGGTAATAAAAACGGGTACAAAAAACAATATTCTCCCAAAAAGCCGCGTATAGAGGCCGATAAAGATGAACAGTTGAAGGTTTCTATTAACTTTTTAGAGGGTTTAATAAAGTCTTTTGGACTTGACGGTAAAGTTGAAGGCACACTAGAAGACGAAAATCTAATTGTGAATGTAACAGGAGAACAAACAGAGGCACTAGTTGGAGAAAAAGGTTTTATTATAAGATCTATACACGAGCTGACAAGAACTGTAGTACAAAGAAAAACAGGCGCCGGAACAAGACTTAGGCTTGATGTCGCTGATTATGCAACAAAACGCAAAGAAGCGCTGACAATATATGCAGAAAGATTGAGTAAACAAATTCTTGAAGACAAACAAGAAGTTATGTTAGAGCCAATGAACTCTGTTGATAGAAAAACACTCCACGACGCCGCGGCAACTTTTGACGGAATTAGGTCTTATTCTGAAGGTAGAGAACCGTATAGGTCAGTTGTTTTTGCTCCCGAAGAAGAAGAATGACCTTCGAGCCCCAAATTCCAGATTGGGGTAATGAGTACAAAAACTATCTTGAAAGGCTCAAAAGCTATCATGATTGGTTGTGCAAAACAGGCATAAACAATGGATTAATAAGTGAAAAGCCCTTGCAGTACATATGGGACGAGTTCATAGTCCACTCGTTGTATTTTGGAAAAATACTGCAAAATATTAAAAATAATGATAAAAACATATATGACCTAGGCACAGGCGGTGGAATTCCTGGAATTCCTATTGCTTTAACTAACCCAAACAAATTATTCACGCTTGTCGACATAAGCGAAAGTAGAGCTTTTGAACTTCAAAGGCTAAAAAATATATTAAATTTAGAAAATGTTGAAGTTCTTAATGAGAGTGCCGATGCAGTTTTAACAGATAACAACACGTACATTTCTCGCTGCTTTATCTCATCAAAAGACGTTTTGAAAAACATAAAACAATTAAAAAACGTAACATACATAGTCTCTTCAAACGGAGAAAATTTAAACGAAAATAAAGAAAAGTTTCACGTGAAACAAGAAAAATTCACCATTAATTCAACAAACATAAGACACATTGATGTTATAAATGTTAAGTGAAGGTTCTTACAATATTGTGCCAAAAAGGTGGAGTTGGTAAAACAACTTTTGTTGTAAATTTAGGAAAACTACTTTCACACAAAGGCCACAAAACTCTATTGATAGATACCGATCCTCAAGGAAATGTATCAACATACCTAAATTTTGATAAAAACTCTAAAGAAGCGCTAAACACAACAGATTTATTTGAAAACAGGCTAGATAAAGAAATTATGAAAGTTTCTGAAAGTCTTTATTTGATTCCTTCAAATAAATCAATAACTAAGCACAGTAATGAAAAAATTATAGGTGGTTCAAAACTCATGAAACATAAAAACCTTTTTAGGGAAAAGGGCTTTGACTTAATTTTGATTGATACCCCACCAACGATAAGCTCTTTAACACAAGAGTCTTTAACAATAAGTGATTATTACTTGATACCATCAAAACCTGAATTTTTAGCTGTAGAAGGAGTTTCTCAAGCAATGGATTTTGCAAAGGAAACAATAAATAACGTTATCAAAGCGGACCCTATATTTTTAGGTGTTGTTTTAAACCAAGTTGACACTAGAAGATCAAGCTTTCAGTCCTTTGAAAACGAACTCAGGTTTTTATTGGCTGACAAACTTTTTAATTCAAAAATTTCCCAATTAACTGAAATAGCTGACAGCCCATTCTATGCTAAGACCGTGCTTGATTTCAATGAAAACAGCAAAGCAAGGCTTGAATTTATTGAGCTTTCCGAAGAAATTTTTGAAAAAGTGGGATTATGAAACGTACTTTAAGCGACCTAATAACCAATAGCGATACTAAAGATCTTGTGATAAAAAATGTGAATATCGACTCTATTAAGGAGAGTCCAACCCAGGCCCGTAAAAAGTTTGACCAAAAAAAATTAGAGGAATTAAGAGATTCGATATCTAAAAATGGAATACTCCAACCACTTATTGTTCAGAAGCTTGAAAACAATCAATATGAACTGATTGCCGGCGAGAGAAGACTGAGAGCATCTAAAATGCTTAAATTAGAATCTGTTCCCTGTCTTATAAAGGACGTAAGTCAAAGAGATGCAGCAGTTCTCGGAATAGTTGAAAATATTCAAAGAAGCCAGTTAAATTCAATTGAAGAGGCTTTGGCTTATAAAAATCTAAAAGAAAACTATGAACTTTCTAACGATGAAATAGGCTTTTTAGTTGGTAAAAGTAGACCTCATATTTCTAACATGCTTAGAATTTCTAACCTAAGCCCAAATGCTCAAAACGCTTTAAGTAATGAAGAGGTCTCGTTTGGCCAGATCAAACCAATTATAGTTTTAGAGCACAGCGTTCAAGATAAGATGCTGAAAGATATAATTGCATTAAATCTTTCTAGTAGAGATGTGGAAGAAAAAGTTCGTCAACTCCACAGTACTAACGCAGATGAAGAGTCTTTTCATTATAAAAATATGTTGGAAAATCTACTTGGAACAAAGGTCACATTTAAAAAAAGCAAAAATAAAACAAAAATAAGTTTTACATTAAATTCAAAAGAAGACCTTGATTCGTTTATAAAAAAAATCTCTTAATCTTTATAAATTTCCTTTAATTCCTCAAGAATGCAAGAAAGTAAATCGATTATTGCATATTGGTAAAAATTACCATTTATTACTAAAGTGACAGATTTAGTATTTTTTAAAACAGACAAAGACCTGCCCTCTGCAACAAACCCCATTGAGGATTCAATCTTTGTTGAGATTCTTTCACCAATTGAACTTGATGAATGTTTACCTTGGAAAAAATTTACTTTTAAATCTACAGAGTTTCTTAAACTCAAAAACAAAGTGGGATTAACTTTGTTTACGTACTCGATGCTGTTTTCTTCATCATTGTCTTGTGTGATTTCTGAAGAAAAAGAAACATTTAAGTTGTTTTCATTACAGAAGTCTTTTATTTTTTGATATAAACCTATCTGTTCTTTATAATCTCCACGGTTTTCTATGTCAAAACAGATTGAAAGATTGCTAGAACTCCCCTTAAAGGTTTTTACAGCTTCATTCAAAGATGTATTCATTGTTGGCCTTAGTAATTTTTTAATTTCAGCTGCAGTTTCTAGGCCTACCGTACCATCAACGGACAATCCTCTATTTTCCTGAAACAACTTAACAGATCTACTTACATTATTATCAAAAGTAGAATTTATCGGTTCAGAGTAAAAACCCAACCTAGAAAGATATTCTTGAAGCTCTTC
>LULV01000333.1_pt1 | contig 9765 bp, 9 predicted proteins | sample 728081 | NCBI WGS metagenome assembly LULV01 (sample SAMN03860280, study PRJNA289734) | marine metagenome | biome: seawater column; feature: ocean; material: water; isolation source: Red Sea water column Station 108 - depth 25m | place: Saudi Arabia: Red Sea | collected 2011-10-15 | depth 25 m | reverse complement strand
CAGGAAATGCTTGCTCCTCAATTACCTACTTTTGACAATTCAATGGATGTTGGTCGTACAGGTTTTAATGGTGGCCCCGCAGCATTAGAAAGGGGTGCTGATGGACAACAGAGCTATGCGTACAGAGGTGCATCAAATACTGTTGGAATCGGCAAAACAATACCCATAGTTTATGGTAAGGCCATGGTTGGTAGTCACTTAATCACCACAGATATAGATGTAACTAATGAAAGTGATCCGTTGATGACAAGTTTTGAAAAGCCAAGCAGTTCAACAGTTAGAGTAAATGGTGAAAAAGTTTTATTTTCAGATTCAATAAAAAATTATGATAATTTACGTGCAGCTAGGATAGATCCAACTGAAAAAGTCACAAATTTTCCACCTCCAAATGCAAACAGAGTTGGAGCTTTGCAGACTATTGGAGAAGGAAATTTTGATTTTGTGTTAGGTAAAAGCGGTGGAGCAACAAGGATCGGCTTTGTAAACCTTGAAGGAACAGGGGAACAAAAAATTTTAGATAATTTAGCAATATCCGATGACTCTAATAGTGATCAATTTAGAAATAAATGCCAGATAATGATTACTTTTAGTGGTTTACAAGATCGAGTCGGCACTGCTAGTTCTACAATAATTCAAGGATATATAAGTTTTGCAATAATAATAAAAACAGGATCATCTACTGTTTTAAATCAACAATTTATTATTCAAGGCACACAAAACTTTACACAAAAAATAAGATATATTTTTAATGTTAGACCTGTAGTTGTAAGTGGAGCTTCTAGTTATAAGATGTTTGTTCAAATTTTAGATAAAGCAACTTTTAAAACAGCTACTTCCACAACTATTAAAAATGCTACAAAAATGAGAATTGATTCTGCTGGTTATGACTTAATTCCTACATAAAATAATATGTCATTAAATTCTACAAGTGTTATAAAAATTGTTGACCTTTTATGCGAAGGTCCGATCGAGGAAATTGTTGGAGGTAAAAAAGGAATTTTTTTAAATGAAACTGCTGTTGAGGATAATAAAGGTGATGAAAATTTTCCAAAAAAAGATGTTAAATATCAACTAAGAACAGGTACAAGAAATCAAAAACAGTTTGAAGATCATAAAAAAGCAAATTCTAATGTTATAGATATAAATCAGGAAATAGGTTCAAATTACAGCGAAGAACTAAATGAGCAAAATAAAGTAAAAAAAAGAGACTATGGAGGAGGGGAAGTTATTACACAGATAAACGATCCAGATACAGATTCATTTCAGATATTATTTACTGTCCCTTCTTTATTTTGTCAAGGTATGGAGGGTATTTCTAGAGGACAATTTTTTAATGCAAAAGTTAAAATAAAAATACTTGTAAAGGCAAGAAATACAAGTTATATATCATGTGAAACTTTAAACATAGAAGGCATTTCTACCTCTAATTATCAAATCAAAAGTAAAATTATTAATTTAAGAGAACTTAGAGAAAATGGTATTTTTAAACCACCGTTCTTAATAAAAGTACAAAAAATAACAGATGAGGAAAAAGATTATGAAGTTAGATTTAATCTGCTTGAGACAATAAATAAAAAAACACCCTTAGGAAATACTAGAGCAAACAGAGTCATCTTCAGCTCTTTAATAGAAAGACAAGAAATTAGAACCGCATATCCATATACTGCCTGCGTTGCCTTATCATTATCAACTGAATCCTTTTCGAGTTTACCTTCTAGATCATATTTAGTAAAAGGAACAAAGGTAAAAATACCATCAAACGCAAGCGTTCAAAATGATGGAAGGCTTAAGTTTGAAGGCACTTTTGACGGAAGCTTGGCAGAAGGTAAATTCTGGACAACGTGCCCTGTTTGTATTTTTTACGACCTGCTTACCAATAATCGCTACGGATGCGGGGATTTTATAAAGGCATCTAACCTTAACTGGGTTGATCTATATGAGCTTTCAAGATACTGCAATCAACGTGTCGATACACCAGACGGAAAAGAGGCTAGATTTGCAATAAATACAGTTTTAGGAACTCAAGCTGATGCCTACAAGGTCTTGCAAAATTTAGCAAGTATATTCAAGGGTATTACTTATTGGGGATCAAATACTGTCAACCTTGTTGCAGATCATGGAAATCTAGATGGCAGTGATATTGATCCTGTTCATCTTTATACAAATTCAAATGTTATAGATGGCATATTTTCTTATTCTGGTTCATCATTAAAAACAAGGTCAACATCAATTCAAGTCAGTTACAACGATCCTGAAAATTTTTATAAGCCTAATGTAGTGGTAGTTGAAGATTATGATTTAATAGAAAAATATGGTTACAACATAAAACAAATAGTCGCTTTTGGTTGTTCTTCCAAATATCAGGCCCAAAGAATGGGTCAATGGGTTTTAAATTCAGAAAAATTAGATAGTAAAATAGTAACTTTTACAACTGGTCTTGATGGTATAGGTCTATTACCTGGTCAAGTATTTGCAGTTGCAGATGAAATGAAGGCGGGTTTAATATTATCAGGAAGAATTTTAGACGTAGATTCAACAACACGATTCACACCAGATCAAAATTTCGATACTTATGTGGGAGGCAAAGGTAATCAATTTGAGGTGAGCGTTACTTTGTCTGACGGCACTGTAGAGACACAAAAAATACAAAGTGTTTTTAATTCTGGAAAGATTACAGTTAAAAATGCTTTTTCCTCAGCTCCCTTGGCTGGTGCTGTTTATACTTTAGAAAATAATACTATTAACCCTGTTGTAAATCAAAAATTTAGGTGCATAGATATCAAAGATAATGGAAACAGTACTTACAATGTCACAGGATTAGAATTTAATGATTCCATTTATGAAGTTGCAGATAATACAACAAATAACAAAGCTAAATTAGAATATGAAGATGTAACAGGTTTTAATAACAGGCCAACAAAACCTGAAAATTTAGAAGTTACAAGTACAAGAATACAATTACAAAATAGTTCTACAAATAGAGTTACATTTTCATGGTCAAGAGGTATAAACGGATCTAATGTTAATTTTACAGTTAGATTCAAGAAGGGAAATGGAAATTTTAAAATTAGAAAAAATATAGATGAGACATCATTTGAATTAGATAATGTCAAAACAGGAACAGTTATTAAATTTGAAGTAAGATCAGAAAGTATAGACGCTTTAAAATCAAAACATTCAGCTTATGTTAAAGCACCAAGTTTTACAGTAGGACAATCATTATTTCAGTCTTTAGCAGAGTTTGCAAGTGAAAATCCTGTGCCTGTTCCTTTACCATAAAAATGAGTATTCAAGTTACAACACAAAATGAAGTAATTTTAAAATGGAGGATTCCATCAGATTATGCAGGAAATCGAAGTGAATTGGTAGCTGTTATAAGACATTCATCTTTAATTGATGGAACAGCAGTATGGCCTAATTCAACATTTTTAAGGGAAGTTTCCGCTTTAACTGATTATTTAATACTGCCTTTAATAAATGGCACATATATGGTTAAATTTAAAGATTTAGAGGGACGTAAATCTTTAAGTCCTTTAAATCATATAATAAATATTCCTGATGAAAAACCAAAATTATTAGTTCAAACTGTAAGAGAAGATACTACATCACCACCTTTTCAAGGACAGTTAAATGATGTATTTTATTCATCTGAATATGATGCTTTAGTTTTAAATAATGATGATTTAGTAGATGATAAAGTAGATTTTGAACAGGGATATTTAGGAAGTATTGATTTCGGTGGTGAGCTTTTCAGTTCTGGTGAATATTTTTTTAAAGATAAGTTGGATCTAGGCGGTATTTTTACAGTTGAATTTCAAAGAATATTAACCACGAGAGGTCTTTATCCTAATAATACTATTGATTTACATTTTACAAATATTGATGAATGGAGTGATTTTGATGGTAATACACCAGATGAAACCAATGCTGTCATTCAATTTAGAAAAAGTAATGACGCACCAACTGATGATGAGATAGAAGATGAAAATACAGAATTTATATTACTAGAAGATGGTAATAAATTTAGTCAGGAGGATTCACAAGTATATGATGATTTTATTCCTATGGAAAATGGTAGATTTACTGGTAGAGTATTTCAATTTAAAGCAGATTTAAGTTCTAATTTTACAGATCAGACTCCTTTGGTTGATGAGTTAGGTTATAGGATTTTGTTTGACAATAGAACAGAAAGTGCAGCGGTTGCGAGTGGCGGTAGTAATCCAAAAGTGGTAACTTTTGATAAAGCCTTTTACCAAACTCCTAAATTAGGCATTACTGCTAGTAATATGGCTACAGGGGACTATTATGTAATTAGTAGTGAAAGTCGGACAGGCTTTTCCATCACTTTCTTTAATAGTTCAAATGCAGCTATTGACCGCACATTTGCCTACCATGCTAATGGCTTTGGTGCGGAAGGTGCTTAAATTTATCTCATTTTCAAACTTGAGTTATGGCAACACATGATTATGATTTAGCAAACCAATCGGGGGCCAGTTTTAGGTCAGATTTAAATAATGCTTTACAGGCGATATTAACAAATAATAGCAGTGCCACAGCACCATCTACGACCGCTGCCTATATGTTTTGGGCTGATACTAATACAGGTATTTTAAAAATAAGAAATTCCAGTAACAATGCTTGGGTTGAATTATTACAGCTTGATGGCACGTTAACACTTGAAGATGGTTCTGCAAGCACACCAGCACTTGCCTTTAGAGATGATTTAAATACTGGTATTTTTTCTAGTGAAGCTAATAAGTTAGATATTGCCTGTGCTGGTGGTTCAAAACTTCAAGTCAATATTAATGGAATAATTATTTCAGGAACGGTTACTGATGATGGTGCTACTCATGATGGTAGTAATTCGATCATTAATGATGCTGGGACAGGAGAATTACAACTTCAAAGGGCAGGATCTACAGTAATTGCTTTAGAGGGAACTGGGATTACAATTCAAGATCCAAACGGTAATGCAAAAGTTAATATAAAAGCTTTTGAGAATAGTGATGCGGTTTTAGAATTACAAGCAGATGAAGGAGATGATAATGGAGATACATGGAGAATTGAATCAGTAGCCAGTGATAATGATTTAATATTTCTTAATGACACCAGTGGAAGTAATGTTCAGAAATGGGGAATAGATACAAGCGGTAATGTAGTGCAAACTGGAAATCTGACCGCAACTTTAGGTACTGCATCAGCCCCGTCTTATACATTTGCTGCTGATACTGATACAGGAATGTTCAGAACTGACAATTCTGCAAACAGCATCTCATTTACAGTTGGAGGAACAGAAGGATATAGAATCAATACTAACCGTATAATGCCAGCAGTTGATGATGACAGGGATTTAGGTAGTGCTTCACTTAGATTTGATGATGTTCATGCTACTAACGGCACTATTCAAACATCAGATAGAAATTTTAAAAATACAATCACTACAAGTGATCTCGGACTCGATTTTATTAATAAATTAAATCCAGTTTCTTATAAATTTAACAATAAGACAAGAACACATTATGGATTAATTTCACAGGAAATAGAGACAGTTCTTGGAACTATAAGTAAATCAGCAACAGATTTTGCTGGATTCTGTAAAGATGAAGTTGATGATGATGGTAATGCCATAACACCTAGATATGCTTTAAGATATACAGAATTTATTTCTCCAATTATTAAAGCGATACAGGAACTATCAGCAAAAGTAACAGCACTTGAAGGTTCTTAAATTTTTAAATATAATTACTTTAACTAATAAAAACTTATGTCTAATCCAAACGATTTTATCAAAGCTGAAATTGATGTAATAAAAGAACAATTAGAAATTGATATAAAAAAAGTTTCTTTATTGCAGCAGGAAATTAAAGAAATACAGGAACAAGCAAAAACTGCTATAAATGATAAACAAAAACAGATAAATAATGCAACACAGCCTATCTTGGAAAATCAAGGTTCATTAAAAAAATTAACTGAGTTACTAAACAAATTAGAAGGTAAGATAGAAACAACTACTGAAAAATAAATGGCAGATAGGAAGATCACAGCACTTACTGAATTAACAGCACCAGTAGCAACTGATGTTTTTCCTATAATTGATATAAGTGAATCTGATAACGCTAATAAAAACAAAAAAATACAGTTAACAACAATACTAAGAGGTATTCCTAATGGTACTGCCTCTGCCCCTAGTGTTGGGTTTATTGATGACACTGGTACGTCAGGTCTGTTTAGAGTTACAGATGATGAGATTGGTATATCTTGTAATCAGACTCAAGTAGCATCTTTTGCCGCTGCTGGTCTGAAACTAGGTTCTGGTACTATTGCTGCACAATTACATCTGTTTAGTACAGACACCACAGATCAAGTAATCATAGAAAATACAGATGCTGGTGCTGATACCGCACCTGATCTTGTTTTATTTAGAAATTCTGCTTCACCTGCTGATAATGATAATTTAGGCAATTTAATTTTCAGAGGCAAAGATGATAATTCAGATTCTGTTGAATATGCAAGTATTGTTGCACAGATAGCGGATGCTACAAATAGTTCTGAAGATGGTATTTTAGATTTAATGTCAACTGCTGCTGGTACGTTAGCATCAAGAATTAGATTAAAAAGTGAATTTGTTGGAATACATGAAGCAGATCCGACTTTTCCTTTGCATTTAGCAACTGCTGATACTACATCAGGTTTTTGTATAGAAAGCAGTTTGGATTCCGCTGCCAGTAGTGCTGACATTCTTTTATTTCATAGAAGAGGAAGTGATGGTGCTGGTCAGGATAACGATTTATTATCGTCAATATCATTTCAAGGAAAAAATGATGCGGGCACTCCTGAAGAGGTGATATATGCAACGCTCGAAACAAAGATTATAGATGCAAGTGACGCTTCAGAAGATGGGCAGATAAATTTAAAATCTATGGTTGCGGGTACTTTGACAACTGTCTTAACAGTAGATTCCAATGGAGCAACTGTAGTAGGTAATGTTGTTGTATCTGGAACAGTGGACGGGGTTGATATTGCAGCAAGAGATACTTTATTCGGTGGATTGACTTCCAGTTCTGGTGTATTGACAAATGGAGTTACAGCTACAACACAATCTGCTTCAGATAACAGTACAAAGGTGGCTACAACAGCCTATACCGACACAGCAATATCAAACTTAGTAGATAGTTCACCAAGTACATTAAACACCTTGAATGAGCTTGCAGCGGCATTAGGAGATGATGCAAACTTTTCTACGACAGTAACAAACTCAATAGCAACAAAAATGCCATTGGCTGGTGGTACATTCACAGGTGATGTCACATTTACAGGAGATAGTGCAAATATCGTATTTGACAAGTCTGATAACGCTTTAGAGTTTGCTGACAATGCTAAATCTGTTTTTGGTGCTGGTGGAGATCTTACTTTGCTGCATGATGGAACTGACTCAAAAATTACAAATATCACTGGCAACTTAATATTTGAAGCAAAAGCTAGCGAGACAGGTATAAAAGTAATTCCTGACGGGAGTGTGGAGTTGTACCATGATAATTCGGTAAAGGCGCAAACGATGTCTTGGGGGCTGTATATTCTCGGAGAAATTAATACTACTGCCAGGATACAAAGTGGTGGTGACGTATTTATTTCTGGTACAGCACCAGCTTTACATTTAACCGATTCAGACAATAACCCTGATTATAGAGTAATGAATTCACATGGAGAATTCAAAATTTTTGACGAAACTAATAGTGCAGATAGGTTTGTTATAAATACAACTGGTCAAATAAATTTAAATCCTAAATCAGGAGAAGATGGAATCAAGGTTATACCTGACGGAGCAGTGGAACTGTATCACGATAATGTGAAGAAGGCAGAAACATCAGCCGATGGATTTAACTTGCCAGATAGTAGTAAATTACAACTAGGAGATTCACAAGATTTAGAAATTTATCACTCAGGCAATGGCTCTTTTATAAAAGATGCTGGTACTGGGCCTCTACAAATACTGACAAATAACTTACTTATTAGAAATGCAGCAAATAATGAAGAAATGATAGTGGCTTCTGAAAACGGGTCGGTGGATTTGTACCACGATAATGTAAAGCGTTTTAACACAACAGCCGATGCCGTAGATGTTCACGGACATATAAATTTAGGAGCAAATACTGACGATAAAAGGTTACGATTTGGGATAAATAATGACCTTCAACTGTACCATGATGCTACAGACAGTCACATCCTTAATAGCACAGGAATTTTAAATATAAATTCTACTAACGGCATAAAAGTACATGGTAGTGTAGAACCTGAAGCGGATAATACAAGAGCATTAGGCTCATCTTCAAAACGATTTACAACTTTACATTCTGCTGCATTAAATACAGGTGACATTAATATGTCTAATCTTAATGATTATGGTAATGAAGTAGATAGTACGAAAGGTAGTTGGTCGATACAGGAAGGTGCTGATGATTTATTTATTATTAATCGTTTAAGTGGTAAAAAATATAAATTTAATCTTACAGAAATCAATTAGATTTTTCTGTCATCTGACGAGTCATAATTCCCATTGTGATATAGAGGGGAGCCAAAGCACAGAGACCAGAAAATACTATAATTGTAGTTAATGGTAATAATTTCAAAAGGGCTTGTCTCATATGCTTAATAAAATCTCTTCAATATTATCCATCTTATCATTCTTGATAAGCTTAACAACTATAGGAGCAGGGTACGCTACTTACAAATGGGTAAGCAGTCCACAATTTGAAGCAATGATGATGGAGAAGGTTATGGAAAGTGTAAGTAAAATATTACCTAATCAAATAGATAAAAAATTACCAAAAGTAACAGGTCCTATGTTGCCTTTATGACAGAATTACAACGCACACCTACTCGTATAAGAACACGTTTTATAGCTGTGTTGGCATTGATAACATCAGGAATTACTTTTGGATCGGGATTTATGGTGTTTTTATACATGAAAAGTCCAGCATTTGAAAACCAATTATTAGGGCAGGTAATGAAACACATGGATTGGATTATCGCTGATGAGTTTGAAAAGCAGATAAGAAAATTAAAACCAAGACCTGTAGCAGATGCAAACGATCCAAATAAATGGTTTTGGGATTATATAGAGCAAAGAAATAAAGAGTATATAGAATGGGAAACAAAAGGTAAATGGGAGCAATGAACTGTTGGCACTGTAAAACTGAATTAATCTGGGGTGGAGATCATAGTATTGATGAAGATTTTCAACCTGTTCTTGCAGAAGAATATTCAATGGTAACTAATCTGTCCTGTCCTAAATGTAATTCTTATGTAGAAGTTTACTTAGCAAAATGATATTTGGGTTTTTTAAAAAACTTATTCAACATTACATAGACAAATTAGTTGATTGGATGCGTATGGTTAAGTTTGATTTGGAATTAGAGAACGAAATAAAAAAATTTCACGATAGTTATTTAAAGGAAGTTGCAAAAGGTGAACCGAAGGTAATAGAAAAAGGTACATTTGGACAGGATGATTGGTCTATTTCTATCGGGGATATAGATGACAAAGATACCAAAGATTGAAATAAAAGAGGTTTACGTTCCAAAAATACGTTTATGGGAAGTACAACCACCAATATTAGATATTATTTATAAACCAGTTGTTGATATTCCAGGATGTGTTGATGCTCATAGAAATAATCTGACAGGACTTATAAATGAGGATGAATTTGGTACTTATCAAGCCTGTGGTACGTTTAATATTCCTAGCTTTGAACCTCTTGAGTACAAC
>LULV01000511.1_pt1 | contig 9784 bp, 10 predicted proteins | sample 728081 | NCBI WGS metagenome assembly LULV01 (sample SAMN03860280, study PRJNA289734) | marine metagenome | biome: seawater column; feature: ocean; material: water; isolation source: Red Sea water column Station 108 - depth 25m | place: Saudi Arabia: Red Sea | collected 2011-10-15 | depth 25 m | reverse complement strand
ACATAATGCTAAACAGTTTAGGTTATTCGAAAAACTCGTTTCAAAATTACATTCAAATGTATCTTTAAGTATTGCAAATACAGGATGTATTATGAATTTCCCAGATAAATGTTTTGATTGGGTAAGATGCGGGATTGGTATTTATGGTGGATACCTAGATGATGAAAATTTAAAAACTGCAATGACCTTAAGATCTCCAATAGTTAACATTAGAAAAATTAAAGCTGGAGAGGGTGTTGGTTATGATGCCAGAGCTGTATCAAAAAAAGAAATGAAAATAGCTTCTGTATATCTTGGTTATGCAGATGGACTTCCAGTAACTATTAAAGATGGCACAAAAGTTCTTGTTAATGACGAACTAGCAAATGTTTTCGGAAAGGTTAGCATGGATTTAACTACAATTGATGTTACTAATTTAGATTGTAAAGTTGGTGATTGGTGTGAATTTTTTTCACCAAGGCTTTCAATTTCAAATATAGCAAAATCAAATGACTTAATTTCATATTTTTTAATGACAAGTGTTAAATCAAGAGTAAAAAAAATATATAAAAATAATAAGTAATCTGTTATTCTGTTATCCCATCATGATTAATTTAAGTGATGGCTAATACTAAGTATATCTTCATAACTGGCGGTGTAGTTTCCTCTTTAGGAAAAGGTATAGCAGCCGCTTCAATTGGCGCACTCCTAGAATCAAGAGGCCTTTCTGTTTCTTTAATCAAAGTTGATCCATACATTAACGTAGACCCTGGAACAATGAGTCCTTTTCAGCATGGTGAAGTTTTTGTAACAGAAGATGGAACAGAAACGGATCTAGACTTAGGACACTATGAAAGATTTGTTAGAATTAAAGCATCTAAAAAAAATAATTTCACAGCTGGAAAAGTATATGAAACAGTAATTAGAAACGAAAGAAAGGGTAATTATTTGGGAGGTACAGTCCAAGTAATACCTCACATAACAAACGAAATTAAAAAAAGAATTAAAAAAGGTGGTCAAAACAAAGATATTGCAATTGTTGAAGTGGGAGGAACTGTTGGAGACATAGAGAGTCAACCTTTTGTAGAGGCACTAAGACAAATGGCACTTGAATTACCTAATTCTTCATGGGCATTTGTTCACTTGACATTAGTTCCATTTATAAACGCATCAGGAGAATTAAAAACAAAGCCGACTCAACATTCAGTGAAGGAATTAAGATCTTTGGGTATTAGTCCTGATGTTTTGGTTTGCAGATCTGAACAAGAGCTTCCAAAAGATGAAAAAAATAAAATTGCTTTATTTTGTTCTGTTCCAGCTAAAAGCGTTATTTCAATGCATGATGTCGACACAGTTTATTCGATTCCTATTTTGCTCAACAAACAAAAAGTCGATGACACGATTCTTAAAAAATTAAATTTAAAAATAAAAAAGCCAAACTTGAATGATTGGAAAAGAGTTGTCAAAGCAAAGTTACTTCCTGAAAAAGAAGTAAATGTTTCTTTTGTAGGAAAATATACCGAGTTAAAAGATTCTTATAAATCAATTAATGAAGCTTTAGAGCATGCTGGAATTCAAAATAAAGCAAAAGTAAATATTAATTTTGTAGAAGCCGAACAAATTACTTCAAAAAACGTTAGAAGAGTATTGAAAAAATCTGATGCTATTTTAATTCCTGGTGGATTTGGAGAAAGGGGGATAGAAGGAATGATCTTGGCTTGCAAATATGCTAGAGAGAATAATGTTCCTTACCTTGGTATTTGTCTTGGAATGCAGATTGCTATAATTGAGTATGCAAGAAATGTTCTTAAGCTTAAATCTGCAAATAGTACAGAATTTGATTCAAGTACTAAATTTCCAGTTATTGGACTGATTACAGAATGGAGTGACATATCAGGTAAGAAAGAAAAACGGACCAAAAATTCTGATCTTGGGGGTACGATGCGATTAGGTGGACAGGTTTGTAAATTAAAGAAAAAATCAAATTCATATAAAATGTATAAAAAAAGTGAAATTATTGAGAGACATAGACATAGATACGAAGTTAATCCAAACTACAAAGATAAAATGATAGAGCAGGGTTTAGACGTAGTTGGCACTTCAATTGATGGTAAGTTAGTAGAGATGATTGAATTACCTAGCCATAAATGGTTCTTAGCATGCCAATTCCATCCAGAATTTACCTCAAATCCTCGAGATGGACATCCAATATTTAATAGCTATATTAAAAGCACCATTACAAAATAACATATATGAAATTAAGAAACTTTGAAATTGGAAATAATAAACCTCTTACTTTGATGGGCGGAATGAATGTACTTGAATCTAGAGATTTGGCTATGCAAGTTGCAGAAGATTTTAAAAAAGTTACTGATAAATTGAATATTAATTATATTTTTAAAGCTTCATTTGATAAAGCTAATCGAAGTTCAATCGCATCATATAGAGGGCCGGGACTGGAAGAAGGACTAAATATATTGAAAGAGGTTTCTGATGAGTTTGACGTTCCAGTAATTACAGATATCCATGAACCTGATCAAGCTGAACCGGTAAGTGAGATTTGTGAGGTTATCCAAATTCCAGCTTTTTTAGCAAGACAGACCGATCTTGTTAATGCTGCAGCAAGCACTAAATCAATTATTCAATTTAAAAAGCCTCAGTTTTTATCAGCACCTGAAATGAAAAATGTTGTTGAAAAATGTGTCGTTGCTGGAAACTCAAACATAATACTTTGTGAACGTGGCAATTCGTATGGATACAATAATTTAGTAGTGGATACTCTTAATTTCCAAATATTAAAAAAATTAATGACGCCAGTAATTTTTGATGTAACCCATTCACTTCAGCTTCCTGGTGGGCTAGGAGGTTCAACTGATGGAAGAAGGGAGTATGTTCTAAGTCTAGCTAAAGCTGGTATTTCTCAATCAATTGCTGGACTCTTTCTTGAGGCTCATCCAAATCCAGATGAAGCAAAATGTGATGGACCATGTGCACTGCCATTATCAATACTTGAGGAATTCTTGACTCAAATCAAAGAGTTGGATGATTTTATTAAACAACAAGCAAATTTAGATATTTCCTGATATGTCTAAAATAGTCCAAGTAAAGGCAATTCAAATATTTGATTCACGGGGAACACCCACCATTTCATGTAAAGTAATTCTTGATAATGGCATGGAAGGAATTGCTATGGTACCAAGCGGAGCATCTACTGGATCAAAAGAAGCTCTCGAGTTGAGAGATAGAGAAATCAAATATCATGGAAAAGGAGTTCTAAAAGCAGTTGATAACATTAATGACATTCTAGGACCATTAGTTGTCGGAAATGATCCCATCCAACAAGAAAAAATTGATCAAAGCTTGATAGATCGAGATGGAACAAACGATAAATCACAATTAGGTGCTAATTCAATTTTAGCAATATCAATAGCAGTTTCTCGGGTTGCGGCATCTTTAAAAGGTATAAGCCTTCATGAGCATTTCTCAGATTTATATAAAGATATGACTGGTGAAAAACCACAACAATCTTTGCCAATGCCAATGTTAAATATATTGAATGGAGGAGAGCACGCAGATAACAACATAGATATCCAAGAATTTATGATCATTCCAAGTGGAGCAGAATCTTTTACACAAGCAATGCAATGGTCTTCTGAGGTATATATAAATTTAAAAGAAATCTTGCATTCTATGAAGCTTTCCACTTCAGTTGGAGATGAAGGAGGATTTGCTCCTAATCTGAACTCGAATGAAGATGCCATAAAATTAATCGAAGAATCGATAATTAAATCTGATCTAAAACCAGGAATTGATATTAATATTGCATTGGATTGTGCAGCAAGTGAATTTTTTAAAAATGGTAAATATATTTTAAGTGGTGAGGACAAGGAATTATCATCTGATGAGTTTTCGGATTATTTAAAAAATTTGATTAGTAAATACCCAATTACTTCAATTGAAGACGGCATGGATGAAAATGATATTGATGGTTGGAAACTTTTAACAAAAAAAATTGGAAATAAATGTCAATTAGTTGGAGATGACTTATTCGTAACAAATAAAGAAATTTTAAGTAAAGGTATTAAAGAAGAAATAGCGAACGCTATATTGATAAAATTTAATCAAGTTGGAAGCTTGACTGAAACTATTAGAGCTATAGAGTGTGCAACTTCTGCTGCATATAAATCAATTATTTCGCATAGATCAGGAGAAACTGAAGATACCACGATTGCTGATCTTGCGGTAGGTCTGGGCATTGGCCAAATAAAAACAGGTGCACCATGCAGATCTGACAGAGTTTCTAAATATAATAGATTGCTTTGGATAGAAGAAGAAAATAATAAGATTCTTCTTAAATGAAAAATTTATTTAACTTTATAATACTAATACTAATTCTGCTTGTCCTTATTCTTTTAGGAAGTATTTTTTTTGGAGATAAAAACTATAATTTGAGAGATGACTTGAAATTAGAAAATGATCTCCAAAAAAACGTTAATCAAGAATTAATTAAATCAAATGAAATTTTAGAATTTGAAATTAAAAATGCAAAAGATTCAAGTGATCATGTTGAAAATTTTGCAAGAGAAAATTTAAATCTTACATATCCAGATGAAGAATTTATAATCTTCGATGACAATGATGAGAAATTAGATGAAAGAAGATAGCATAGTAGCAATTATCCCTGCTGCTGGGATTGGATCAAGATTTGATGGAGATGTTCCAAAACAATACTTTAATGTAAATGGATCCTCAATTATAGAAAGTGCAGTCCTGCCTTTTTTAAACTCTATATATGTTTCAAAAATAGTTATTACTATTGCTAAAAACGATAAATTTATTAATGCACAGAATTTTTTTAATCACGAAAAAATAGCATTTGTTGAAGGTGGAAAAGATAGACATGATTCAGTCCTGAATGCTCTTAAAGTTATTGATGAGAGTTACGAGTATGTCATAACTCATGATGCTGCGAGACCAAATATTTCTGAAAAAGATATAGAAGACCTATACGAAATAATTATTGAAAATGGCTCAAGCTGTGTTTATTTTTACTCACCGGTATACGACTCGATAAAACAGCTTAGCAATAACGATAAAACAGTAGATAAAAATGATTTTCTACTTGTTCAAACGCCTCAAATTTCAAAATTAGTTGATTTAAAGAATTCAATTAAATCCTGTTTAAAGGAAGGCTTGCATATCCCTGATGAGTCATTTGCAATTGAACATTGCGGATTTTCTTCATCAAAAATTCTGGGACGTAGATCCAACATTAAAGTTACAGAAAAATATGATATCGATTATTTAAATAAATTTCTTACAAGGGGAGGAATAGGTTTTGATTTACATAAATATAAACAAGGAAAGGGGATTACTCTGGGAGGAGTAAAGATTGAGTGTGATTTTGAGATAGTTGCACATTCTGATGGAGATGTTTTATTGCACTCAATAGCAGATTCTATTTTAGGTGCAGCTGGTCTTGGAGACATTGGTGAACATTTCCCAGACACTGACATAGAAAATAAAGGCTTAGACAGTAAAAAAATTATTTCTTTTTGTCTTGAGACAATTAAAAATAAAAATTTAGAAATATACAATATAGACAATACTATAATATGTGAAATACCTAAGATTAATCCTCACAGAAAAGCAATCTTAAATTCACTATCAAACATACTAAAAATTGACTCCGAAAAAATAGGCCTAAAAGCAACAACATCTGAACAAATAGGTATCATTGGAAAAAATAAAGCTATTGCTGTTCAAAGCTTTGTTAATCTAAGAAAGAGAGCATGAAGATATTACTAACAAATGACGATGGCTATGAAGCTGAAAATATTAAAAATCTTTATGAGAAGTTATCGCAAGACCACGAAGTTTGGATTATAGCGCCTAAAGATAATTGTAGTGGTATGAGTGCAGCAATATCATATTTGAAAGAAATACCTGTTGATAAAATTTCAGACAGAGTTTATGCGGTTGATGGAACTCCAGCAGATTGTACTTATCTTGGTTTGCTAAGTATTGTAGATTTTGAGTTTGATATTGTAATCTCAGGTATTAATCATGGTGCCAACATTGGTAATGACGTCTTGTATTCAGGAACTGTCGGTGCAGCTGTAGGTGGGAGAAATCTCAAGTATCCCCCAATAGCAATTTCAGTAGCATCATATGATGCAAAAGATATAGATTTTATATCTTTAAAGTCAATTGAAATTATAGAGAGAATTATTCAAAAATCTGATGTGTACAAAGGAAAAGTAATTAACATTAATTTTCCAGATATTAACTCAGACGAATTTAAAGGAGTTAAAGCAACTGTGATTTCAAAAAGAGATTTACCGCCAAAACCTATTCTGGTAAGTGAAGATGAAGAGAATCAATCGATCTATCGTTACAATTATTCTGGCGAACCACTAGAAGAAGATTTTTTAACCGATGCTATGGCGGTGCAAGAGGGCTATGTTTCAGTTTCTGTGCTTGATTATTCATTAAACAGTAAAATCTTTATTGATCAATTAAATAGAATACTAAATGAATAGTTCTGGCTTTGCTCTTCGAAGAGTCAGAGAAGAGATGATTGAAAAACTTTTAGAGCTTGGCATAAAAGACTTTAGAGTTTTAGATGCAATTTCTCAAGTTCCTAGGCACATATTTGTTGACGAGGCACTTAGATCAAGGGCTTACGAAAATAGATCACTTACAATCGGATATCAACAAACAATTTCTCAGCCTTACATAGTTGCAAGAATGACTGAATTATTAATTTCTCATACAAAATCGAGAGGAAAAGTGCTTGATAAAGTTTTAGAACTTGGCTCAGGATGTGGTTATCAATCTGCAGTTCTATCATATTTTTGTGAAAAGGTTGATGCAATCGAGAGGATAAAACCTCTTGTGCAAAAAGCACGTGATAATCTTGCAGAACTAAAAATTCATAATGTCCAATTTAAATACGGCGATGGTTATATCGATTATGATAAGTCAGTTAAATATGATGGTATTTTATGTGCTGCTGCTCCAAGATCCTATCCAGAAGATTTAATATCAGTTTTGAAAAATAATGCAAAATTAGTATTACCTGTTGGTGGAAATTCGCAAAAACTAAATGTGATAACAAAAAAACATGATGATAATTTTGACGAAGACATTTACGAGGATGTCTCATTTGTTCCAATGCTTCCAGGCAAATCTGAGGACGGTAACGATATATGAAAGAAAAATTAAGATTTTTTATGGCAGGTATATTTATTGGAGTTTCTGAGCTCTTGCCAGGTATATCGGGAGCAACAGTTGCTTTGATGTTTGGCGTCTACGAGAAAATATTAAATTTTTTAAGTAAATTTAAAGATCTAAATCTCATGATTCCATTATTTGTAGGAATGCTATTTAGCGTCTTTGTTTTTTCTTCAACAATAAATTTTTTGTATGAAAACCATACAAATACTTTTAATTTATTTATAGGTATTTTAATGATTGGATATGGACTCTTCTTATTAGTGAATACATATCTTGAAGAGCAGACCAATAAAGGTATTATTTTTTATACAGTATTAGCTCTATCCTTTTTAATTGGTTATTACTTAAGTAGTTTTGAATTAATTGAATATACAGAACCTAATCAAGTATTACTTATTATTTATGGTTTAATTGCATGCTCTTTTTTACTTGTTGGGATTTATCCATTAATAATAGGAAGTATTTCAAATTTTAATCTTAATATTTTATTTCCTTTTGCAATGGGAATGTTAATTGCACTAGTTGTAATGCCAAGATTAATAAATATGGTATATGAGAAATTTGGGAGAGTAATTTTGGTATTTTTTGGTGGATTGATTTTTGTAGCTGGAATAAATAGCTTTCTATAAAAACTCTTTTTTATTTTTTATATTTTTATATTTTTCCGCATCTGGGAGGGGTTCTTTTGCTTCGGTAATATTCTCGTAAACTTCAGATAGTTTAAGATTTATTTCTATAAATTCTATTTGATCTGATGGCAGTTCATCATCTGCGTAAATTGCTTCAATAGGACATTCTGGTTCACATAGTCCACAATCAATACATTCATCTGGATGAATGACAAGAAATTCTGGTCCCTCATAGAAGCAATCCACAGGACAAACTTCAACACAATCAGTATATTTGCATTTGATGCATGATTCTGTAACTACGTATGTCATAATTGCCTTGGATGTGAGAATTTTAGCTTACTAATTTTTAAATTTACATAAAAGTGTTTAAAAAATTATGAAAATACTATATACTGTATAAATATACAGTAAATTATGGAGTTAAATAATGCCTAAATCAAAAGATACTACTTCGAAAACATTAAAAGATACTATTGCTGACATTGATAATCATTTTGGCAAAGGGACTGTTATGAGAATGGGGGATCGAGAAAACCTCGATATACCATCAATATCAACAGGATCTCTAGGTTTAGACATAGCATTAGGCATTGGTGGGATACCTAAAGGAAGAGTCACAGAAATATATGGACCTGAGTCTTCTGGTAAAACTACATTAACTCTCCAAATTATTGCACAATGCCAAAAGGAAGGTGGAACATGTGCATTTATTGATGCAGAGCATGCCTTAGATCCACAATATGCTGAGAAACTCGGTGTAAATGTTGACGAATTACTACTTTCACAACCTGATACTGGTGAACAGGCTCTTGAGGTTGCAGATATGTTGGTCAAGTCAAAAAGTGTTGACCTTGTTATTATTGATTCTGTTGCAGCGCTTGTTCCTAGAGCAGAAATAGAAGGCGAAATGGGAGATCATCATGTTGGTCTTCAAGCAAGGCTCATGTCGCAAGCATTGAGAAAAATCACTGGTAACATTCAAAGATCTGGTGCAACCGTTGTTTTTATTAATCAGATTAGAATGAAGATCGGAGTCATGTTTGGAAGCCCAGAAACCACAACTGGTGGAAACGCACTTAAATTTTATTCTTCAGTGAGACTGGACATCAGAAGAATAGGCTCTGTTAAAGAGGGTGATGAGGTAACAGGTAACGAGACTAGAGTTAAGGTTGTTAAAAATAAAGTTTCACCACCTTTCAAGCAAGCTGAATTTCAAATTATGTATGGCTTGGGTATAAATCAAGAAGGTGAGATTTTAGATTTTGGAAATAAACTTGGTTTGGTTGAGAAGTCAGGTGCTTTTTATAAACTTGATGGTGAGAGTATTGGTCAAGGTAAATCAAAGGCGAGTCAGTTTCTCAAAGAAAATGCGAAAGTTAAAAATAAACTTGTCAAAGAAATAAGGTCCTCTTATATAACCTCAAAATCAAAATAGTTTTTTGGTACAATAATTCCTATTATTTAAATTTAATAGGAATTATCTTATGGCAGAAAAAGCATACATAGTTGAGGCAGTTAGAACTGCTGGTGGTAAAAGGGATGGAAAATTAAGTCTTTGGCATCCTGCTGATTTAGGCGCTAAAGTTTTGGACGAGCTTGTTACAAGACTAGATATGGATCCTGCTTTGGTTGATGATGTTATATTTGGCTGTGTTGATCAAGTTGGTGCCCAATCTGGAAATATTGCAAGAAATGCTGTTCTGTCATCGTCTTTTCCTGAATCTGTTCCTGGTACTTCAGTTGATAGACAATGTGGTTCTTCTCAACAAGCTATTCATTTTGCAATTCAAGCAGTGATGTCTGGAACACAAGATATTGTTGTAGGTGGTGGGGTTGAAGTTATGTCAATGGTTCCAATTGGTGCAGCGGTTACAGATGGCTACAATGCTGGTCATGGTCTTCCATTTGATTCAGATGGAATGAAGGAAAGATAT
>LULV01001510.1_pt1 | contig 9811 bp, 25 predicted proteins | sample 728081 | NCBI WGS metagenome assembly LULV01 (sample SAMN03860280, study PRJNA289734) | marine metagenome | biome: seawater column; feature: ocean; material: water; isolation source: Red Sea water column Station 108 - depth 25m | place: Saudi Arabia: Red Sea | collected 2011-10-15 | depth 25 m | reverse complement strand
TTAAAAAAACCTAATCCTAAAAATCCTGATCGTATGATGTGGACTCTTGAAGATTTAGATAAACCACCACCAGGTTGGACAGAATGTATTAACAACACCAAAGGCAATAAAGCCTTTCCGCAAGGTTATCAAGGTGTCAAATACAGAAATCTTGCTAGGGTTGAAAAACCACCCAAAAAACAGGAGAAAATAGAAATTATTGATCCTAAAGACCTTCCTATCTAACTTTCCAAATGAGAACTATCGAATTGCTTAAACCACTTGCTATCTTTAGAGATCAGGAGACTCACAAATATTTTGATGAGACTCATCAGAGATGGCTTGCTTTTTCTACAACAGAAGTTTGTAACGAGCTAACAGAAGAAGCTAAAGAAAATATTGAAGCCTATAGATATATATGGCAGCCCAGAGGTGAAACAGTACATGAATGTCTCCAAGAAAAAATGCTTGGTAGTGGAGAGATTGATCCTAAAGATTACGAAGCATGGGTTACACCATTGTTAGACCATGAATTGTTTACACATTTTGAACCAATGGCTGTTGAACTTATGATGTCTATACCAGATAAATCAGTTGGCGGTCAGCTTGACTTACTTGGATATGATTCCAAGGCTGACAAGATCAGATTGATTGATTTAAAAACCAAAGGTAATTCCAAATACGATATTAGAAAACGTGGTAAAGATGGCATGATTCATCTTGAAGATGTTGATATGTACTGGAAAGAACCATACTCAACTGATAAGCAACTTGGTTGTTACATTGAAATGTTGAAATTAAACTATGGATTAGTACCAGATGTATGTAATACGATCTGGGCTTATGAAGGTAGGTGTATTCTAAATAATGACCAACCTACTGAAAGATGCGAAGCTGCATGGCAGGAAGCATGGACAAAGTTTGAATCAAAACAGGAGTTGTTTTAATGTCATTTGATAAATTAACAAGTTTTTTCAGAAGAGACTTGTATCCTTATTGCTTAATGAGAGCAAAGGATAAAATTGGTGGTTATGTAATTTTAAACAGAAAATATCAACCACTATCTTTTTCAATCTATGGAAGTAGAGATGATTACACTATTTCTCCAAACATAGGTAATGAAGGTAAAAAACACGTTTGGTATGAAGATATGCCTTCTTATGTAAGAATAAAAAAATTAACAAAAAAAACTAGAATCTTTTTAAGTTGGGATAATGATGATAATAAAGATCAGGTTTTTCTTTATGCAGATCACATACTACCCACACAAAATAAGACAAATTGGGATAAATATTCTGAAAAATTATTTAAGTTAGGACAACTACAAACAACTTTTAGATAGGAGAAATCAATGCCACAATTTCCAAGTGATCCATATGAAGGTCAGGTCTTTTATGACCCTTACTCTGAAACAACATATGAATTTTGGATACCAAGAAAAGATGATGAATTTTGTAAAAAATTAAAGATCAAACCTAAATGGATTGTGAAAAGTTTTGAAAGTGAATGTGTAAGTAATTTATTTTCAAAAAATGGAAAAAACAGGTACTTTGCCTATAACAAACTTATAGACCAGTTTGGTTATACGAAAGAACAGATTACTGATCTCATGGAGGAGTTAAAACAATGAGTATTACTTTTTCAAAATCTGGATATTTACCAACAGATTATAAAAATTGTGCACAAAGATATACTTCTATTTATCACGAATATGGAATTTATCTTAATCAAGATCCAGATATTTGTGAATTACATAAAAAGGCATTTCATAATTCTGATGAAGGTCATTTAAAAAAAATATATGAATCACAAGGTAAACCAACATTTTCGTATGTAAATCCATATCCAAATGCACCTTTTATTGTTTTTAAAACAAGTAAATCTAAATTAAAAGTAAGAGCATGACCAAAGAACAAAGAATAGAAGCTGCTCAGAAACGTATAGCTGAGTTAAGAAAACTTATTGATGAATGGACTAAAAAATGAGATATATACTTGATGTCTCAGGTAGAGACTTAAAACTATTAAGAGCTTCTATTGTTAACTTTCAGAGATCATTGGAGATGTCAGATCAGGCCGAATTTGATGGCTTGATAGATGAACTTGATGATTGTTTTTTAACAATTACAAGACAAAAGAAAGAACAGCTTAAAAATAAGGTTATAAGAAAATGGGGTGGTAAAAAATGAAATGTTTCTACAGAGAACTTGATAGAAGAAAAAAATATTTAATCACAAGGCTGCATAATGAAGTGGCTGCTCTTGGCGATAGCTGGTTTAGACAAGAGATAACAGATCAGCAATATAATATTAGGATTCAAGAGTTAGATAAACGTATAGCAGATTTACAAGGATGACTAATCCAAAGAAGCGTAAAGGAGATAAAGCTGAAAGAGAAGCAGCAGAACTTTTAACTGAAGTTACTGGTTTTGATTGTCAGAGAAATTTATCAGCAGGGATTCCTGGAGATGTTGGAGATATTCATGGTGTACCAAACTGCGTAATACAGGTAGCGGATTGGAAAGATAAATCGCAAGCCTGTCTTGTTAAGCCTAGAGAAGTTGAAGTGCAAAGAGAAAATGCAGGAGTGGACTTTGTTGCAAGTATGGTCAGGTTCAGGGGAGGACACTGGAGAATGGTGTTGACCCCAGAACAATTCAACACTTTATTACAAGCTGCCTTGCAGTAAACATTATATAAGGTATATAATTAAATAGTTTAGTACAATAAACTAATGGCCACAAAACAGCCCTCCACTTTATCTGAAGCTCTTGCTATTTTTCAATCGCAAGTCAAAGCTGCTGATAAAAATGGTAAGGCAAAATTTCCACAACCTCGTACCTACTCATTGCTTGAAGATGTTTTAAAAGCACTTCAACCTGCAACTGAACTTGGTATATCTCATACACAAACTTTTGATTATCTTCCTCTTGAAAATGGTAAGACTCTTACAGTTTTAATTACCACTCTTTATTTCAAGAATGAAAAACTTGAAAGTAAATTACCTCTTAGAGAATTAAGTGGTAATAATGTTTATCACGATCTTGGAATAGCTATAACCTATTCTCGAAGATACGCTCTTGCTGCTGCTTATGGTATCGGATCAGAACATGATGATGATGCTGTAGCTCTTACCCAACCTCCAGCTAAAGAGAAAGGTACTGACAGGACACATACAAAAGCTAAACAAAAGCTAGAGCCTGTATCAGAACAAGCTAAGAAAAATCCCCCAATCACTACTGAAGCTAGAAATCTAATTACAGATCAGCTTAAAGAGTTAATGGAAACTAATCCTGATAAAGCAAAAGAAATTGCTGCTGCTTTTATAACAGAATTTAAAGTTCCTAGAGTTACAGGATTCATTACAGAAGCTAGACATGGAGAGTTTCTGAGTCATGCTATATCAAAGATAGCTGACGATTAATGACATCAGAAGAAGCTGAGTTCTCTGGTCAAGAGATTATGAGACAACTTGAACAAAGACGAGCAGATCAGCGTAAAGATTGGAATAGAAACGTATTTGGGGTGCGTACCAATGATGATCTTGCTTCTTTGATAAGAGAGCATTGTAAGTCGAACAATGTCTCTATAAATTCATTTCTAAACAATTTATTAAAAGACTTTTTTAATTATGGCTGACTTTAATCCAGCACTTCCTTTACCTATCAAATGGTCTATAGGCGATGATCGTTTCAATGAAGGCCAACAGGTCTTGAGTTTAACAATTCCTGTTGACTCTGTTACTCATTTAATAGAACATTTAAATACTCTTGTAGAGGAGTATTTGGCAACATTAATCCACAGAAGCTTGAAAGAGAGGTAAATGAAGAATTACCTTTCTAACAGTAAACAGAATGAATACTTAAAATTAGATCCTAACTTGAAAATTCATTTTAAAATAATAAATGGTGTACGCTACTGGCTTACACCACCTCCTATTGATTATCAAAAATGAGTAATCCTAGAGCTTCGGTTGTTAAATTACGCAAACTAAAAGAAATAAGACGTAAGAATTTAGAAAGGAATTTTTTAGATGTTCAACTAAAAGGTCAGGATCATTATGTTTTTATTAAAGATAATGGCAAAGCTCAAGTGGTTTATGAAGAGGGTCGTTGGGTTGCAGAACATATAAGAACTGCAATCCTTAAATTTAATTATGAGATTGACAAGATTGATAAATTATTTATCAAAGATTTTACAGATGCAGAACTTAAGGAATATGAAAAAATTTCTTCACGGGATTAGTTTTCTTTTTCTTTCTAATTTCTTTTACTACAACAGCAGCTTCCAGTTCAATCAATCTATTTAACATAGAAGCTAAAAATACATCCTGTTCAAGTTTATGCCTAACAAGATGAGTGCAATATTTTTTTATATCATCAATTTCATTACTTGCCATTATTTCTCTACAACGCATTTCAACATCTAACTTCATTTCTAAAGGTGCTGGTTCTATGTCTATGTTGAGAAATTTAGTAATTTTCATTTTACTGGAAATAATTTTTCTTCAATCATTTTGACGATTGCATCATCAACATCATTGTCTGATTTTTGTGCAAGGTCTTTTAAAAGATTTAAAGCAGCTTTACGAAGAGACTCAGACTTGCCAAATCTGATAAATAAGTTGATTAGAAACTTAGACATAGTTTGTTAGTTTTTCCAAACATAGCTAATATGCCAGTAATAAACAAGAAACCTTAATCTTATGGCTGAAGAGAAAGAAGAAAAAGAAGGCATCGAATGGGGAGAACTCTTTGGTCATGCAATCAGATTTTTAATTTTGACCTGGAGTTTATCAATGATGACTCTTGGATACATGGGTAAGGTAAGGATTGATGGAGCGTTCACTGCTGGACTCGTAAGTGGTGTTTTAGGTTCCTACGGTATTTCAGTCGGACAGAAGAAAAGTGGCATAAGTAACAGTAATGGTCCTAAAATAGTAGATAATAGTAAAAACAACGTAGGTATCAAATGAAAAAACTGTTTGCTTTACTTTTGTTTATGCCTTGTGGATCATTACTCGCAGATATTAAGCAAGAATTTGTAACATCTGCCCAGATCACTGTAGATATGCCTTATGTAGTTACTAATAAAGTAGGAACTACATATAGTCTTAGCGGAAATAATATTACACCATCTGTGACCGTAGGAGATACCACAACAGCAGGAAAGATAGGTGGGATCAATGTTGGCTCTTTGAGTAACGGAGTGCCAGCGATGATACAAACTGACACTACGGTGACAACATCGGGGTCGGCCTTCAGCAAAACAGAATCCGTAATTTTGGGCGATGCTACACCATCTGCCGTAACTCCTAGTTCGGGTATCGCAGCATTACCAGTGTTAGGTGGTCAGACTACTATTGGATCAGGCGGTACGGCTGGATCTCTCGCTTTAACGTCATTGAGTTCTGGAATCCATACCTGTACCGCAGGTGGATCGGGTACATCTTGCATAGGATCTACTAAAGTTACTATTACGATTGACTAGACTTTGGCTGCTAGTTTTATTAGTATTACCAGTAAGAACCCTTGCTGTGCCTATTGTGCCACAATTTCGTACGGGAAGTTCTCAAACAAGCTCGACCTCTGAATCAATAATTAATGAAACCATTACGAGCCATCAATATCGGACAGGATACTCCTACTCAGCATCAGGACATAATATCAAATCTGAAACGGGATATATCAACCCTACTCCTACGACTACGAATGAACAAACAGTTGGTGGAGTAAATTTTAATTGGACTTCACCAAACTTAGAAGCTATACCACGTTGGGGAATCGTAAACGATGGAGCAGCCTTCTCTCTACAAGAAACGCTTATTACTCCAGGGCTAGATACGACCACAACTATAACTCGCCAAATAAATACAAGCACAACTACAGAAACTACAACTACATTTGGGCAATAGCTATAATCCTTTGCCCTGCAAGGGTTTTGGCGAATACAACTGTTGCTTCTCCAAGTTCAAATGCTCAAGGTGTTGTAAATAATAATGCAACGATGATAACTCCATCAGCCATGCCGTCTTACAGAATGAGTCAGGGTATAGTTTGATGAAGATACTGGAGAAATAAAATATTACTCAGAAATACCAAGATTTGAAAAAGATAATTTTAATTTAAATTATGGAATATCTGCTCAGTTTAATATCCCTTTAGGTAAATCACCAGCACTTTGTCATGAAGCGACCCAGGTAAATATTGAAGCTCAAAGATTACTAATAAAGAAAACTAAAATGGAGATCAGTTTATATCGTTTAGAAATGTGCTCAAAAATGGCAAAGTTGGGAGCTACATATAAATCTGGAACACCAGAAGCAGCTACTTGCCAAAATATTAATGTGAACATTCCCCCAAATCAAGTTATCCCACATACTCATAAATTAAAGCAGTAGACAAGCACGGGTATTAACTTGCCTACCTAGACACCCTATCCTTCGCCATGTTGAATAAGGTTTTATTATTTTACAATAAAACAAAAAAAAATAGGTAAGACCCTTCCAAACATCTTACCTATTTCTTGTGTTGCAATGGGATTCTTGGATGAATCACATTTAGTATAGCAGTAAATCACAGAAAACAACTCGCATCAGCCATTACTGGTTCTTCTTTTTGTTCAAGCATATACTTCTCGTACTCTTCATATTCTGCTGCTTCAAAGTATTTTTCTTTAAGAGCTTCTTCAGCATCAGCAAAGTAATCATCAAGAGCATTTCTTACAAGAGAAGAGATTGAAACACCTGGTTTAGTGTGATATTTCAACAAGTTATACTGATGTTTTGTTATTTGAATTGATAATCGCTGTAGATTCTCATTCATTGGTTAAAAGTAATTAAAAACATTGTAACGTCAATTTGATGTCATAGTCATTATTTTGTTGGTGGAAGGTAACTCTATGAAATCTCTGAAAGGATCATCTTTGGGAACTTTAAGATACTGAGTATCTAAACCAATCATAAAATTATGGGCTGCTCTTACTGTTAGAGCAAAGGCTTCAGCACTATTCCAATATGATCTTTTAAGGCTGCTATCACAGGACTTGGTAAAAATAATCTGTGCTGCTCTATCACATGGTTTAATATCTCTATCAAGACCATCAATAGGACTTGCCATACCTGTAGTGACAATATTCAACCAATGTAATGCTCTTTCTTTAGGATTCATTGTATGGTTGTATTTTTTATGTCTTGGATTTTGAGTGTTATAAGTCATTTCAGCATAGATTTTTAATGCTGCTCCAAGAAAAAATGATCTAACCCTAGTTGTATTGGTAGGACAGACTTTACTCATAAGATAAAGAAACTGATTATGTTTCAAATAAGTTTCAGCAACTATGGCATCATGGCATGGTCTTGAATACTGTTCAGTACCAGTTGTGCTGTTTAAAGCAGCCATAGCGTGTCTTATGGTCGCACAATCTCTTCTGCTGATCCTGACACCACTAACAGTAATCCGATCAGACATACACCTAGACTTACCAACATCCATTATTTGTTTGGATTTACTAGGCATATTTTTGACAACAAGAAATGGTTGTACCATTCCTGTTTGTACAACAGCAAGTAATCTATGTTGACCATTGACCAGAGTGCCATCTTTATCAAAACAAATGGCAGAGTCAGATAAGATGAAACGACTATTTCTCATCTCTCTTTTTAATTCTTCAAGATTATTTCTACTAATCTTGCGGTTATTCTCAAAATTTTTTTCCAAATAAAATTGTGCTTTTTCTGGAGTAATAAATTCTAGAGAATAGTCTATGCCCTCATATAAAGTTGAGAGGGCATTTTCTATTTGTGAAGTCATACTGTTTGAGTTACCTTTTCTTCAGTTTCTTTGAGTTCTGCTTCAGCTTTAGCTTTCTCTATCTGTCTTATTTTTGTAAATAAAACAGCAGCAGTCATTTTCATCACTTCTAACTCAGTTGTATCAAAATCTTCTATAGATGTTTGTAATGAGCTAATGAATTTATCAAGAGGCATTGAATACTCTGTTACGTCACTTCTAGAATGAAAAGCTATAGAAACTTCTCTGTCAAATTGATTGAAATGAAAATAGAGCCTATCATCTTTTTCAAGAGTGTTTTCAGTTCTGTTTTGAAATTTATGTCTCATAAGAGTAAAATTGTTTATTGCCTACTTACTATAACATGAAAGGTATATAACTCTCAGTATATTTTCAATCCGTAACAATGTTACTTTCGCTTAGCAGAAGCACCAACCAAAGCAAGGCTAAAGACCCCAACAAACTGAGGAGCAGATGGAATGTATTGTTCTTTCCACTCAACTGCTTCATAAAGAGTTATACACTCACTACCATCTTGACTTCTTTCATGCCCGATGACACGTTCTAACTTTTTATCGTTACGAAAATCTCCTACTCTCTGGTCATTTTTGCCAGGACAGGGAGTAAAATCTGGTGGGGGTGGTTCAGGTAAGTCAGGAATCTTTGGCTGCTCTGTTTTTGGTAAGGGCGGTGGCTCATTATTGATAGGTGCTTCTTCTGTAATGACAAGATTCTCAGGTGTATAGTCAAGAGGCACAAAACTAGGGAACGGAAAGTCGCACGTTGTAAATACACCATTTGGATCTTCTAATAACAAATTACGATTACCAGTATTTTTTATATCACGATGTTGATAAGTACAACCAGGAACATCAATATCTGGTGGCTTTGTAATAGTTAAATAATGAGGGCTATAGATTTCTGGAACGTCTGGAATGTATATCTCAGGAATACTTATATCAGGTATTTCAATCGTAGGCATTTCTTGGTAAATAAACTTCTACAAATGAATAACATTTAGGACAAGAGAGATTAGTCACCATACTGTATTCTCCAGACATTAATGGATAATCTTCTCCATCCATATCATGATCTCCACCCCAAATTAATTCAGTTTTACAGTGCCAACAATTCATGTGTTAATCAAAATACTTTTTAATTTGTCTCGCAAAATTTCATAAGATGTCTCTTCTTCAAAATAAAGCGAGAATAGATAACGATCTTTATTGTCCAAGTTTAATACTGTGTGATTCTTTTGATTATTAAATAAATAATATGTATAAGGCTTATATTTTAGTTCGATAAGATTATTGTAATAAAATACATCTTTATATTCTCCAAAAAGCGTATGACTATAATGGTCTTTGCTAATTAAACTATTAATACAAGACTGTCTAAAATCATCAACGTGCCAATGATAACAATACTTACTTGAAACTTTTAATAACCCTATTTGTCTAATCTGATGAAGTTCATTGATTTCTTTTAACGCTAGTTCTTTTTGAATCCAAGAACTATCAAGAAAAATCACATCAAATCCAAAATGTTTATCCCAAGATAGATTTTGAGAAGATATTAAATCTTCAAGATATAGTGCTAATTCATTGGACTTTGTTTTAATTTCTGAAAAACAATCAGTTGGATTCATATTTTATTAGGAATCTTTATTGATGGCCCTGTTACTTCTGGTAAAGCGTTATCTAATACTTTGGGCATCATTCCAGATACGTTATCAAGAATCTCATTCATAACTCTTGATTTAAATTGTTCTGAGGTTACATACTTGTAACCAAAGTACGCTCCACCGCTCATAGAAGCTACCATTACAAATGAGATGATACTCAAAACGTTAGCAATTTTTTGGAACATATTATGTTAAGAGAAATTTTAATTAGGTTAGCAGCACCTCTTACTCTGATGACGCTGCTTCTGATTGTGGCACTGATGCCTCTGTATCTGCTGGCTGGTTTGCTTCGGGTGACTCTTGAGTCTCCAAAATCTGCTCCTCAAGGAGTTTCATTGCCCCGTTAACCTCGTGTAAAGC
>LULV01000941.1_pt1 | contig 9836 bp, 9 predicted proteins | sample 728081 | NCBI WGS metagenome assembly LULV01 (sample SAMN03860280, study PRJNA289734) | marine metagenome | biome: seawater column; feature: ocean; material: water; isolation source: Red Sea water column Station 108 - depth 25m | place: Saudi Arabia: Red Sea | collected 2011-10-15 | depth 25 m | reverse complement strand
TTAGCATCAAATTCGCTAAAAGCTTTATTTATAAGCTCTTTTCTATTTTCGAATAGATTCTTAGCTTTTAAAGTATCTGGAAGACCCATAACTGGTTGTAATTCCTTAAGAAGTTTTATTTCCTCTTCAATTAAGAGTGTCCAAACACCATATTTATTTTTTGGAAGATTAGAATTACTAAAAATATTAATTTCATCGAGGTAAAAATTTAACCATAGATAATAAGATTTTTCTTCAATAGTTTTTTTAACGGATATCTTTTTATTTTGGATCTTTGGGAGTAACTTTTCTGCCTTCTTTAAAAACTGTCTGTCTTCTCTTTCTAAATTTATTAATCCCCATCTTTGACTGTAGTCCCATAAATCTTCGTATCTTGTTAAGTCTTCTTGATTCCAACCAAGAGCTTTAAGTTCATGAGAACGATGAGTTAATTCCTTTTTCAAAAAAAACCTTTTAAACCATAATAATTCTAACCCTGCAATCAAGATTAGTAAATAAATTAAGAACTTTACTTTCTAGCAAATTAGAAAAATAATCAATTATTAAAATAATTATTAATAATTTTCAAAACATTGATATAACTTGGATTTTTTTTAGAAATTTGATTACTTTTTTTATTTGTTTTAAGGGCGTTTTGCTCTTTGTCAATAAATAATTTCTTATAAAAGTTTTCAATATCATCAAAAAGATAATCTCCTTTTAATTTTTCATTTAGTTCGAAAGATAATTCAGATTTCACAGATTCTTGGCAAAAATTAGTGATTTCTTCTGAACTAATTAAAACCTTATAAATTTCTTTTTTTTCTTCTGAATTAGCATTAAAGCATAAATAAATCAGATTAATCATTGAACAATTGTTATTTTTAATTTTGAATTCTTTATAAATGTCTGGCCAAAATTTTAAAGATTTTAGACCTTCTAAACCTCCTTGACTGAGAGAGTATTTATTACACCAATTTACAAATTCTGAGACATCTTTTGGACATCTGTTGAGTTGCAAAAGCATATCTGATAAAACTTGTCCTGCTTGAAAATTCCGTGTTGGTTTTCCTTCAGTTGGTAGAGTCATACTCCCTAAGACATCAGCCTTAACAGCATTTAATTGAGAAAAAGTATAATCTCCTTTTTCACAAAATTTATCATTAATTATTTCCCTTGCACTAATTATTTCTTCACCATAACCAAGTTCTTTTAATGAAAGATATTTATTCTCTAATTTATTTTCTTTTCTAACTTTTATTGATACTGATGCGGCCTGATCTAAACATTGAGTTAACAAAATCGTATTAATGGTAGGCAGCATTCCTGGCTTATCGGAATGAAAGTTATTTACAAAACCTGCAAATATTGATGAGATATTTTTTATTGATTTTATATATTGACATTCAATATTGTGAACTCCAGGAGAAACTTGAATTTTCGGTGATAATTGATTCAAAATGCGTGCTCCTATTAATGCTGTTAGCGCATCAGGATGGCAGAAATTTGCAGTAAAACTATCATTAGGATTTCGTAAAGCTCCGTGACGATGAAATCCTGTAAAAAAAGCTAAATTTGGATATTTATTACAAAGAATAAAAGGGTTTTTATTTTTATTATCAATACAAAAAGAACCGACTAGACAGCCAAGAACCACATTTTCTCTTTTTAAATTTTTTCTGAGTTCTAAAGCATTTTTAACATCATCTTGTATGTGATTACTATTTGAAGCAAGAATAACTATCTCACATTTCAAGAGAAGATCTTTTAGATCAAAAGACTTTATTTTTCCCTCTGAAGAATAATTTCCCATTCTCTTAATCTTTTCAATAATCTCATTATCCATATCAGAAATAACATCATTTGAGAAAGCACCTAACAAATCTCTATCTTCCCTAGGAGCCAAGAGAATATTATTTGATTTTCCATGCATAGCACAGTTGTATGCTAGTGATGCAGGATATAAACCAACACTGTAAAATCCAACTTTGCTATTCTCTATATCTTCAATCAATGAATAAAAATATTTTTCATCTTTGATGTTTTCTACGAAATTATTCTTCATTTTTGGAAACTCTTGATAATTTTTTTAATTTCTTACCCATACCAACATTTTTCTACATTAAAGCAATTTTTGACCATAGCAAATTATTTATTGAAAATATTGAGTTTTTTAATTTATAATTTCTGAGAAAGTGGAAATTAAAAGAAAAATAATTATAAATATGGAATATATGGCAAGTAATTTAAATGAACAAAAACAATTAATTTCTTCTAAAAATATCTTATTTATTCAAGACATTGACGGAGTTTGTATCCCTTTAGTTAAAGATCCAATGACTAGAGAATTAGAATCAAAATATATCTATGCAGTAAAAGAATTTGCCGAGGAATTCTTTGTATTAACTTGCGGGGAACATGAAGGTCCAAGAGGAGTTAACAGAATAATAGAGAGGAGTTTAAGGAGCACTACTGAGCCTAAAAACAAAGAACTATATTTAAGAGGTTTAGCTGCCTGTGGAGTAGAGTATCAAGACAGTAATGGTGAAATAAGTTTTGAAGGAGTCTCAGAAAAAGAACTAAGTTTTTTATCTAAAGTACCTAGTTTAATAAGACCAAAATTTAATTATATAGTTAAGAATATTTTTCCTGAACTTAGCCAAGAGGATATCAATTTTCACGCAGTAAAATCAATATGTGAAACACGCTTCTCGCCAACGATTAATTTCAATAGTCTATTTGATTTAGTTCATGAAGATTCTGATAAAAGAAAGCTTATTCAAATTAGTTTTGAAAAAATGATGAATGAAATCATTTTAAAAGCTGAATCCGAAGGCCTCAAAAACTCATTTTTCCTTCATATTTCACCAAATTTAGGTAATAAAAATGGTAGAGAAACAATTAAACTTTCTTCTCAAGATGATATCGGATCAACAGACATACAATTACTTATTAAAGGAGCAGTTAAAGATTCTGGAGTTTTATTTCTTTTAAATAAATTTATTGCGGATAAAACTGGTAAAGCTCCTTTTGGAAGAAATTTTAATTTTAGAAACTCTCCAAATTCTGTTACGGAAAAAATTGATTTATGCAAAAGAACTATTCAAAAAGAAGATATGCCTTTGATTGTAGGAGTTGGTGACACAGTCACATCAAAAAAAAATAATGATGAAAAAAGTTATTCAAGAGGAGGAAGTGACAGGTCTTTTCTAGAATTAATACAAATATTAGGTAATGAATTTGGGATTAAGAATAAAATAATTTTTGTAGATAGTAGTTCTGGTGAAGTTGAAAGACCCTCTACAAAAAAAACTGGTTTAATAGGGATCAGTGATGTTCATGACAATTTAAAATTTGACATAGTTTTTAAAAATGGTCCCAAAGAATACATAAGTTGGTTTATTGAACTTGCTAATGAGAGATCAAACTTTAAAAAAAATAGTTGACTTTTTTATTTTCGAATGACAATTTATAAATAATAGATTCATGAAAGAAAAATTCCCCTCAATATATAAAGAACCTATAGAAACATTGCAAATTAACATAGGTTATAAATGCAATCAGGCTTGTAAGCATTGTCATGTCAATTCGAGTCCCCTAAGGACTGAAAAGATGTCCAATGAAATGATATCTCTTATTCCAAAGATAATTGAAAAATATAAAATCAAGACTTTAGATATTACAGGTGGTGCGCCAGAACTTCACCCAGAATTTAAAAACCTAATAACCAGCTTGAGCACAAAACAAGTTGATATTATTGATAGGTGCAATTTGACAATTTTTTTTGAAGAAGGTTATGAAGATCTTCCTCAATTTCTTGCAAAAAATAAAGTGATAGTTACTGCTTCGCTACCGTGTTATGAAAAAAATAATGTTGATTTTCAAAGGGGTTTTGGCGTTTTTGAAAAAAGTATTAATGCCATAAAAATTCTTAATGATTTAGGCTATGGAAAGAAAGAAAATGGATTACAATTAAACCTTGTTTACAATCCTGTAAGCCCAATTCTTCCTCCTTCTCAGGAAATATTGGAGAAGGATTATAAAAAAATTCTATTCGAAAAATACAATATCGTTTTTAATAATTTATACACAATAACTAATATGCCAATAAATAGATATGAAGAATCTCTTAGAAGAGAAGGGAAACTAAATACTTATTACAAATTACTAAAAGAAAATTTTAATGAAAAAAATTTAGAAAATCTAATGTGTAAAAAGACAATTAGCGTAAATTGGCTAGGAGAAATTTATGATTGTGACTTTAACCAACAGATAAATTTCCGAGAGAATAAAGGACCAAAGACACTTTTTGATCTGTTGGATGAATCATTTACTTTTGACTACGGGGTAGCTGTAAAAGAACATTGTTTTGCTTGCACTGCAGGTGCAGGGTCAAGTTGTGGAGGGACTTTAAGTTAAAACTTGCTAAATGCAATTAGGACAAATAGCTCTTACATTTAAAGAGGATTCAATTAGTTTAAAACCATTAACTTTTGCTGCAACTTTGCCTGCCTCTAAAACCTCATCATTTTCGAATTCTTCTGTTCTTCCACACCTAATGCAAATCAAATGATGATGATGTTTTAACTAACTTTTCATGAACCTCTTCAGCACTAAGATGCTTTCCAGAGCCAATATTTTCAAATAAATTAAGAACTTTTAGCCTCTGAGGAGTTAATCTCTTCCCATCTTTATGTAATCCATCACCAAGAGGAGATGTGATGACTTTGTATTGAGAGGATAATGACAAAATTAACCCATGGCTATTCTCAATAATAACTCTAGATGAGAGTAAAACAACTTATTGATTTAAAATGTTTACTAAAGTTCTTCAAAATATTATGTTAAATGTATCTTTATATGTAAATGATGAATGATCAAGAAATCTCTTCTGATAAATTATCATCGAAAGTAAACGCCTTGATAATTATTGATATTCAGGAAAAAATAATAAGACCAATTTTTAATAAGGATTCAATAATCAAAAACATTAAAAAGCTAATAAATGCTTACCAAATTTTAGAAGAAAACATATTTATATCTGAACAGAACCCACTCAAATTGGGAGTAACGATACCTGAATTATCACCCATAGCAGAATTTAGAAAATTTGAAAAAATGGAATTCAGCCTAGCTAAATTAGAAGATTTTTTAAAAGAACTTAAAGATAAGAAAATTACTAATTTGATAGTTTGTGGGATCGAAACGCATATTTGTATTCAACAAACAGTCTTAGATTGTTTACAAAAAGGATTTGAAGTTATTCTCATATCAGATTCCATGGGAAGTCGAAATAGGGTAGATCATGAAATAGCATTACAAAGAATGACTCAGAGTGGGGCGATCTTAACAACAACTGAATCAATAATTTTTGAATTATGCAAAACTGCGGATAGAGAAGAATTTAAAGAAATTAGAAACATAATAATGAGTTAAAGAAAAATAAAGACTGGCTTGTTGTTTTGAGATAATTTAAAATTTTATTAGAGATAAATTTTAAGGGTTTATTTGAATATGAAATTAGTTACTGAAAACTTCCTTCTGGCAATATCTATTTTTTTTATTGGAACTTTATTATCGATGATAATTTCAAAAGTTTCAAAAATATTTTTTAAAAAGATTTCCAAAAGAACAAAAACAAATTTCGATGATTTTATTTTTGAGGTGATCTCTGGAATTATAAAACCTATAGGTTTCCTCCTATCATTTTATTTTTCAATTGACTATTTTTTTGCTGATGAAATAACTTTCATCTCTGTCTTATTGAATATTTTGAAATTATTTATATTAATAATCATCATAAAAGCTCTCAACAAAGTTTTAATAAGATCTTTAACAGAATCGACCTCGAAAATTAATGATTCCTCAATTAGTTCGATGGTATCTTCACTAACTCCATTGATAAAAGCATTAACATGGACTATTGGCTCAATTTTTTTCTTACAAAATATAGGTGTTCAAATGACTGCTATTTGGGCTTTACTAAGTGCAGGAGGTATTGGAGCAGGATTAGCTTTGAAAGATCCAGTTCAGGAGTTCTTTGAATATATAACAATTTTGCTTGATAAACCTTTTCAAAAAGGTGAGTTTATAAAATCTGATGGAGTCCTCGGAATGGTTGAGAGAGTGGGAGTACGATCATCAAGGATAAGAAGTATTAATGGAGAAGTAATAGTAATGAGCAATAGCGCCCTAACAAATGGAATAATTTCAAATTACGCACAAATGGAAAAAAGAAGGTTAGTGCATAAATTGGGAGTTGTTTATGAAACCTCTCCAAAACTTATGAAATTGATTCCAATAATAATTAAAAAAATAGTTGAAGAGACAAAAGATGCGTCTTTTGATAGATGTCATTTCACAGATTTCGGCGACTTCAGTCTTAATTTCGAACTTGTTTATTACATCCCAACAAATAATTATCTCGCCGCAATGGAAGCTCAACAATCTATAAATTTAAGAATTATTGAGGAATTTGCGGTTAATAATATAGAGTTTGCATTCCCAACACAAACCTTAAATATTGAAAGTAACAAAGCCAAATGATCTACAAATCTCTTCACTTAAAATCCAGAGTTTTGAAGCCAACTCAGAATTATTTGCCTCATCACTAACCTTACTTTCAACTAATTTATGTTTTTTAAAAGATATAAGTTTATTACTTAAATGAACGTAACCAATATTATTTAAATTTGAATCAAAAACAATTTCAGAAAGTATCCTACCAGCATTTTCTATACTTTCAGAAATTCCTAAAATATTTTTTGCAGCTTTAGAAAAAATTAAATATCCAAAGAGATTAAAACGCTTACTGTATCTAAAAAAACCAAGATCATCATTTGGTATTACTAGACCAGGAGCCCAAGTAATTACAGAAATTTTACTAGAGGAAATTTTTAATTTTTTTTCAAGTTCTTTAGCAAACAAAATATTACATAACTTACTATTTTTATAAGCTTCATCAGCATTAAAATTTAAAAATTGCCCAGTTACTTTTTTTCTTAAATTAACTAGGTTATTAAGTCCCGCTTTCTTTCCTATATTGCCACCTGAACTTTTGGGGTCGTGTACATCTGATGATGTAATAATGATTCTAGATTCTTCTTTATCTCTAATAAAATCTTTTAGGACATTTACCAAGTAAAAATGTGCAAGATGATTTACTGCAAAAGTTAGTTCTATGCCTTGTTTTGATACTTTAGGGTAAAAAGAGCCTGTATATTGCAATCCTGCATTTAAAACAAGAACATCTAAAAAAATCTTTTTACTAATAAAGTAATCTTTAATTTTTTTAATATTCTCTAGATCTGAAAGATCACAATTTTCAATAATATTTAAAAATTTACTAAGGTAATTTTTATCAAAATGTTTCTCGATTTTTCTGAGAAATTCATTCTTTCTAAATTCGTTTTTTATTACAACATATAAAATATTTTTCGTCTTCAGTAAATTAATAATGGCAAAAAACCCTATTCCTGAATTACCTCCAGTAATTAAAATATTTTTATTTTTAATCATTTAAATTCCTATATTTTTTTTATGATAAAAAAATAAATAAAGTTTTTTTTATTTTGTAATCTTATAAATTATTGTTAAAACACTGAAAACTTAGTCACTAGTATTTGAGTAATTTGATTATTATTAATCTACTCTCATTATAAGTATTGGATGAAAAATATAATTCTAGGCTCAGAAGTAATAATTTGTTCCATAAATTTCTTTAATCATAAGATTTATATTTAATGTCAAAAGAAAATATGCCAGATGTTCTTGTTTTGGGTGCAGGGCCTGCAGGTATGGCTATTGCCTCAGCTTTAGGGAAGGAAAAATTAGATGTTGAAGTGCTTTCTCCAAATGGACCAGATGAACCTTGGCCAAATACATATGGCATTTGGGGGAAAGAAGTTGATCAACTCGGGCTTCAGGATTTACTTGAATATAGATGGAAGAATACTGTAAGTTTTTTTGGGCATGGCGCTTTAGAAGAGCAGGACGACGAGAATAAAGCCACGGAACATTCACTAGATTATGGACTATTTGATAAGAAGAAACTCCACAATTATTGGTTTAACGAATGCAATAAGTCTTTTATTAAATGGCATCAAGGCTTTGCAAACAAAATACATTTTGAAAAATACAAAAGTACAGTAACTACAAAAGATGGCAAAACTTACTCTGCAAGATTAGTAGTAGATGCAACAGGGTATGATCCTGTTTTTCTTAAATTAAAATCCTGTGGTCCCTTAGCAGTCCAAACTTGTTATGGGATAGTAGGTAATTTTAGTAAACCTCCACTTAAGAAAGGGCAGTTTGTATTAATGGACTATAGAAATGACCATCTTAACGATGAGCAAAAAAAAGAACCGCCAACTTTTCTTTATGCCATGGATATGGGGGATGGGAAATATTTTCTTGAAGAGACATCTCTTGGTTTGGTAAATCCTCTAACAATGGAAAATTTAAAAGAGAGACTAGAGAAGAGGCTTTCTTATCGAAATATATCAATCACAAGCATGCAGCACGAAGAGCTTGGCTTATTTCTTCCTATGAATATGCCAATCCCAGATTTCAAACAACAAATACTTGGATATGGTGGTGCTGCTTCAATGGTACATCCTGCATCTGGATATTTAATTGGTAATGTTTTAAGAAGAGCTCCACTTGTCGCAAAGGCAGTCTCAGAAGCAATTAAAAACAAAAATCTAAGTACCTATCATATTGCTAGAAAAGGTTGGGAAACTTTATGGTCAAAAGAATTAATTAGGAAGAAATCACTTTACCAATTTGGATTAGAAAAACTCATGAGGTTTGATGAGAAACTATTGAGAGAATTTTTTGGCAGTTTTTTCCAACTACCTAAAAATCAATGGTATGGGTTTCTAACTGATACTCTTTCTTTAAAAGAGATTGTATATGCTATGTGCGTAATGTTTATAAAGGCTCCATGGAGTGTAAAGAAAGGTCTTATGATTATGCATGGAAGAGAATTTAAAATGTTACTTAGGATAATATTTCCAAACATATAGTTAAAAAATGAGAACCATATTAATAAGTGGAGCCAGTAGAGGTATTGGACTAAATATTGCACATAAAGAATTAAAAGAAGGCAATAGAATTAGTGTTGGCATAAGAGATTTAGAATCATTAAAAGGAAGCGCTATTGATCCAAAAAAATGGCCAGAAGGGAAAATTATAATCAACCACTATGATGCTTTAAAAAAAATTACAGCCGAAAATTGGATAAAGAATACCGTAGATGAATTTGGAGGATTTGATTCAGTAATAAATTGTTCTGGAGTATTATCGAAAGTTCCTTTCTTATACAAAGATGGTGATGAAGAAGATATTTTAAATACATTAAATATCAATTTTTTGGCAATTTGGCATTTATGTAGGCTTTCTTGGGATCATTTATGTACCTCTGGAAGAGGAAGAATTATTGTTTTAGTTTCAATGAGTGGGAAAAGATCCAAAGGTGATTTAGCCGCTTATTCTTCTTCAAAGTTTGCTTTGATGGGATTATGCCAAACTATGAAAAATAAAGGTTGGGATAAAAATATAAGGATTTCTGCAATTTGCCCAAGCTGGGTTAATACAAAAATGGCCCAAAATATCTCTTCTTTAGACAAATCAAGCATGACACAACCTGAAGATATTGCTGAAATATGCTCAACTATTCTTAAGTTACCTACCCAATCAGTTCCATTTGAAATCGCCTTAAATTGTAACTATGAAATTTAACCTAAATTAAAAATTAAGTAAGCCATTGAAAGCATTGCAATTGCAATAAATAAACCTTTTATTCGATTAGTTAACAATGAAAAAAGAGATAAATCTTCAGAAAAGTATCCGCCAAA
>LULV01000675.1_pt1 | contig 9865 bp, 8 predicted proteins | sample 728081 | NCBI WGS metagenome assembly LULV01 (sample SAMN03860280, study PRJNA289734) | marine metagenome | biome: seawater column; feature: ocean; material: water; isolation source: Red Sea water column Station 108 - depth 25m | place: Saudi Arabia: Red Sea | collected 2011-10-15 | depth 25 m | reverse complement strand
ATTGAACCACTAATTGAAGTTAAATTATCTCCTTTAATTGTGGTTAATTTACTACCGGAAATAGATACAACATCTACATTACCACTACTACTGATTGCTCCTTCTACTTGTAATTCTACTTTCGGGGTGTTAATTCCAATACCAACACCTATTTTTCCAGATTCTAAACCTACTTCTTTTGCTGTAAGATAAGTTATAGCTCCACTACCACTACCAAATCCTCTTAAATCAATTCTTCCTCTTGCACCTTCTTGGGTGTTTTGTAAAACGGTACCGGTGTTATCATTAACAAATATATTTAAATTACTATTTTCTTCACTATGTCCTAATTTAATTTTAGGGTCTGGACTTTCTATTTCAAATACGGTTGTTGGTGTTTTTCCTATACCGAGTTTACTACCTGATGAAAATATTACATTACTTCCCGTTACTTCTATTGAACCACTAAATCTATGAATATCATCATTTGTATCACCAAATTGAGATGAACCTGATGAGAAAAGTATTGACGAAGAAACAAATTCTGTTTTAAATTCTCTTGCAATAACTGAACCTGATGTTGATATATCACCTTGAACAAATAATGTCGAGTCCATACTTACTGCACCAAATGATGAAGTAGTATCGTTGTTTAAATAAGATGCACTTTCTGCTTTAATTATTTGTAAATCTGAACCTGATGCAAATGAACCAGTTTCTTGTTCTAATACATAAGAAGAACTTTCTGCTAATATTTGATGTAAGTCTGAACCACTTGCATAAGTATCTAAAATCCCTTGAACATCACTTCCGCTTGCGAAACTACCGGTTTCTGACTCAACAATATAACTTGAACTTTCTGCAAGTATTTGATGAAAATCTGAACCTGATGCAAAACTACCAGTTTCTGTGGAAACATTAGATAAACCACTTCCGTCTCCAACAAATAAACCAAAAGACGCTGTTGAAGTGATTGAACCACTTACACCACCACCAAGAGTCAAGTCATCACTTCCGGACAATAATCCTAAATAAGAACCACTAATTGCTTCTGGGTCTGCAACATTTTCTAAATCACTTCCGTCTCCAAATATTTTACCAAAAGATGCAGTTGATGTAATTGAACCAGTAATATCACTTACTAATGTTACTTTACCTAATGATGCTGTGTCTGCGTTTACTAAATATGATGAACTTTCTGCAAGTATTTGATGAAAATCTGAACCACTTGCATAAGTATCTAAAATTCCTTGAACATCAGAACCTGATGCAAATGAACCGGTTTGAGCTTCTGTTAAGTTTAAAAGATTACTACCACTTGCTATCAAGAAACCAATAGATGAAGTTCCTACTGATGTAAATCTATCAAATGATGATGTTGAACCTAATGAGGCTGTTAAATTACCACCATAACTTAAATCGTCCATTATATTGGTAGAACCTGATATGTGTTGTGAACCCGATAACTTTAATGAACCGGTTATCGTTGCGTCTGTCGTTAGAACGCTTTGAATGGAATCATCACTCGAACTTGAGCGATGAAAATAAATTTTACCGTCTGATGTATTTATCCCTAATTCACCTAGTTCTAAAGATGAAGTTTGTGGTGTTTTACCTGCGACGGCACTTCGTTTTAATTTTATTACTTGAGCCATATGGTATTGTCTTTAAAAATATATTTTTTTAACTATATGTATAGTCAGTAATAAATATAAGAAAGTTAAAAAGTTGGGGATTTTATTTAGAAAGTTCCACCATCAATTTCATTAGAAACTATCCAATCAGTTCCATTGAATTGAACTAATTGTCCACTTGCGGAAGCAACCGGAACTAAATCTAATGTTTTGTCTTGATAATTAACATAAACCAAACTATGACTTACGGCTGATGTGTAATTTAGTGTGAAATCATTACCTACTTGTAATGATGAACCGGACACTTGTAATCCATTTTGTGCATCAATTCTACCGGTTGCATCTAATTGTCCATTTACTATAAGATTTTGGTCGTTCAAAGTAAGTAAATTTGTATCGGAATCAATACCAATATTTGCTCCGTCATTGATGACAACACTTCCATTTATCGTTAAAGTGTTGTTAGAAAGAGTTAAAACATCTAAGTCACTAGATACTCCGACTCTACTACCGGAAAACACCATATCACCGATATTTACCGACCCACTAAATGCGTGTGTATCGTCTTCAGAATCACCGAATATTTGAGAACCTGAAGCAAATATAATAGATGATGATACGAACTCAGTTTTAAATTCTCTTGCAGTTATTGAACCTGATGTTGTGATGTCGTTTTGAACAAACAAATCAGAAATTGTTGTTGTTCCCATAGAAGCTGTTTCATCAGAAATCATATAAGATGAACTTCTTGCTAATATTGGTTGTAAATCAGAACCACTAGCAAACGAACCAGTTTGGTTTGAGTCAAGAACATCAAGAGCTCCAACGATAGTTGCATCACCGGCTACTTGAAGTCTATTTCCTTGTGTGCTGGTTCCAATTCCTAAATTACCAAGTATAAATGTGTTTTCTGCTACATCAACTCTACCAAAAGAAGCTGTTGATGTGATTGAACCGGTTATATCACTTACTAATGTTAGTTTTCCTAATGATGATGTTGAATTGTTATTTAGGTATGAAGCACTTTCTGCAAGTATTACTTGTAAATCAGAACCACTAGCAAAACTACCAGTTTCGTCTAATGTTACATAACTAGAACTCTCTGCTAATATGACTTGTAAATCACTACCACTTGCAAATGAACCAGTTTCTTGTTCCAATACATAACTTGAACTTTCGGCTAAGATTTGGTGTAAATCAGAACCAGTTGCGAAAGGTAGTCCTGTTACATTATCTAATTCTAATGTTCCAAATGATGCAGTTGAAGTTAAAGAACCACTTACACCACCAACACTATCTATCGTTAATAGAGAACTAGTTATTTCAATTGACCCGGTAAATCTGTGTTTATCGTCCGTTGTATCACCAAATATAGTTGAACCACTTGAAAAACTTTGTGTTAAATTCGTTACTGATGAGTTTACTATGTATTGTTCTGCAACAACTGAACCTGATGTTATAATGTTTCCACTCACAAAAAGGGTATTATGTATACCCAAACTTTGAAAAGATGCCGTATCTGATTGTTGTAAATATGAACCAGTATTCGCTTGTGTTACATATGAAGAACTTTCTGCTAATATTTGATGTAAGTCTGAACCACTTGCAAAACTACCGGTTTCTGATTCTACAATATAAGAAGAACTTTCTGCAAGTATTTGATGAAAATCAGAACCTGATGCAAAACTACCGGTTTCTGACTCTACTACATAACTTGAACTTTCTGCAAGGATAGGTTGTAAATCAGAACCTGAAGCAAACGAACTTGATTCTGATTGTCTAACATACCTTGAACATCAGAACCACTACCAAATGAACCTGTTTGAGATTCTTTTACATATTGTGTTGAAGCTGATGCATAAGAACCAGTTGCGTCCATAAGTGCTTGAACACCAGAACCACTAGCAAATGGTGAGTGAGTTACTGATATTGTATCACTTTGTAATCTACTAAATGAACCAGTTGAAGTGATTGAACCACTAATGTTTTTATCAAACTCAACTGAACCAGTTACATTTAGTGAACCCGTTATATTGAACGAACCTGATAAAAATTGTCTTAACTGCTTTCTTTTTAAATCGGCCATTATGAGTCAAACTTTCCGTGTGCGATGATTTCATCATCTGATTCTAAATTATATCCAATACCACTAACATCAACTTTTAATAAAAATGATGTTCCTTTTTGTTCCACTTCTATAGCATTATGTTCCATATATTGTCCGTTCATAAAGAATATGAAATCATTTTCTGATGTTGCTGTCATACCGATTGGTGCTGAAGCTGTAACTGCTTCAAAACTTGCTGTTGATGAACCACTTATTCCTGCGGCTACTTTTACAAAATTCTTTCTTAAATAATCTGTTCCTGATGAACTTACACTTCCGGTTAATTGAGCGTTTACATAAGCTTTTGAAACTGCTGAACCTTGAGTTGTTGGATTAGCTGGTAATCCCAATACTTCTCCGTCTCCACTAAATGTTAAGTTAGCGGCTGAACCCATTGTTGAAGTTGCTAAACTAGTGATTGTTTTGTTAGTTAATGTATCGGTTGTTGATGTTCCAACAATATTTACATTACTCCCAGCGGCATTGTCTATAGCCCATCTAGTTTCACTATGGTCAAATACTAATTGTGCATTTGTTGAACCTGCTCTACCAACTCTTAAACCCGCATCTGTTGATGATAAAGCTGTTGAACCGGTAAAATTTAAATCTATGATTGGGTCTTCTACTGCAAATCTTTCAACATTATTAAATGATGATGAACCTTGAACAATTAAATCTCCATATACTTTTACACTACCACTTGGAAATCCAGTAGTCAATACTTCTATTACGGTGTTGTCATTGGCATCTTGAATTACTGGGTCAGTTGGGTGAGCTATCTTTATTTTACCGGCTGTTAGTGTGTTGGTTTCTCCAATGTTTAAACTACCGGTTCCAAGATTATCCAAATTAAGAGTATCAAATTCTAATGTGTGTAATCCTGTTAAAGAACTTGTTGTTGCTGAACTTTGTAGTGCTAAACCACCAGTTTGTGGTGCTTGTGCTTGTGTTGTTAAATCAATTAATGTCATACTGACGCCTCTCTTTGAAAACTAATTTGTATAGAAGATTCACTTCCGTCTCCTGTTGTAGTTGGTGGTAAAAAATCAGTAGGGTCTAATATTGAACCACTTTTTAACTCCATACCAAAATTATCAAATGTTAATTTATGAACTCTAAATTTTGTTTGTGTAGTATCTATGAAAAAATCTGCTGATGCTGACTGAGTTTGGTCAACATTAGACAATTGTTCTATACCATTAATAAATATTCGTAATGACCCATTTCTAATACGATAATTGTCAGCTATTGTTGGTGTAAATTCATTATATTTAGTTGTTGAATTACTTATATCTGAAAATGTAAAATGTTGTCTTTGTTGATAATATCTTTCATTTGCACTTGATAGATGAATTAAGTCTGTGTCCACAGTTGGAATACCATTTTTATTATCAAAAGAATAACCTAGTGTTACACTTCCGGTATCATTGAACATAACTCTATCACCTGAAAAAGATGATTCACTTACTGGAAATGTAAATTGTCTTGTTCTTCCTTTTAAACCTACTCTTTTATCTATTTCTCTTTGTGTCATTATGTTATCTCACTTTGAAATATAATTGTTACAAAATCTGTATTTTTTATCGTAAATCCTGTATTATCTGATTGTCTTTTTCTAATCACTACTTCTTTTAAAGAACTTGAAACAAAGTAATCAAATCCACTTGTAAATCCTATTTGATTATCTGCTGATGTTAATTCTAATCCGTTTAATTTTACTTGAACTGATTGGCTCATTATTCTTCTATTAGTTTCTAAAGTTGGTTGATAAATTTGTCCTTGACTTGCAGACAAAGATGATGATTGACTACCTGATACTCTAAATGATTTTAAATTATAAGTTGAATTTGCATTAGAAACCGATATTAATGCTTTGTCGTCTCTTGAAGAAGTTGGTTCACCACCACCTCTCATTACATAAAAAGTTCTACCACCAAAAGTATTTGTAAATTCTAAATCTTGTGCTTGATTACCAGTCCCACTTGATACACCTCTAATAAAATCTGTTGCACTTCCTAACCCACTTGGTAATGATGATTGTTTTGATGAAAAAATAGTTACACTTTGTGCTCTACTATCAGGTGAAAATACTGATGATATTGATAAACCACTTTCATCATTTACAACAACTTGTTTTGGTGTAAAAAATCTTTGTGTGTTCATAAACTCATTAAACGCTTCAGGAATTAAATATCCTTTAAAACTCATATTAAAGTTTGTTTTGATAATTCTTTCATTATCACCCATTTCTGTTGCATCTTCAAATGAATCTATTGATGATAAAAATTTAAATTTATTTGGTTCACCCCAATATGCACCTTCTGAAAAATTAATTCTTTCTATAATTTTATTCATTTCTTCAATATAAGGTGTCCAAACTATTGCTTCATAATTTAAGTTCATATAATCAGGAACAGCAGTGGTATAGTATTCTTTTGAATTTAATAATCCTTGAACTACTGAAAATCTATCATATCGTTGATTTTGTGAATATTTTTTCTCAAATGTATAAAATTGTTTTGGGTCATTGGCGTCTAATTTATCTATTGGCATAGTTTCGTTTGCTTCCATTGAAACTCTACGAAATACAATCAATGGTGTGATTAAAGAACCCTTAACATCACGAACATAACCCTGTTTTTGTATTGAGTTCCATCTTTCTGCGTTAGCGTAGTAAACAGGAACTTTAACTTCTTGTCCGTTGATTGTTGTTGTTGGTTTGATAACTTCGTTAAAATAATACATTATAGCCGCATCAACATCCATTAAACCAATAGAAATGTTTTTTACATTATCTTTTCTTTGGTTTGTTTCAGAACCTCTACCTCGTTGTAGTCCTCTATTGAGTTCTCTACCTTCAAGTCTTCTTTGTGTTCTTGGTAATGGTTTTGTTCTGTCGGCCATTATTCAACTCCTAATTCCAATCCAATTCTTTTTGAATATTCTTTCTGTGTATTAACAATACTATTAAATGATTCTGGTAATAAGTATCCTTTCATACTTAAATCAAATGTTGTTTTGATAATTCTTTCTCCTTCAAATTCTGAAGCATCTGTAAATGATGATATACCAGCTTTAAATTTAAATTTATCAGGTTCTCCCCAATAAGAATTTTTTGACCAACTTATTTTTTCTATAATTTTATTCATTTGGTCTATGTATGGTGTAAATACAATACAATTATAATTTATAGTAACATAACTTGGAATAGTTACATTGTAAACTTCTTCTAATGGTTCATCATTTTCAAACAATGTAGAAGTTTGTGTAAATCTGTTTTGGTTTGAAAATTTCTTTTTAAATGTATAATTAGATGCTTCTGTTGCTGGTTGTAAAGAAGGTGTTAAGAAAGCATTGTTTGATTCTCTTGATACTGATGTTCTTTTGAAAATTAAAAGTGGTGTAATAAACTGACCTTTAACATCTCGTAAATATCCAAGTTTTTGAATTGACTTCCATCTTTCTGGATTTGCATAATAAACCGGAACTTTAACTTTTTCACCATTGTCTATTACTTCTGGTTTAATTACTTCTCTAAAATAATACATAACAGCGGCATCAATATCTAACAATCCAACCGAATAGTTTTTTGTTTTGTCATCTGTTCTAGATGTATCAAACCCTCTATTGAAATTGGTTTGTGTTGTTAGGATTTCTTCTGTTCTTGGTAAAGTTTTACTTCGTTCCATTAAATACTTCTCACTTCTTCAATGTTAAGATTACTTCGTCTTAACAAGTTAGCACTACAAATGACTGAGTGAATATGTTGTCCGTCAAGTTGTTTATATTGTCCACCAACTAATTGGTTTTCGTTTATATTAGTGATTTCCCAATAAGCGGTAAACCACTCAACTACATCTCCTATTTCCAATACTAAACTTAAATCTCTTAGAGATTGTCTTACAAATGAAAATGTTGCATTTTGTCTTAAATCTGGTCCAAATTCATCTGTATTAAATGCCATATCTTCGGCTTCAACTAAACAAGCTATTTCAACACCAGGTTTAAATACTTTTCCGTCTGATGTTTCACCATACATATTAGTTTCTGTATTACTTGCGGATATTTTATAAACAATCACAGTCTGGTCAATGATTCCACTATTTGCGTTATTTAAATCACCGATAAGTTCTTTATTAACTCTATCAAATGTATCTAAATCTTTTTTTCCGAAAAATCGTGGGTTTGCCATCTCTCACTCCTAACCTATGTAGATTGGATAAGGGACTTTTTTTAGTTTTTCTTGTAGGAACTCGGATTCATCTTTGTCTGCTTCCATAAGTGCTTTACGAGAAGTCTGTTCAAGTATTTCTCTAAGTTGTGTAACAAGAGCTTCTTTTTCGGCTGACGCTTCTGACCTCAAAGTGTCTCCGTCCAAGCTTGTTTCAGCACCAGGTATCGGGATAGCTCCATATTTACTCCTTACTATACCTAATAATTCCTTTGTTAGTGCTAATCCATATTTTCTAATCCATTGTTTCCCTACATCATTAATATTTGTAAATTTCATATTATCGTAAGGAATATTAGAAAAGTCGGAAATTACATCTGAACTTCCTGAATGTTCCGTCATTAACGCATCATCTCTGTCTGAACGAACTACATATTCAAAATGTAATTTGTATGCAGAGTCTGGTCTTGGGAATATTCTTAATTTATTATTTCTTAATTGAAATGAATATGCTGACTTTCTTATTTGGTCGTTTAATTCAATGGCTTGTAATCTCAACATATCAGCGTAAACTGGCATCATTAAAAATGTAACTGCTGGTGAGTAATTACCAAACCCAAATTGGTCTAATAAATTCATTGTTCCAGCACCAGTTCCTGCGTAAGGGTCAAAATATCTTTGAACTGCTGGTGTTTCTTCATAAAACACTCTTTGTAGTTCTATTGCATTACCACTTTCACTTACATCTGCCCATAGTGCATTTAAGTCATATGTTTGAGAACCACTTACAATATCAACTGAACCTGATTTTACTTCAACTAAACCACCAACACCCGCTTCTGTTCCGTAAGCTTGTGATAAAAATACACTTCTACCTAAGTTCGGGGTTACTCGTTTATGTGTTAAATTTGAAGAAGTAGATTGTCCTTGTAATGATAATAAATTGTCTTTAATGTTAAATTGATTTATTTGAGCACTATATTCAGACACACTTTCTTCTAAACAAGCGTAAAATTGTTTATCTTGTAATTCCACATTCATTAGTGGATAACCTAATCGTTTAGCACACCAGTCAGCAAACTTTGGAGCTTCTGTTTGAAACTCTGAGTCTGTATCGTAAAATCCAAATGGTGTATTACCACTAACTGCTGAACCTGAACCAGGCCATATTGGTTCTTGAGCCATATAAATTTCTCCTTAATTTGTTCTATTAATAAATATAACGAAAACCAAAAAACCCCCAGCGAACTGGGGGTTTTTCGTGATAAGTATTACTACTCGACTATGTAATGTTATTTATTACACTTTGTCTACATCTGCAACAATAACTTTACCATAGAATTCGCTTCTGACCATCTTCTTAGCGTATCTGGTCATCACGCCTTTTCTAGGTGTGAAGTTAGTTGGGTCGTAAACAAGTGGTGTCATAATTAACGGCACATATGGTGAATACACAGCACCTGTTTCTAAGAAGTTTGAACCTCTAAATCCAACAAGGATTTGATTTTCTTGCATGTAAGGGTTCTTGTATACATTGAATCTATTGTTTAATAGACCAACTTTTTGAACACCCATTGCGTAAGAACTATCTACTGCACCATCTGAAGTTGTAGCATATCCAGGAATAGATTCTAGGATTGTTGCTGTTTCAGGTGATATAACAATAAAGTTAGCTCCACCTCTTAGGGTTTTTTGGTGAATTGCGTTAGATACTGATTGTATCTTGTTTCCAAGTGTCTGGAACCACTCACCTTTTGTGTAAGCACTTGCTTGAGTTGCAGTGTTCTTAAATGATGAACTTGAACTTTCATACTCACGACCTACAAACGCTGAGTAATATTCTGTTTTAGCTGTAGCACCTGATAGCAACATATCAAGAATTTCTAAATCAATTTCCATTGAAATATACTCACTTAATAATGATGTTAATTCTGCTTCAGCATCTACTGAATGGTATGCGTTTAAGTCTTGAGC
>LULV01000853.1_pt1 | contig 9923 bp, 5 predicted proteins | sample 728081 | NCBI WGS metagenome assembly LULV01 (sample SAMN03860280, study PRJNA289734) | marine metagenome | biome: seawater column; feature: ocean; material: water; isolation source: Red Sea water column Station 108 - depth 25m | place: Saudi Arabia: Red Sea | collected 2011-10-15 | depth 25 m | reverse complement strand
CCCCAATAAAGTTTCTATTACAATTAAACCAACGGCACCCACCGTGGTAAGAACTACCCAATAGATTTTGTCTATCTTGCCCCCCAAAGCTTCTACATCCAGATGCACATGTGAAATTTTTTCATCTAAATGTTTTAGATGGTTTGTCTTAATTATTTCTATTTCACGCTCTACACCTTTTACATGTCCGTACAGAGATATAATGTGTTCTCTATCACCCTCTGGTGTTATACCTTTTACCGTGTCGTTCATTACGTAACTCCCCGCTCTCGACGTCTATAAAGTTGTTCAGTCGGTCCTAAATATACACTCTCAGCATCTGTAAGTCCAGTGGTTGCACTCGCTTGGTTCGTTACATTTACAGGCGACACTGTAGGTTGTGGTGTGTCTGGTAGTGGTGGCACTTGTGGTTCCGGTGCCTCTGCTGTCTGTTGTGGTGCAACAACAGGTGCCGCAGATGTTTGATCTGGTTCTTTCATTTCTCTTTCAAAGTCTTCGAACTTCATTCTTTTCCAACGTCTTTTTGCACTCTCTAGTTGTGTAAAAGGTAAAAACTCTGATCTACTGAATATCTCATCAGGATTACCTCTTTTTATGTTTTCAAAACGACCCTCAAGGGCATCCTCACTGTAGGACAGAGGTGTGTAGAAACCTCTTAAAATATTTTCTGCTGTTGATTTACCCACACGATCCTCTAAAACTTTTCTCATGTCAGCATCACTCATAAAACCACTTCTCTTTGCAGCTCTGACTAGTTTAAAAAATTCGTATTGCTCTCTAAATGCCTCTTCGTTTTGATCGTTGTATTCTCTTACAAGTTGTGCAGCTGTTCTAAAATCTGGTCTGAAGAAATCCTCTGCTACCTTTGGCTCTCTGAAAGAACTTTTTAAATTACCAATCTTAAATCTGAAAGAGCCTTGCGTATCAATTGTAACGGCAGAGCCACCAAAAAGTTTAAACACTTCATCCTCTGGTTTGATGGGTTGACCCGTGCCTGTAAGCATCCCAGCAAAAGATCTGTATAAATTTTGTAGTGTTCTTACAAACCCAGGGTTAATTGTCTCAAACGTGTATGCAAACATCTTGTCAAATTTTTCTACAGTGGTGTCTGTATCAGCATATATTCTAGAACCTGTTTTTGTTCTACCGCCCGTCAAGAAAGTTAAGGCAGGCTCGTAACCAATCGCTGTTCCTAACAACGTACCGCCAGCCAAGTCAGCAAATGGACCTGTGTAGTTGTATATATCTTTAAACATATCTGTTTCTATTTTATCAGGATCTAATTGTTCTCTCTGTGTAAACATTCTGTTGATTAAATTACCTGTTGTTGATGTAATTAAATCGTATGGGAAATATCTAGAGTTATCGAACACTTTTACAACACCGTCTTCCATTGGTTCTAGTGGCACCAAATCACTGTATCTCATGAACTCAGGTGCAAAGTATTCTTTGAGGTCACTTAATTGTTGACTGTCAAGATTACTCATGGCTTGACCAAGATACGTAACACCAGCTCCTATGCCACCGTATGTTATGTATTGACCTATAAGTGTTCTGTATCCAAGCTCTCTTAATGTTGGATTGTTTGACATAATATGTTTTGCAGCCAGAGCCGACGTCGTGAACGTTGTTCTGAGTATCTCTGCTGGGAAAGATACGAAGTTACCAATAAAAGGCACACGTCTGATAAGTTGTATGGCTTTTGGAACTTTACTGTATGTTGGATACGTATCTCTAACTAAAGTTGCAGCGTATTGTTCAATGCCCTCTTCTAAAGTTTTTGGATTTATGTCTACCTTAAATGTCTGTTTGTATTCTTTGACAAGTTCATCAACGTTTTTAAAACCATTTTTAAGTTGTGACATTACAAACTCGTGACCGTACCACTTCCATACGTTATCACCGCCCGCGTACAACCTGGTTGCTGTTTGTGAAAGTCTGGTATTATCTATTCGTTCTGCTAATTCACCAAAAGATTTAAACTTAGCTTTTTTCAAATCTTGTAGTATGTCTTTTAATTCTGATACAACAACGTTTTCATCCAAAACACCAAGCTCTATCTTTCTTGTTATGCGGTCAATAAGTTGTTGTTCATCAGCTATTCTACCTGCACCAAAAATGTCATCCAACATAATTTTAAATGCGTCTTGCACAGAAGCTGCTCCACCAATGTGACCACTTTGTAGTGGGAAAAACCCTGCAGAACCAAAGTTACGTGTTTGTGTGGCTGGTGAGTATACAGTTTTACCTGTTTGCACCATGGCTTTGTAAGCAATCAAACTTTGATACAAATTATTTTTAAGCAAACCATCTAACAGACCACTGCTGCCGACGATAGAGTTCACGATATCTTCGCTGCCATAAGCTTGTGATATTTGACTGTCTAATTTACCAAGACCAGGCAGTCTTGGTCCCACTAATTTAGGGTTGATCACCCCTGCTGCTATGGCCTCCTCTGATGATCTAAACAACCATCCCTCATCCAAACCAAGTTTTGTTAATTTATTGTACATTTGTAAGTTGGCTGTCTGTGATGCCAAGTCTGTCGCTGTCATCATGACAGAACCTCTTAAAGTATTTTCTTCACCCATTAATTTTCTGATAACTGCAGGTAGTTCCTCACCTGTTTGCACAACCAGGTCATCCATTTTTAAATTTTGACGTGCTATAAAGTTTAAAACATCAAGAGGGTCTCTGTTATCAGCCTTGCCTCGTTGCAACATGCTCTCTACTTGTTTACGTGCAAACTCTTTGATAGCCACATCTGTTGGTTGGTTGCTTGCTCTTATGGCTGCTTCAACCATGTTTTCGTTTTTGTTTATTCTATCAACCATAAAGTCTACAGCTCTATCAAATGTTTGTTTATCTGGTCTGTATAGTGGGTTTGTAAACGTAGCAAACGATGCTCTCATGTATTGTCTTAGATTAGAGTTTAAGAAATCTTTCAACCCTGCGCCTTCAGGCAACACATCCGCAAACTCTCGTTTTATTTGCATAAATGTTTTATTCAACGCTTCTGCACTTTCTTGTAGTGGTTCAGGTAAATCTGCTTTTTTAATTTGACCCTTCATGTATGCCATAACTTGGTCAAGATAGTATTGTTGTTTTGCAGGTGACGTTGTCTTAGAGTTGTAATCTTTTAGAAAACCAGTTGCTAAATCGTACGCACGCACCTCTACAGAGTCTAGTTGTTTTTCAACTTTTCTGGACAAAGCTTTTATTTTTCTATCTGTTTGCCCTGTGATAAAAAATCTGTTTGCTGATTGGTTAGCGCTGTCTCTAAATAAAGACAAGAAGTTATCAAATCTTCTAAGATTTCTTTCTACGGGATCTGATGATGTCACCTCAAACATTCTCCAATCTTTAAAATCAGGTAATTGTTTTAATGTAGGTGTGCCCATAAGTCCTATGGCAGCTCTTGAAAGAACATCTTTGCCTAAAAAACTAGCACCTAAACCCAAAGCTTTTGCTCCCAGTTGTCCTGTTTGTGCAACCACTGGTGTTCTTGCTAATAAATAGGATACGGGTTTGATACCTAAATAATTAACAGCTTGTAGGCCTTTACCAGCCACATATGCTGATGGTTTTATAACACCATATTTTGTAGCTTTAAATAATGCTGGACCAACTAGTGGAAACATACCGGCAACAATCGCACCGTCTGCACCAAAACGTAATCTGTTTGTAAAGTTAGCTACTTGCAGTTCTCTACCTGATAAATTAGTTGTGTCTATGAAATCGTAGCCAAGTGTTTGATCCAAGAACAACGGGTCATCAGCAAATTCTCTTGATACGGTGTTGTATTGACTGCCACCAACAAACTCACCGATAAAAGCAGATGGTGCTACAGCGCCAACTCTTTTAGCAACGTTAGATATGGTTGTTGCTGCTTTTTGTGCGCCTTTCATGCCGTACGTTGATCTGGTAAATAAATTTATGCCTGTGGTTTTTTGTAAACCTTTTCGCATAAAGTTTACAAACTTCAAACCAATACCAGACGGCACACCAAACTCAACAAGTATAGAACCAGCGTTACCTAAAAATGTTTCAGGGTCAGTAAATGCGTGCTTATCGTACTCTGTTTTTAATCTTTCTTGTAATGTTGTGCCAAATGCAAAATCAGGAATAGTGTATGCTAAATCTAAAACACTGTAGCCCAGGTTCTGACCACCTTTTTGCACAGATCTAATGGTTTCATCAAGAAAGCCTATGTATGTTTGTTCATCAGGTGTTGGTCCAATACCAGACGTATAGTAATTGAACAACTTATAGACCTGTGGGAACTTTTCTTTCATGTCTATGTCGTTTTCTACACCTTGTCTTGATTTGTTGTATGCAAACTCATACAGGTCTTTCTGTTCTCAGTTGTGTTTTCGCTTCTTGTTGTATCTCTTCAAACTTTCTTTCTACAGGTTTTTTAATACGTGTGATTGTATCTGATGCAGCTATTTCTTTTATTTCATCTTGCACAGACTGCACAAGGCCACCGAATGGTGCAAAACCAACACGTCCACCTTTTTTAAAATTAGGATTACCCTCATCAGCAAATCTTGCCAAATCATCTGTTTCTTGATCAATTATTGTTTGTAATTCATCAAGTTGTTTAGATAAACCCTCCGCTGTGTTTGTTTTCTCTATTCTAAATTTTCTAGGCACCCAATCTAAACCTTCCGTGTCTATCAAACCTTTTGCTTTTTTAATTAATTTTTTATGTTTTTCAAAAAGTTTATCATACTCTAGTTTTAATTTTTTCTTTTCAGAAAAACTAGCTTTGTTCCATTTTTTAGCAATGTTTTGTAAACCTGCATTTGGAGCTTCGTATAAAGTCATTTTTAAATAATTTAATTTTTCATCTATAACGTTTAAATTTTTAATATCTTCATACGGAATATTTTTTTGAACAGAATTCCAAAAACTATTTATGTGATCTAAGTTTTTTTTGTTTTGTGGAAACATTTGATTAAATTTTGAAATAACATCGAACGCTCTTTTTCTTAAAAGTTTTTCGGTTTTTGGCACGTCTGGATCATTTAAGAACTCATCAAGTTCTTTTCTTCTAAAAAAAGACGTTACTTTAGGATCTCTTCTTCTTGCCATTTTTAAACCCAAATGGCTAGCTTGAGAAGATACTATGTATTTAATTGATTCGTCACTTTTTGTTTTAAGGTCTGGAAAAATTGTTTTAAACATATTAAGAGAAACTGGATTATCCACACCCTTAGGTTTAGAATATCTTTCCCTAATCATTTTATTAAAAGCATCTTCATAAGACACTTCACTGCCTTTATAGTTTACTTTTATTTTTGGAAATTTGTGAGATTGATTACCATAGTTTGTTGTGGCTTTTATTGTTTCTATTTCCTTCGCAGCCATCGTTTCTTTAAAACCCTCTATTCTTTTTGTTTTTCCCTCAGGGGTTTGTGCCTTAGCACCTCTTCTATCACTTAATTTTAAACCAGTTCTATCTGACCATTTCAATCCACCTCTGTCTGTATTTGTAAATCTTTTCCTACTAACCCCTAAATATCTAGCTAGTTCGCCTGATGTTGGAGTGTATCCAAACTCTTCAACAAATTTGTTAAACCCAACCACACCATCTTGATCACCTTTTGTTAAAACTTTAGCGACGTTTGCGCCAACAGCGGTCAGCGGTCCCTGTTTACTTGATTTAAATATATTAGGCGTCAGCATGTCTCTGACAGCAGGATCTTTAAGTTTACGAACTCCTTTTACACCTGCTTTTATTAATGCTGGTATGGCTGCTGCACCAATGGCGAGTTCTCCTGCCTCTATCGCTCTTGATATTTCTGACATTGAGCCATACTGTTTTAGTAAATCTGCTATTATTTGTTTTTCTTCCATGGTCTGTGGTTCAAGACCTTTTATTGTAAGACCTTCAACCATCTGAGTTCTTGGTTTACCGCTTCTATAACGACCTTCAATAATACGTGGATCTTCTTGACCAAGATAACTTTTGATAATGTTTAGTGGATCTTCACCACCTAGTTCTTTTATCATGTCCCTCATCTCGTTTCTTTCGTCGATGAGTTCCATGCGTTGCATGATGCCTTGTCTTCTAGATGTGTGTTCTACCATTTACGCCACCTGCGTTGGTAATTGTAAATCCGCGTTATATTTTTGATTGAATATTGCTATGTCTTGCTCTGTGTCGATGTTTGCAAAGTCTAATAGTGCAGACTCACTTGTTGCAAGAAGTCTTACAACTTGATCCGTCACTTCTCTTGGTAGTCTTGCACGAAGCTCTTCAAATGTTAGTGGCGAGTTTTTTGGTGCTTGTGGTGCCTCAGTCATGGCTCCGCCCTCAGCTCTACCTTGTGGGTTTAGTTCTCTTCTTCTTGCAGCATCAGCAGCAATCTCTTCATTCATGCCAGGTCTTGTATTTTGTCTAGGTTTTTTTGTAGGTATCTTTCTAAGATTACCATCTTCGTCAATGTAAAACTTATCACTTTCCATTTTCATTCTATCCTCTGCTGCTTTTTCTTCATTATCACCAGCTCTTGTAGAACCACCCTCTGACATTTTTTCTCTAATTAATTCTTGTAAATCTTCTTCTAATTCTATGACCTGCACATCAGTCAAGCTGCTTAATGGTTTGCCAAATCTTTTTAGTGCCATGTCTTCTAACATGTCACTTCTTTCTGCTTCTGGACTTGGGTCTGACATTGCCATTTGAACTTTACCACCCTCCGCCATGTATCTATAATCACCGAGCACATTTGCTATGGCTAATTCTTTTGCTATGGTCGTTGATGATTTGCCGCTGTATAAACGAATTTGTTCTTCACTTGCAGTGCCGTCTTGAAGTTTTCCAACAATTTTTTCAGCGTCATCAAGAAAATCATAAAAACCCTCTGTTCTAGCCTCTTGAAGTTCATCAAATTTTGCTTTTGCTTTTTCTGGAAACAACGCATCCAGTTGATCAATAATAGCTTGTTGTTCTGCGGGCGTTGTTGCTGCAGCTAGTTGAGCTCTTAATTTAGGAGCTTGCTCAAGTATAAATTGTTTTTCAAGTTTGTCTCTGTCCGCTATGATACCTGATGCTATTAGTTGATCTTGAGCCGCTTGTTGGCTTTCAAAATCAGCTTGTCTCGCAGCTTGAGAACTCGCTAAGTCAACACCTAAACCAGTTAATGCAGGACTTGCCGCTTGCAACGCTCCTACAAATCCAGATCGTCCAGTTGGTTGTGCACCCATGATTTGTGCACCGGCTGCTGCTATTCTTAAATAATCAGCAGTAGATAATCCTGTTGGTCTTTCTAAATCTCTTATTAAACCAGCTGCTCTAAGATCATCAACAACAGATCCACCGTTGTCGAAACCTTGTACAATACCGTTGTTTCTTGCAGAAACATTGCCACCTCTTTTAAACATTGGTCTATTTAAACTTTTCATTATTGTCCAAATGCTCCTGTAGCTCCTAGTATACCCAAAATCCCGGTCCCCGCTCCAAGTAACGTTTGTAGTGTAGATGGGTCAGGCGTTGTTTGGAACGTTGTACCACCAGGCGCACCGTATGCAGCACCAAGCATTTGACCAAAGAAGCCTAAGTTTTGTTGTGGAGCAAGTTCTACACCTTGTGCTTTTGCTTGCTCTGCATCTTTGATTGCTTGTTGGAATGCTTGTTGTTGTGCACCAAGTTGTGTCAACGCATTTATCTGATTACCAAGCATTGTTGTTCCAAACTGACCAAGCCCTTGTTGTGCAGCTGACAATCCGCCTAGTTGTGATAACTGATTAGCGAGTTGTTGATTAGCAAGATTAGTCATGTTTTGTTGGAAGCCACTTGCTTGACCAGCAAGTGCAACATTCTGTGCAGCTTGGCTACCTGCAGCTCCCGCTGCTTGTAACTGAGCTTGCATACCTGGTTGTAACAGGCTGACATCTTGTCCTGCCTGTTGTTGTGCAAACTGACCACTTGCAAGTTGTTGCTGTGCCGCTTGCGCCGCTAACTGATTAGCTAAACCAAAACCTTGTTGTCTTAATTGTGCACCTGTTAACGCTTTGTTGAGAGCTCCTTGTGCAGCGAGCTCACCTTGTGCAACACCAAATCGTCCACCACCAAATGCGCTACCAGCCGACGCGCCTAGTTGTGCTTGTTGTTGTTGTAAATCTCTATCTAATTGTGACATGGTTGCATCAATAACTTGTTGTTGATACGGTGACATAAATTGTTGGAAAGCATCTGGCCCCATGAAACCTTGTGCAGCTTGTAAGAACGGTGTCCCCGCTCCTTGTCCCGCTGTTGCTGTTGCTTGCATTTGATTTGCAATATTCTGTGCGGCAGCGATACCTGCTGCGCCTGCATCTTGTCCAGTTGTTGCAGCTGTGCCTGCAAGATCTGCTAGTGTTTGTGCTTGTCCAAGAGCCGCTGCTCCTGGTTGTGCTCTAACTTGTCCCGTTGCTGGATCAACGACCAAACCTTGTGCGATACCTGTTAGATCTTTTGCTTGTTGTAAGAAAGGTTGAAAATCACCAAGACCACCTGTAAGTGCAACTGCCTGTTTTGTAAGTTCGTCTTGTGGGGCTACAAATTGTGGTCCTAAAAATACGCTTGGGTCTGCTGCAAAAGGTTTAGTTGATATGTCAAAACCTGGTTTACCCGTTAAGGTTGCAGCAAAGTCTTCACCTAAAGATGTAATAAATGGTGGTGGTAAAGTTTGCGTTGTTTGTGTAACCATTATGCCATTGCCTCTAATTGATCCATCATTTGATACATGTATTTAGCAGCAGCCCGAGGATCTCCAGAGCCACCCATCATTTTATCTAGTCCTGTCATCGCATCGGATGTTAGAACAAATTCGTTTTTGGCAAGGACAGCAGGAACATCATCTTTTTTCTCTTGTGAGCCCATCGGTATGAAACCACCTGATTCTCTATAGTCGAGCTCCATTCCTGGTGGCACACCTGGTGCGGCGTCCATGATACCGCCACCCATATTATAGCCTACTCTCCCACCTTGTGCCATCATAAATTCTCTATATTTTTCCATTAATCCTGGGTCAGGAAAAGGACTATCGGCATAATCTCTGCCTGATATACGTTTGTAGCTATTAAACCACTCTGTAAATATCCTTCCCTCCTCTGCTTTATCTAAAGCTCTTTGTTTTTTTAATTCTTCTGCCATAGGCGCTAACGCACTAATTGTAGTCGCAGCACCAACTGTTCTAAGAGCTTTGCCAAAACTAAACTCACCCGCATCATCAGTAAAACCAGGAAATATAGCTTCACCCACAGATCCTGTTATTTTATCAAAAAAACTTGGTTCTTTTGTAATTGGTGCTGTTGTTTTTGTAAAAGGGCTAGTCCCACCAACTCCCGATTGATCAACAGGCAGTGGCTCAGTATAACCAGCTGCTTGTGCTAACGCGGGGTCAACTTGTCCCTCTCCAAAACCAGAAATAGATTCATCTACTTTTAATTTTGGTGCTTGCCCAGCAAATGTTTTAGAAGTGCCAGGGGTAATTATAGTCCTTCGAGGTAAATTAGTTTCAAAACCTTTCATAAAATCTCCCTCTTTAAAAAAAGTACCCAAACCTCTTCTTACACTACCATATCTTTCAGGATTACGAGCTTTAAAACCTTGTGCACTAAGGACTGTGCCTAAAGCTGTGTATGGATCTAGTTTACCAGACATCATTTTGGCAGCACCAAGTTGACCTATGCCGAGCGCAAGTGGCATAGTTAATGGTCCTGCAAATGCCATAGCAGCTGGACCTAAGAACGGAGCAATCTCCTTTGGTACTAGTGCATCTGCTACTTTATCTAGTATTTTTCTAAGACCCATTTACTCTCCTGATTCTGACCCCATTGGTGGCATTTCAATAACTTTGACAGTTATATCTTTTGCCATTTGTTCTGCCCAAGGCTTGCCACAATCTTTACATGTGCCTGTAGCCTCTTCT
>LULV01001799.1_pt1 | contig 9929 bp, 13 predicted proteins | sample 728081 | NCBI WGS metagenome assembly LULV01 (sample SAMN03860280, study PRJNA289734) | marine metagenome | biome: seawater column; feature: ocean; material: water; isolation source: Red Sea water column Station 108 - depth 25m | place: Saudi Arabia: Red Sea | collected 2011-10-15 | depth 25 m | reverse complement strand
GTAACATCTAGAAAAACCGGTAAAAAGTTCGATCTTAACTTCAAATTTAAACAAATAAAAAATTAAATAAAAACACTAATTAAAGGTAGTTACAGTCAACAGGAGTAAATAAATGGCATTTCAAGATAATAGTGGCGATATCATATTTGATGTTGTTTTGACAGACGAAGGAAGAAGAAGATTAGCATCAGGTACATTTTCAATAACTCAGTTTGCTTTAGGGGACGACGAGATAAATTATGAACTATATGACAGCTCTCTGTCTAGTTTTAATGCTGATTTGCAAATTTTACAAACCCCAGTTTTAGAAGCTTTTACTAACAATATGTCATCTATGAAGAGCAAATTAGTTAGTTATCCAAGAAACGATTTGTTACACTTAACGGTTTTAAAATTAAATGAACTTTAGGCCTTAATTAGGACATATGTCCCCTCTTGTACTCTTTCGAATAAATCAATAACATCATTATTAAACATTCTGATGCATCCATGAGAGGCTTTTTGGCCAATCAAACCCTCTTCATGAGTGCCATGGATGTATATATATCTATTATATGAATCTATGCCCTCACCTTTATTTCGCCCCAATTCTAGGCCATCTAGCCATAATATTCTGCTTGTTACATGATCATCCTCTGTATCTATAACATCTTTTATTATTTTGGCTGATTTGTTTGTATTAGCTCTTGCAACAAATATAGTGTTTTCTTTTGCATCATGACCAATTTTTGTTTTTATTTCATGCATTCCTAAAGGTGTTTTAAAAGAGTTCTGAATACTTCCCTCACCATATTTAGATGACGAAATTGGATAGCTTTTTAAGATTTTTTTATTTTTGACCAAATAAAGTCTTTGTTCTGATATATCAACAACAATTTCAGCTTCAAGTTCACCTTTAAAGCTCCTTGCTGAAGCCTTATTTAAGTACTTTGTATTAGATTCAATTATCCATCTATTTGTCGTAACATCAGGATTTATAATATCCTGGAAGGCATTCAAAATCTCAGGAAATAACAAAAATGTTGATAAAAGCACTAGTTTTTTAATTTTTTCCATAAAGCTCTAGCAATAAACAATAGAATTATTATAAATGAAAAGAAATAATTAAACATGTATCCAAATTTGTTGAAAATTGATGCATTTTCAACTAATTTCACTTTTGACTCTAGTACGTTTGATTTATTTTGATCCAAAATTTCAACAATTGTTCCTTTATTATCGATAATGGCAGAGAACCCATTATTTGTTGCTCTTACGATCCATCTATTATTTTCAATTGCTCTTACTCTAGTTATACTTAAATGATGATATGGACCAATAGAAGATCCGAACCAAGTATCATTTGATATATTTATCATTAAAAGAGAACTTTTGTTCATTTTTCTAATTGTTTCTGGAAAAGCTACATCAAAGCAAATAGGGGTAGCTACATTAACATTATCTAGAACTATAATATTTTTTTGATCATTTGGACCAAACGCTACATTCGACATGGGTAAATCAAAAAAGCTTATTAAGCCCCTTAATGAGCTGAAAAAAGGAATATATTCTCCAAAAGGCACTAAATGTTGTTTTTTATAAATATTTTTATTTTCTGGGTTATATATGGTGTTAAATAGCTTTGCATCATTAAAGAACCAAGCTCCTAAAAGTATTTTATTAGCTGAATTAGTTCTATCAATAAATTTACTAAATCTCATATCATTTATTGGGTAAGGTAGCTCTGCTTCAGGAATAACAATTAAATCTGTATCTTCTGAAGTATTTTTTATAAGGCTCAATAAATTACTTTCTATTTCTAAATAATAATTATCTTTATATTTTAAAAATGGATCCGAAGAAGGTTGAATGATTGATACTAAAATATCTCCTTCACTAACATTATCATTATTTTGTGGAATTAAAGTAAAAAGAACTATAACTAAATTTGCAATTGGAATTTTATTGTTTCTTGCTGAGATTACTAGTGCAGCGGTTAATAAATAAATAATATAAGAAGCAAAGGAAGCGCCAAGGTAAGGATAAATGTTTTGACCAATCGTATCTAAATATATATTTCCTGGGATCAGCCAAGGCACTCCATTTAGAAGATATTCTCTACTAATCTCACTTATCATAAAAAACGATGCAACAAATAAAATCTTTAATGAATTAGATTCTTGATTTATATATTTCTTTAACAAAATTAATAATAGGAGAGGGCAAGTGAATACTAGTGTTAGAATAATTGTTAATAATACGTGAATAAGTGAAGACAATAGAATACTTGTTTCTCCATAATAGTAAACACTTACTATTATCCAAGACATCCCAAAACCCCAATGACCTAATCCCCAAGAAAAGACTTGTGCAAATTGATGTTTAGACTGATTGATTATTACGTGAACTAAGTATCCGTAAGACAAAAAAATTAATATTTTTATAGAGAAGGGTGCGAAAGCAAATATTCCAACAAAGCCTGCAATAAATGAATAAAGAATATGCTTTAGTTGCATTATGCTTTTCTTATTTCAAAACTTTTAATTCTTCTATTATCAGTATCTGTTACTTTTATAGTTAAATCTTGAACTTTAAGTTTCTCACCATTTTTTGGGAGCATACCAAATTCAGCGATGAAAAAACCTCCTAAAGTTTCTGCATCAACAGCAAGGGGATCTATCTCTAATTGAAAAAAGTTGATAAATTCTTCAAGCTCAACTTTTGCGTCTACGTAAAATTTATTTTTTGATATTTCTACTATGTCTTCTTCTTCAACATCATGTTCATCTTCGATTTCTCCAACGAGCTCTTCAAGAATATCTTCAATAGTTATTAAACCAGAAATCGAACCATATTCATCAATTACTACAGCCAAGTGTCGTCTATCTTGCTTAAATTCTTCCAGAAGTGAGTCTGCTTTCTTTGATTCTGGCACTACATTGGCTTCTCTTAACATATCGGTAAGCTGGAAATCACTAACGCCTTTAAATAATTTAGGTAGAATATCTTTAGCTAGTAATATTCCTACAACCTCGTCTCTTTCGGAACCCAAAACGGGGTATCTTGAATGTCCTGATTCAATGATTTTTGTTATAACATCTGTTGTATTCTCATCGATCTGTATAGTCACCATATCTACTTTAGGTATCATTATCTCTTTTACAGTTATATCTCCTAATTTAATTGCTTTTGAAGCTATGGATTCAGCTTCTTTATCAATTATCTTCTGGTCAACAGCATCTTTTAAAAAATCTGTTACTTCTGATACAGATTGAGTCTTACGGATTTGTTATTTTTAATTTCGATAATAAAGCTATCTCTTTATCTTCCATAGTTTTAGCCATATTATCATTTTCATGATCAAATCCTAATATATGATATATGCCATGGATTAGCATGTGAATGATATGATCATCATATTCTTTGTTCAATGCCGCTGATTCCTCAATAACATACTCATAACTTATTGCTATATCACCTAATTCGTTTGTGATCTTCTTAGATATATCTTTATTTGTAAATGAAAGTACATTTGTAGACGCATCTTTATTTCTATATTTTTTGTTTAAATCCTCCATTTCTTCATTATCTACAATCTTTAGATTTACAGAACAATCACCAAGATTCTCTTCCTTACGAATTAAGTTAAATGCATTCTGTAACTTTAAAGATAAATCATTATCGATTTTGTGATTCTTGTGGTTAATTATTGTAAGGCTCACTTAGTTTTAACCTTTTCCTCAAAGTATTCATATGCATCAATTATTTTTCTCACTAATGGATGGCGAACAACATCGCGAGACAAAAATCTCGTAAAGCCAATACCATCTGTATCTTTAAGTACTTTTACAGCATTTGATAAGCCTGAATCAATATTTTTGGGTAAGTCAATTTGTGTAAGATCGCCGTTAATGACCAAATATGATCCAAATCCCATTCTAGTAAGAACCATTTTCATTTGCTCTTTGGTAGTCTATTCCTAACATTTCATATAAACCGTCATAAAGAGGTCGAAGGTAGGGATCAACTTTTTGTGAGAGATCGCCAGGCAAGAAACCGAGTTTCTCTCCAGCCTCAACAGCGGGCCTAATTAGAATTATTCTATCTACTCTCTCATTTAAAAGAGCATCTATAGCAGCAGCAACTGCTAAGTAAGTTTTTCCAGTACCTGCAGGACCTATACCAAAGTTAACCTCATAATTAAATATATTTTCAATATACTGTCTTTGATTTTTACCCCTTGGAATAATGCTTTTTTTTGGAGTTTTTATTACAGTTTCAATGCTTTTGTCTTTTTGAAATGAGTCTTGAATATATAAATGAAGGGTTTCTTTTGTAATTTCAATACCTTGTCCTGCTGCCTCATAAAGTCTCTCTAGTGCATCTGCAGATAGATTTACATCTTTCTGAGAACCCTGGATTTTTAAGTTATTACCATTTTGAAAAATTTTTACATTAAAAGTTTTTTCGACAAATTTTAAATTTTCATTCAGCTCACCAACGAACCTTACCATCACGTTAGCATCCGATGGATTGAGCTCAATTTTTGTTAAGGCAGAATCTTTGGACATTAATTTTGTAAATTACCTCTTAAACAATTTGGAAGAGCCTCATTAATTTGAATATTGACTATTTGTCCTACTAAATCAGTATCATTTGATTGAAAATTAACAACTCTATTACATATGGTTCTTCCTTGTAATTGACCAGGATCTCTTTTTGATTGACCATAAATTAAACAATCTTGATTTGTTCCAACTTTCTTTCTGCTGAAACCAAACGAAAGCTGACTTAATCTTGTTTGTAATATTTTCAATCTTTCTTTTTTCTCTTCATTAGTTACATCATCTTCCATATCTGATGCTGTAGTATTTGGTCTCGGACTGTATATGAAACTAAATGATTCATCATATCTTACCTCATTGATTATATTCATAGTGTCTTGAAAATCTTCATTTGTTTCTCCTGGAAAGCCTACAATAAAATCAGAAGAAAAACTCATATCTGGTCTTACAACCCTTATCTTGTCCACAAGGTTCAAATATTTTTCAACGTTGTACCTTCTTCTCATCAACTTAAGGATTCTATCAGACCCACTTTGTACAGGAAGATGCACATGACTAACGAGCTCAGGAACTCTATCATAAACTTCAACAAGATCATCCTTAAATTCATGAGGGTGGCTTGTTGTGAACCTAATTCTATCAATATTTTCAATTTTCGCTGTAAGCTCAATTAACTTTGACAAAGTTGATTTTTCTCCATTTAGGGTACCCTTAAAATTATTAACATTTTGCCCAAGTAGATGTATTTCTCTAGTTCCCTTATCTGCCAAAATAGAAACTTCGTTCAGAATATCCTCTATGCTTCTTGATACTTCGTGTCCCCTTGTTTTTGGAACTACACAAAATGAACAATATTTATTACACCCTTCAATAATAGAAACAAATGCAGAAGGCTCTCCCTTTCCTTGAACTGGTAAATGGTTAAATTTCTCAAGTTTAGGGAATGAAATATCAACCTGATTGTTATCAGTTCTATTCTTTTCTTTATATAGCTCTGGAAGTTTATGCAAGGTTTGTGGACCAAAAACAATATCAACAGCAGGAGCTCTTTTGATGATGTTTTCACCTTCTTGCGAAGCGACACAACCACCAATGGCAATTTTTAAATCAGGATTCTTGTCTTTGATTTTTCTCCATCTACCAATTTGATGAAAGACCTTTTCTTGAGCTTTTTCTCGTATTGAACAAGTATTTAGAATTAAAAGGTCTGCCTGATCTTCGGATTCAGCAATTTCAAAATCTTCTTTTTCTTCAAGAAGATCAAACATTTTTGCAGAATCATATTCATTCATCTGACATCCATGGGTTTTTATAAATAGCTTTTTAGTCATTTACCTTATTTTTAATAACTTTAATTCTCAAAATTTGATCCCATATAATAAGTATCATGAAAACAAAAAATGTTTACAAGATAATTTTCATCCAACTTGGTGAAATTTATGAAGTTTTTGCTAAACAAATTTACCAAAGTGATATGTATGGTTTCATTGAGGTGGAAGAGTATATCTTCAATAAAGATAAACAGCTAGTAGTGGATCCGACTTCAGAAAAGCTCAAGAATGAATTTGATCAGGTTCAAAGAAGCTATATACCAATAAATTCTGTGATTAGAATAGACGAAGTAAATGAAACTGGTGAAGCAAAAATAAAAGAAAACAAAGACAAAATAAGCCCTTTCCCATTAAATATTCAACCATCTAGCAAAAAAGACTAAATTAATCAGGCATATATAATTGCTTATAAAACTTTAATTCCTCTACAGACTCTTTAATGTCGCCTAGCGCTCTGTGCGAGCCTTTTTTTTCATACACCTGAGCTTCATTCATCCATCTAACAGCGGTCTCTTTGAAGGATGAGACATCAATATGTCTATAGTTAAAGTATGCTTCTAGCCTTGGCATATACTTAGATAAAAATCTTCTATCATGTGAAACAGTATTTCCACACATTGGAGAAACTTTCTCTCCCACATATTTTGATATAAATTCGAGGGTTTCGATTTCAGCAATCTGTTCTGTGACATCACTTTTTTTTACTTCTTCAATTAAACCAGATGAACCATGATGAGTTAAATTCCATTCATCCATAGATTCCAAAATTTCATTTGGTTGGGAAATAACAAGGTTTGGCCCCTCAGCAATAATATGTAAATCGGAATCCGTTACTAAGGTTGCAATCTCAATGATCTTTTCCTTTTCTGGATCAAGACCTGTCATCTCCAAATCGATCCAAACTAAATTATCTCTAGATTGTAAAGTCTTCATGTCTTTTTATAATCGTCTCTTTAGTGTATTTTGTTCCTATTATGCAAAAAGTTCAAACTGGGCAGGTCGTTGAGTTTTATTCAAATAGCTGTTTAGTTAAAACAAAATTCGGCAAATTTGATTGTGTAGCTATCAAAAATGTTGTGGTAGGTGACTTCGTAGAAGTTGAAATAATTCAAGACAGCAAAAAACCTCTTGGAAAAATTATAAAAGTTAATCGAAGAGACTCTAAAATATCTAAGAGAATAAAAAATCAGAACAAATTATTTGCAGCAAATATTTCTCATGTAGGAATACTAGTCACTCAAATTCCTAAAACAAGTTCAGAATTCATTGATAAATGGTTGGTTAAAGCGAATGCTTCCAATATCAAACCTTTTTTGATTAATAACAAAATTGATATGAAACAAGAAAAAAATTATTTAGAAAAATTAGACATTTATAAGAACATAAATATAAAAATCATAGATACTTCTGCAAAATAGATATTGCAATTGAAAATTATTCTGAAAGAGAGATTATCAATGGATTCGAAGAAATACATGATGCCTCTAAGTATTGCAAATTTAACAACTGCAACCATATAGATAACGAAGGATGCAACATAACAAAAAAATTGTTAAATGATGAAATTAATGAAAGTAGATACAATAATTTTATTAAATTTTTAAATACCAAATAATGAACAAAAAAACTCATTTCGGTTTTCAGGAAGTAGATGAAGCTGACAAAAGTAAATTTGTTGGAGATGTTTTTACATCTGTAGCAAAAAATTATGATGTTATGAATGACGCAATGTCATTTGGTATGCATAGGCTGTGGAAAAAAATCTTAGTTGAATTGGCATCAGTAGGCAAAAAAGATGTCATTTTAGATGTGGCAAGTGGTACAGGTGATATTTCAAAATTAATCTCAAAAGAGTATCCGAATACTAAAGTTTTTATGAGTGATATAAATTATGAAATGTTAGATGAAGGCAGAAACAGAGCTATTGATGAAAGTTTTGACGATAATTGCTATTTTTGTCAGCTAAGTGGTGAAACTCTACCTTTTAAAGACAACACGTTTGATTTAATTACAGTTGGATTTGGTTTAAGAAATTTCACAAACAAGGAGTATGGATTAAAAGAAATGCGACGATGTCTTAAAAAAAATGGAAAACTTTTGATACTTGAATTTTCAAAACCAATGAATCCAATTTTTTCTAAATTATATGACTGGTATTCATTTAACATTCTACCAAGATTAGGATCAATGCTTGCAAATGACTCTGATAGTTATAAGTATTTAGCAGAATCAATAAGAATGCATCCAGATCAAGAGAGATTAAAACAGATGATGGAATCGGCTGGTTTTAATGAATGCAGATTTCATAACCTGCTAAATGGTGTTGTAGCTATTCATATTGGATATCATGATTAATTTAGATGATGGGCTTTTGAAGCTCCTAAGTGATTTGGAGGAATCTTCTCCCAATTTCACAAGCTCTCTTGCTGAGGTTTATCCAATAACATTTACAATTAATATTGAGGGCTTCAAAAAAATTTTTATTTCATTGGATCATCAGGCTTCGAGTATTGGTTTTGAAGAGGAAAACACATCTCAATTTGAAATTAAAGGATCTATAAAAGATTTTATAAAAACACTTTCGACTAGAAAATTACACAAACAATTAATTACAGGTGATGCTGAGCTTGCTGTAGTTTTCTTTAACGCAGTAATTAAATTAGATATTGATATATTGTATTTAATCAACAAGAATTTTGGTGATATTCCTGCACTCATGACAAAAGAAGCTTTAAATATAATTTTTAATCATGAAAGAACTCATCAGAATAAAGAAGAAAGGAAAATTAGAAACAGGCTGAGAAAATTGTCTATTAGAATGGATAGGCTTGAGGCAATGAGAGACATATGAACATTATTATTGTTATATATGAATTGTTAAAAATGTTTTTCATAGGTATACAAAAGGGCATTTTTATAAATCCAAATGGCAAAAAATTATCTTCGTATCTTGAGTCTCTAGGTCCTATTTTTACAAAGTTTGGTCAACTGCTTTCAACCAGAACCGATGTGCTAGACTATGAAACTGCTAAAGAACTCGAGAGCCTTACTGATAGTTGTAAACCATTTAATGTTTCTCAGCTTAAAAAAATAATCGAAAAAGAGCTCAATGATAAAATTGAAAATATTTTTGAATATTTTGATGACGAACCCTTGGCAGCCGCCTCTTTAGCACAAGTTCATTCAGCTCGACTTAAGACCGGTCAGGATGTTGTAATTAAAGTTCTCAGGCCAAACATTGAAAGGAAAGTCAAAAAAAATCTCAGGCTTTTGAAATCAGCAGCAAAAATTTTTTCGTATGTTTATAAAGAGAGTTACAGATTAAAACCAAATGAAGTTGTTAAAGACTATGAATCAACAATTTTAAAAGAATTAGATCTTAAGTTAGAAGCATCAAATACAAACTTAACAAGAAAAAACTTTTTAGATTCAGAAGAGCTTTATATTCCTGAGGTGTATTGGGATCTAACTACATCAAATGTAATGGTGCTTGAAAAGATTGATGGAATACCTTGTACTGATATTGATCAGATTGAATCATATGGAATAGATAAAAAAACTCTAGCTGAAAATGGTGTTATGATCTTTTTAAATCAAGTTTTTCGAGATAATTTTTTTCATGCAGATATGCATCCTGGAAATATTTTTGTTTCAAAAGAAAACCCTGAAAAACCTGGATACATTGCAGTTGATTGTGCCATTACAGGATCACTATCAAATGATGAAAGATATACTCTTGCAAGAATGCTTCAAGCTGTTCTCAAGCAAAACTATAAATCTCTTGCAAATCTATTTATCAATTCTGGCTGGGTAAATGCAAATACAAATAATATTGAGCTTGAGAATACTCTTAGAGCATGCTGCGAACCAATATTTGAAAAACCCCTTTCTGAAATTGAATTTGGAAAATTGCTTTTGTACCTATTTCAGAGCACAAGAAAATATGGGTTATCACTTCAGACCTCACTTGTTCTTCTTCAAAAAACTTTAATACACATTGAAGGCATGGGTAGGCAGATATACCCTGATTTAGATTTTTGGGGAATTGCAGAAC
>LULV01000317.1_pt1 | contig 9967 bp, 12 predicted proteins | sample 728081 | NCBI WGS metagenome assembly LULV01 (sample SAMN03860280, study PRJNA289734) | marine metagenome | biome: seawater column; feature: ocean; material: water; isolation source: Red Sea water column Station 108 - depth 25m | place: Saudi Arabia: Red Sea | collected 2011-10-15 | depth 25 m | reverse complement strand
ATCTTGCACCGCTCCTCGTGATCCGCGTCGGCCCATCGTTGCGGCCAGTCTGCGCCGCCCCCTGGGTAGTAGTCCCAGCGTCCCTCCAGGCGCTCAACGACGACGGACGCACCCGCCGCCATCGCGGCGATGTTGTCCTCTGGCGTGCCAGACTTGAGGGTTGCAAGCGCCTCCGCCCCCGCCAACGTGATGACGGGGACGAGGACAAAGCACGGGTGATCCGCGCTCTCAGGCGTAAATGTCGCCTCGTCAACCCTGTCGGCGTCGAGGCTGGCATAAACTTTCTCGCGGCGTTTGAAGTAGCTCATCAACTCGCATCTCTGAAGAAGGTGATCGCAAACACACCCACGTCTGTCGGGGTGACGTCTACATAAAGCCCCTTGGTGGCTTGGTAGTCAAACACCTGGGACGGCGACTCACCGACAGCGGGGCTGCCGTCGGCGGCGTCCTCGGGATATTTGATCTCCACCTCCAGCTCGTACACACGACGCTTGCCAGCCTCGGCGTGATTGACGCCCACGATCTGGCAGTAGCAGTTGACGGCGAAGAAGGTGGAGTCCCCCGTCGCGTCGTTCTGCGTGATCTTGAGGCGGAACTCCAACGGCGTCCCGTTGCGGCGCAGGGCGTAGGGATCCCATGCGCTGGCGTCGCTGATGAGCCCTTCCTCAATGATGATCGTCCCCGTCACGGGGCCAGCGCCCGCCAGGCGGTTGCGTTGCGCGCCCAAGCCCCGCTGCTCCTCGGGCTCCATGTTGCCGTTGAAGTTGGCGGAGATGATCTGGAAGTTGCCGCCGGGCGAGCCGAGCGATCCGCCGCCGAACACGTCGTCAGTGGACAAGTCCACAAACTCAACCGTTGTCGCGCCACGGTTGGCGACAAAGGGCTTGTCAACGTAGTAGGTAACGGCCTTGCTGGCGGGCTGGTTGGCGGCGGCGTTGGTGCTTGCCTTGTATGTATTGGAGGCCGTGAGCGCCTCGGTGGCCAGCCCGTTGACGAGGTTGAGCCGGACGCGCTCACCGTCTGCAATGCTCAGCTCCCACCCGCAACGCGCTCCCCGCGCCTCAAGGTAGTTGACGCTCGTCCCGTCTGCGGTGAACTCCATCGCCTCAAACGAAATGCTTTCGTGCGCCGTGCTTTGGAGGACGTAGAGCGACACCTCGTGAGCGGCGCTGGAGAAGTCTTGCCGCTTGTAGCCGCAAGCCCTCAACCACACATCGGGGTGCGGGGTGTCGCTTGCTGTTGTGAACTGGTTGGGGATCGCCATCTCAGTCGATCCGCTCCAAGTGATGCGCGTTGGTCCCTCCACCGAGCGCACACCGTGACGCTCCGGCGCAAGCGGAAGGCGCTGGATGTTGTCGCTGGCATACTGCCACTCCAACTCCTCGAAGAACACAGCGTCGGCGTCAACGAGCGCCTCTTTGGTGCCGCTTGTGGATTCGGCCTTTGCGAGAACTTTCCCGATCGCCGGGATGATGAGCTTGCTTTCAGACATTAAAGCCCCCTGGCGTCAAGGACGCGCATAGTGATGGTGAAGCGTGATGTGTAGGCATAGCGCGCCGGATCCCTCCTGTCATATGCAACGGGATCGGAGCCGAGCGGCGTGATGTTGTAGGCGGAGGAGCTGGTGGACGCGCACAGGTACCGGCGCAGACAGTAGCTCGAGATCTGCTCGAGGAGCCCCGCCGTCTGCCACCCAGCATCCTCGGGCGTCGGCGCGGGATCGGAGCCGCTGGAGGCCAGGACGTAGCCTTTGACGCCGCACACGATCGTAAGCTCAAAGTCTTGATCCTCCACCGCCAACGCCGCCGTCCGCCTTGGCTCACCGACTTTGCGTGCGGCCAGGAGAACATACTGCGTGGCTTGTGGTGGGATCCTGTCGCCCTGGCTCACATAGACGTTGCGCCCGTTGAGCGTCGCGCCGTCCTGGCGTGCGTCTGGCAGGTAGTCGGCCACACCCTCACCGGAGACGATGGAGCGGACGGTGTTGAAGTTGTCGCGGATCACCGTCTTGGCCGTCTTGAGGAGCGTGTAATGGCCTTGATTGACAACAATGCTCATCGTCCGCCGCCCTCCCTCAAGCGATCCATGAGGAGGCCGAGGAGCGCCGTTTGGATGGCGCGCTCGTCCGGCTCGGGGAGCGTGTTGTATTTGGCATAGTCCACGAGGCTCCGCACCTCTACCGCATTGCCGACGACGGTGGCCTGGTGGAAGGCGTCCGTGGTGGACGTGAGCGAGTTGCGCAACGGCCCACCGTGACGCCCATATTTGTCCGTGTAGGGCTTGCCCTCGTAGAAGGGGATCTCGGCGCGCTGGCGCTGAAACTCCGCCGTCACCGCCTCATCAATGACGCGGACAACCTCTTCGTCCACGTCAAAGGGGAGCTTTGAGATTGCGCGTGCAAACACGTCCTGGCCCTTAATGCTCAAAACTCAAACCCTCCCTCATCCACGCCGAGGAGGTTGGAGCGCCCATCAAACTGGCGGCGCGCCCTCTTGGCGGTGAGCGTCGTGGAGAGTCCCAGATCTGTAAAGCGCGTCCGAGGCGCGGAGACGCTGGAGGTGTCTGTCACCCTGCCGAGCGCACGCGCCGGATCTGTCATCAGTAGCTCGAGCTGAGCCGACAAGTCCTCGAGGAGCGCTCGGGTGTCGGCGTCAATCGTCGTCGGGTGGTGACTGGCTCGGAGGATCGGCGGGATGCAAGCGGCCACGACAAGGCGTTGAGCGTTGATGTACTCAATGCTCGTCGCGTCAGTGGCAATGTCTGCGCTCGTCCCTGAGCCGAAAGCCCCATCAATGAGGCCATTGACACGCGCCGCCTCCGCGTTGATGAGCGTGGTGGCGCGCACAGTGGTAAGAAGGATGCCCGTCCCGCTGTCAATGATGATCTGCGGGAGGCTCGCCTTGATTCGATCGGCGTCGACGCCGAATGTCTGGACTGTGGGCATGGGCTTCCTCCTCGGTGTAGGTAGCCCCTCGGCGCTGTAGTGGGGGGCGCGCCGAGGGGCTGGGAGACGTGAGGTGTCACGTCAAAGCGGATCAGGAGGCGAAGACGCCGCCGTTGGTGCCGCTCGTCACTGGACGCATGAAGAAGCCCAGATCCGAAGCGATGCCAGCAGCAGCTCCACGCGGGCTGTAGATGGTGTACCCAGCGCGGCCCCAGAACTCTTGGACTTGCTTGCGCTCGTCCAAGTACTGCGCGACGTTGGGATCCTGGGAGCACGCATAGACAAGGCACCCGTCGGGAGCGTCGTTGGTGTCCTGCGAGCGCAGATCGAAGGACGCGCCACGGGTGTCAAACAAGCCGAAGAAGAGCACGGCGCTCGAGTTGGCTTGGTTGAACGTCTCCACGATGGAGGCCGAGGCACCCAGCGCGGCGGAGTTGGTGAGGTTGTCAAACACAAAGGTTTTGCAACCGTGGAGGCTCGAGAAGCGGTTGATGAAGTCGGCGCGGGGAAGGCCGGACGCAACCGCTGAGCCAGTGCCACCGCCAGTGTACGAGGGGTGGGTGGCCAGGACGCTGGCAACCTTACCGCTCATGTAGCAACGCAGCTCGAGGCCCGCGAAGTTGCTGTAGGGGCGCAGGAGCACGAGGTTGTTCTCGATGTCCTTGACGGGGTTCTGGTTGGCGTAGTCGTCCGTGTCGCTCAACGACTTGCCGGAGCTGCCGACGGTGAAGCTCTGCTGAGTAAACAGCGCGGTGTTCACCATCGCGGCGGCGATGTCGGCGTCATGCGCCTGATACACCTTGCTGAGCTGGATTGGAACGATGTTGTTCTCCAGATCCGCAAAGCGGTGCTCCATCGTCTGGCCGCGCTTGAGGGGGCGGACGATGCTGTAGGTGGAGCGGATGCGGACGGTGAAGCTCACCGAGGACTCATCCAGCGTCGTGGGCGCTGGCGGATCAATGCCAGGGCTCCAGTCGCGGAGGTTGGTGGACGACTGGAGAGCGTTGCTCAGGCTCGCCAGATCGTAGTCCGTCTTGTTGGAGCGGCCAGTGAAGCGGTCCAGACAGAGGGCCTTGGGCAACGTGGAGATGGCGAAGGAGCCCAGGTTGGACTGGACAAAAGACTTACTGACGCGGTTGATGTCAACGTCAGTCACGGCGTATGGAATGGTCATGTCACTTCTCCTTGTCGTGTGACGTCAATCATCAAGAGGGTTTGAGAACCGTCTTGTTCGCGTAGAGGTAGACGCGGCCACGCTGGCCACTGGCGATAGCCGGGGACACACCGTCCACGGGCTCGGGGGCGTAGAAGCCGAGGCGGTTGTCGTCCGTGGCGTTGGCCAGGATCGCCTTACCGCTGGCGTCGGTGGTGACGTGATCGCCCAGGTTGGCCGCTTCGCCAAAGTCCACGAGGGTGTAACCCGCAACGGCGATCAAAACCTCACCGTCGTCGGCGGCGGCGGCGGTGGCGACACCCAGGACTTCCTCGCCCGAGGTATCGGCCATGTCAATCTTGTAGCTGTCGCCGCTGTCGGCCTTGACGAAGCGGTACGCGGTGATGGCTTCGCCAGCGATGGCGAGGATCGTGTCAGTCTTGTCGCTCATGGTGTTGTCCTCCTCAGACGTTGCGGGCCATCGCGGCGCGCTTGAGCTGTTTGTAAATGTCGTATGCCTTGACTTGATCGCCCTCGGCCATCTCGATGGCCTTGTTGGAGATCTCGTCGTCAGTCATGGGCGCGGCGTCGGCCTCAACGGGTGCGGCCACCTCACCGAGACGGACGGCCCAGGGGTTGGAGGGCGCAGGCTCGGACGCCTTGACGACGGGAGCAACCTCGGCGGGAGTCGCCTCGGCCAGGATCGCGCCGACGCGGTCCTTGTCGTTGCGCCACACATCGAAGATGAGCGCGGCCAGGCCGGGCGTCCAAGTGAGCGCCGAGGGCTGCACTTGCTCAAAGACGGCCTTGTCTCGCTGGGAGCGCAGCTCCTCAAGCTCCTCGCGCATGGCGACGACGGCGGCGTCTTCCTCTTCGGCCATCTTGGGCTCGTCGTGATCGCCCTTCATGTCGGCCTTGTCGTCCTCTTCGGGCATCTCGGCCAGGGCCTTCTCCATCAACTCTTTGAGTTCGGCCAGCTCCGCCAGGGTTTTGGCCATCTCCTTGATCTTGGCTTCAAGGATCTCCATCCGATCTTTGGGCTCGTCCTTGGCGACGTGCTCAGGCATTTCCGCCTTGTCGTAATGTCCGGGCATGTCGCCCTCCTTTGCTTCGGCTCCCAGAACGTGTGAATCGCCAGGAGTCAGGTTTTTTTGATGAGGCGCGGCCACAAGCGACGCCTCCCGCAACGCAAAACTAAACTTACGCCCACGGTCGTCCTCAATGGGGCCGAAGGCGGGAGACAGGTACTTGATGCGCCCTTGCTTGATCTTGTCCTCGGCGTCGGGATCGGCAAAGGCAACGGCGGCGATGAGGCTATCCTTGCCATCGATCTTGTGGCGCTGAAGCTTGAGGATGTCCCCGTGTCGCTCACCGTCCCGATCGTGCTCACGGAGGAGCGGCGCGGTGTAGTCGCCCTTGAGGAGCTGGCGATACTCGGAGACGCGCTCGTCGAGCCAGTCGCCGTCCACCTCAAACTCTTTGCCGCCGTAGACAAAGCCGGGAGTTTGCGCCAGGAGCACCCAGCGGACGAGACGCCCACCGGGATCCTTTGGCTTCGGCGGGAGGCCGGGAAGTGTGAGGACAAGTCCAGATCTCATTTGCTGGCCTCCAATCGTTTGATCTGACGCGCCGCCCACTTGGCAACCTCGGTGCCGCGACGAGCGCCCCAGAGGCCCAGGGCTTGCTTGGCCTTTGGGACGTGGCCCTGCTCATCTCGTGCGGGCTGAGCGTCGGCGGTGGAGGCCGAGCGGTTTACAAAGTCGCGGATCCGCTTGAGCGTCTCAACGCTGAGCGGACGGTTGGCGGCCAAGTCCCGCGCCCTGGCGATGCCCACCGGAGTCCCGGCGCGCTTGCTTGGAGGGGCGGCGGCGCGTTGCTCAAGCGCCCACTTGGCGGCGCGGCGCATCGCTGGCGTCGGCCTCACGGTGTGTTCAGACTGGCGCGTTGACTGCGGGTGAGACTTCGGCAACAAGTCCAGATCCGTCGTGTACGCCTTCTTGCGCTGGCCAGTCTTGAGGAGTTTGAGGAAGGCGTTAACGCGCCCCATGCTCCATTGATTGCGCGTCATCCCAGGACGGTGGCTCGTGGAGAATGCGCCAGCGCCGCGCCGGTAAACGGCTTTGAGGGTGCCGATGTCCACGCGGCGCTTGTTGCCCTTGAGGGCGTCAACCTTGTTGCGGAGCGCCTTCTCGGTGGCGGCGTCGATCTTGATCCCGCCTCTCGTCGTGGAGGCCGAGCCCCGAGGGTTGCGCCTGGAGCCCTTGATCCTGTCGCGCTTCGGCGCTGGCGTCTGCGCCTTTGTGCGCCCGTCGCTCAGTTGCGTCACGCGACGATAAGGGTAGAAGCCCTTGATGAGGTAGTGCAGATATCGGCCTTTGCTTGACGCCGCCAAGATCTTCGACAACTCCTCCGCCGCGCCCTCATAGTCGTAGACTCCGCCGTTGCGGAAGATGACGCGGAGATCCCCGTTGGTTTTGCCAACGCTGTCCACGTTGGAGCTTGAGACTGGAGTGAGCGGAGCCATTGACACCTCAAAGTGACCACAGAGTCGGTTTATAATTAGGACGGCGCGGCGTGATCGTCAAGTGAGCGCGCTATGCCTCCTCGTCCACGACGCCCCGCGCCAAGTCGTTCTCCTTGAGGAGCTGCGCCTCAATTTGCGGCGTCGGCGTGATGAGCCCAGCGTTCTTAAGCGTGGCCAGCGTCGCGGCGCGCTTGTTGTTGTCCTTCTCCTCGACGACGGCGTGTGCTACGTTGGGACAGAACAACAAGCCCATCTTGGCGTCCATCGGGAAGTTGAGGATCAAGAAGCGGCGGAGGAGGCGCTCAGCGGCGCGTGCTGGCAAGTCTGCGAGCGCGTCGTAACTGTCCCGCGCCTCACCGCTGGCGTCGGCGCGTGCGGCAAAGCTCCCCGTCCCTTGGAGGGACATGAGTTGGTGGACGTTGCCCAGCGCGTGGCCGATCTGCCGATCTAGGTGATCGATCTGTGGGCCGAGATCGGGGATCGCGTCGGAGGGGCGGACGATCTCCAGCTTGTGAGCACCAGGAGGGAAGACGATGTGCGCGACGTGCTCCGCCGTCCGCTCGTTGAGCTGCGTCTCGATCCTGTCAATGGCGTCCTCGGTGAGCGGGCGCTGAGCGTCCTGGGTGACGACGGCCACGCCGAGGGCGTTGACTTCGGTGGCGAGTGCTTGGAGCTGTAACGCTTTCTGCTTCATCCTGATGAGCTGAGCACAAGCGCGCAAGATGGAGCGCCCCTCGAGATCGCCCTTGGAGGCCGGGAGGTGCGCGACGTGGATCAGCTTCTCCCAGGGGATCACCTTGTAACCCGCGCCAGCGTCGCCGTAGGTGTCGATCTGATCGTAAGTCTCCTGCACGATCGCAACCATCCCACTGTCGGGGTTGCCTCGGAACACCCACTCGTCCACCGTCCAGGGCATGAGCGCATACGGCAACTCAGGGACGAGGTAGTCTCGCGTGACGCCGTTTGTCTCAAAGCGTTCGACAACGGCGGTAAGCTCACCCAGGTAGAAGCCAGAGATGAGGCTGAACTGGAGCACGTCGGCAATGAAGTCGCTCCACACGCGAGACGCGCCGACAGCCGTCCACCTTGCCCAGATGCGAGAGGCGAAGTTGTATTGACGATCCAGCGCGGCCTCGGCGGCGGCGTTGCCTTTGAGGTAGGTTGGCAGTGATGGCCGCTCGATGCGCCACGGCGCGGCGGCAATGGCCGATATGGATTGCTGGACGGCGGAGCGCACGAGGGGCTCGGTTGTGGACAAGCGCCAGTACTCGCCCACGTCCCCGCTCCGGCCTCGAGCGCGGGTTGGCTTGAACGTCGCCGTTGGCTCCAACTCCTCCCGGCCAATGTGGAAGGGGATCCCGTTGCGCGTCGCTCTGTGGAGCCAGTCCGAGGGCTTGACGACAAGCGACGTCCCCCGATACTGCGCCACCTCGGAGCCGTCCTCGGCCAGTGTGACAGGGATTGTCTTTGTGCTCACCATTCAACCGTCCTCCTACTCCGACGACGATCAGACGCCGTTTGTACTCTCACCCGCTGGCCTATGCTCCCGATCGTCATCCCCAGCGCGCCAGCGGCGGCGTCAACCAAGTCGTCGTGCGCGCCGTGTGGAAATGTCCCGGCTTGGCCTACCAGAGCCTCCGCGTGCGGTCCAGCCTTGAGCCACACCTTGCCCTGCTCACCTCGAGCCGCCAGCGGGGCGGCGCGTGTCGCCTTGTCCCTTGAGGGCTTGATGGATCGCAGTCCCGAGGCCACCATTGAGGGCTCCTGGACGAGCTCAGCAAACGCCACCTCAAACCCCGCGATCGTCTCAACTCCGACAATAGTGTCAGGCTCGGATCCAGCCGTGTCAATGATTCGGCGCTTGACTTCCGGCCAGGAGGCGCGCCCTTGCCACACACCATCAATGACGACGGTGGCGTCCGAGGTGACAGTCACCCGCGCCGTGGCGGTGTAATCGGCGCTTGTCTTGGTGGACACTGCCAAGTCCCAGAAGCGGTAACGCTTGCCAGAGGACGGCGGCGGGAGGGCGTCGGTGCGGATCGGGAGCCAGTTGCGTTTGAACAGGCCACCGGACAAGTCCACAAAGCGCCCCTCCAACTCTTGCTCGGCCAGCTCCGTCGTGTAGCGCCCCTCCACAAACTGGTAGAAGTCAGGCGGGAGGGCGGCGTTGTCCCTCGTGCTGGCGTAGTGGACGCCCACCTCGGCGTCCTGGGCGAGATCGTGGAGCCAGTTAAAGCCCTTGGGTGTCGTCGTGCACCACATGCGGCCAGGAGCCAGACGAAGACGGCCCACGAGGATCTCAAACGCCTCCGAGGACTTGATCATCGCGGCCTCATCAATCCAGATCGCGCCGAGGTTTGGGCCGCGCAAACGATCCGGCTCAGTCGCCGTCCGCCAAAGCACCTCCGTCCCGTTGATCAGCTCCGTCACCAACTCGGCGCGCTTGTGGCTTTGGACGAGGGGACGCGCCGCCTCCATAAAGGCTGGCAAGGTGGCATCCTTGAGGACGCGATAGGTGGGAGCCACAACCATAACGCGAGTCCCGGCGGGTTGGCGGATCACCTCAATGGCTCCGGCCCATGTCTTGCCTGAGCCAATGCCGCCGACGAAGAGACGGACGCGGGAGTCGTCGCACAAGAAGGCGCGCTGGACGGGGTGAGGGTTGGCAATGAGGCGCGCCATCAGTCCTCACCCTTGACGAGATCAACAACGATCTCCTCCCGCTTGTTGCCCTCGGGTTGGCGCTGAGCCCACGTCTCCGGCCATCGGCGCTCGAGGAGCCACGCCCAGCGTTGCCAGCCTTTGGCGTCATCTGCGTTGGGGTTGCCGATCCGCTTGACGAGTGTCCTTTGCGCCTCGGCCTCGGCTTTTTTTATACCCGCGCACAATGCGTCATAAGGCTTGCGCCCCTCTTCGCCTCGGCGCATCCAGCGGCGGAGCGTCGCGGGATCAACTCCGGCCAGGCGCGCCGCCTCGTGGTAGGGTAGACAGTCCCTCACGGCCTCAAAGATGATCTTTTGAGCCGCTGGCGTGCATTTTGTCGGGCGTCCGGCCATGCTTACCTCCTCCTGTAAAATGCCCATTGGCCTTGTCTTGTGCAACCTTGCGGCGCCAGCGCCATCGGCGGCGGAGGATGGCGAGGTGTCCCGCGACGATGCAATAGACGCCAAACCCGGTAAAGGCGCTGAGCACCAACACGCTCCCCGCAAAGTCCACCGCTTGAGCCCTCCACGACTTCGGACGCTCAACCATGACTCACCTCCAGAATGTCCTTGATCTCTTTGAGCCGTCGGAGCATGGCCATGCTGAGCATCACAGCACAACGCGCCTCCTCGAGCTGCTCTGG
>LULV01001061.1_pt1 | contig 9982 bp, 7 predicted proteins | sample 728081 | NCBI WGS metagenome assembly LULV01 (sample SAMN03860280, study PRJNA289734) | marine metagenome | biome: seawater column; feature: ocean; material: water; isolation source: Red Sea water column Station 108 - depth 25m | place: Saudi Arabia: Red Sea | collected 2011-10-15 | depth 25 m | reverse complement strand
GGTGCATTTCAAGCTAAGGGAATGCTTCAAAAGGCTGGGTGGTCAAAGGCAATAAAAAATGTCGTACCAAGTCAGTTTAGAAGTGCTCAGTGGACTGGAATAGCTAAGAGAGCAAGGATAATTTATTATTCACCAGAAAGAGTAAGTGCAAATGAGTTAAATGGTATGACTTATGAAGGTCTAGCTGATCCAAAATGGAAAGGTAGACTAGTTATAAGAAAATCAAATAATATTTATAACCAATCTTTAGTTGCATCTTTAGTAAAAAATAATGGAAAAAATAGTACAGCTAATTGGGCTAAATTAGTTGTTGCTAACATGGCAAGAACACCTAAAGGAAATGATAGAGCTCAAATTATGGCAGTAGCAGCAGGAGAAGCAGATATTGCTGTAGCTAATACTTATTATCATGCATTAATGCTATCTGGTAAAAAGGGTGCTGAGCAACAAGAAGCAGCAAAAAAAGTAATGCCTTTTTTTCCTAATCAACAAGATAGAGGAACACATATGAATATTAGTGGAGCTGGAATGTTAAAGCATGCTCCAAATAAATCTAATGCTGTAAAACTTGTTGAGTTTTTATTAACTGCTGAAGCACAAAACCATATTGTTAATAATACTTTTGAGTATCCAATGATTTCAGGGGTTTCAGCAAATGACTTAGTTCCAGGAAAAGATATGAGTTTTAAACAAGATAATAAAACTTCAGTTAAAACATATGGAGCTAAACAAGCCGACGCTTTAGAAGTTATGCTTGCAGCTGGATGGAAATAAGAAAAACATGAACAAAAAATTTATGTCTAGTATTGATTATAATAAATCTTCTACAGGATGTCCTGCATGTTCTATGGAGTGTAAAAAAATCAGTAAAAGAATAAATAATAGAAAACTAACAGAAATTAAAAACAAGGAGGTTCCGCACATCCTAAAAGTATTTAATTTTTGATTTTCTAGACATGTGTCCATGCTAAGGTTTCTCCTTTCGCATGGACACATTTAGTTTTCATGATTATAAGGCGGATTATAATATGAGAATAAACACTTGGTACATTTCATCTTTATTAGTTTCAATAGTTGTATCTATTCCAATATTAACTGTTTTCTCAAGTTTTTTTGAAGATACTTCAAATTACTTTGAAATACTTAAAAGTACTTTTTTATACGAATATATAATCAATTCATTTATACTTTTATTTGGTGTTTTAATATTTACACTAATAATAGGAGTTGGGTGTGCATATATAGTCTCCTTTTATAATTTTCCTGGTGTTAAATTTTTTAAATGGGCTCTAATATTATCTTTTGCAGTTCCAGCTTATATATATGCTTACTCATTAACAGCTTTTTTTGAAAACTTTGGAACTTTATATTCGATAATAAAATCTATTCTAGGACCAGGAGAATATAATAAATTAATTCCAAAATTTGATGGTATGCTTGGTGCTATTTTATCAATATCCTTCTCTTTATTTGGTTATGTCTATGTTTTAACAAGAGCATCCTTTCACTATCAATCTCAAAATCTTTTAGAATTGGGACAAAATCTTGGTTTTTCGAGATCAAAAGTTTTTTTCTCAATAATACTACCTTCAGCAAGACCAGCAATAGTTGCTGGACTAGCTTTGGTTGCTATGGAAACTCTATCTGAATTTGGAGCAGTATCCTTCTTTGGAATTTCAACCCTTACAACTGGAATTTATGATTCATGGATATCATTTGATGATTTAGCTTTTGCAAATCAATTGTCGTTTTTTCTATTACTATTTATTTTAGGATTATTTTTCATTGAACATATATCAAGAAGAAAAGCGCAGTATCACTCTCCATCAAGAGGGGGAGTAAAACAAAAGAAAAAACTTAATCTCAAAGGTTCAAAATCTATTTTTGCTTTCTCGGTTTGTTTTCTAGTTTTTTTTATAAGTTTTTTATTTCCAGTTTTGCAAATGCTTTACTGGACAATTATTTTTCCTAAAAATTTGTTAGATTTAAATATTTTACAACTTTCATTAAATACAATTTATCTCGTATTTTTATCTAGTTTAGTGCTTATCATATTTTCATTTATTGCAAATTATGGAAATAGAGTAACCAGAAGTAAATTTCTAAATTTTCTCACAATGTTTTCAATTACTGGTTATGCAATTCCAGGTGTAATTTTAGCTGTAGCCTTTATAACTTTTGTTGCTTGGTTTGATAATAACATAATTAAATATTATGAATTAAGCTCAATAAAAAAAATATTCATTGGGTCTATAATAGGTTTGGTAATTGTATACTTTATTAGATTTTATTCTTTAGCATATAATGGTTTAAAATCTGGGTATGAGAGAATTAATAGATCTATTGATGAAAGTTCTTATTTACTAGGTTATTCAAAAATAAAAACATTTTTAGGTATTCATGTGCCATATTTAAGAAACTCCATATTTTTAATTGGTATACTTATATCTATCGAGATAATTAAAGAATTACCTATTACCTTAATATTAAGACCTTTTAATTTTGAAACTTTTGCTACCACCGCTTATATATATGCTTCTCAAGACTTATTAGAAGCAGCAGCTGTGCCATCTTTATTTCTAATTTTAATTGCAAGTACTTTTATTTTGATTACATCTAGATATATACTGAAAGACTGATGCCTGAAAATTTTTTTGAAATTGAAAATGTATCTTTTACAGCCGGAGGAAAAAATAAAGTTAATAATGTAAATCTATCAATAGAAAACGAAGGTGATATTATTTGTCTTCTTGGTCCTTCAGGAATAGGTAAAACTACAATATTGCGAACAATAGCTGGTCTTGAAAAAATTAAATCAGGACAGATCAAATTAAAAAATAAAATTCTATCATCAAAAGACAAACATATAGAACCTGAGTACCGTAACATAGCTTTATCATTCCAAGAAAATTCTTTATTTCCACATTTTAATGTTGAGAAAAATATTGAGCTAGGATCAAATCGAAAAATAGGAAAAAAGAAAAAAATAAACCAAAAGGATGTAATCAAATTTTTAAATCTTAAAAATATATTAAATAAATACCCTCATGAAATAAGCGCTGGTGAAGCTCAAAGAGCATCTCTAGCTAGATCTTTAATTTCACAACCAGATTTATTGTTGTTAGATGAACCTTTATCTAACGTTGATCAAAGTTTTAAAGAGGAAATTCAAGTGGAATTAAAGCAAATATTAAATAATTCAAAAATAACAACTATTATCGTTACACATGACTCTTACGAGGCTTTTTATTTAGGAAATAAATGTGGGATTATTTTAAACGGTCAGCTAAAGCAGTATGATGATCCTTATAATGTATACCACTTTCCAAATTCAATTGAGGTAGTAAACTTTTTAAATAGAGGAATATTAATTCCAGCTAAAGTTACAGGTGAAAATAGTTTAGAAAATAAAGATCTTGGAACAATAAAGGGTAATTTTATAAAACATTATCCCAATGGATCTGATGTTCAACTGTTATTACAACCAGAAGATTTAGAACATGATGATCAAAGCAACTTAAAATTAGAGGTTGTCGATAGAAAATTTAGAGGAACAAACTTTATTTATACTTTGAAAACTAATTCCAATTTACTGATTCCTGTTTTCGTTCATTCACATCATATCCACCAGCATGAAGTAGATGAAAAATTTGGTATCAAAAGACCAATAAACATTGATCACATAGTTTGCTTTTAACTCATAGTTCATACTGGGTTATTTTTATAATTATCGAATATTAATAATTTTTTAATCTCTCATCAGATGCTATTGTTTATAAGTGAGTGAAGAAAAAAAAATAGAGGAAAAAGAGAAAAAAAAAGCAAATAAATTTCAGTTAGCTTTTGAGAAATTTAAAGAAACTTCAAATAAAGTAGTTCATCATCCATTTGTTGAGAAATATACAAATTATATTTCATTTTCACTTATTTTATTAATTTTAATTTTTGGAAGATTACAAAATCCAGAATTTGTAAAATCAATTTCAAATATAAGTTTCGACTCTTATCAAAAAATTTTTAAATTTGATGAGAGAAGAGATAATATAGTCATTGTTGATATTGACGAACCAAGTCTTGCAAAATTTGGTCAATTTCCTTGGAGCAGAAATGTATTTTCAGAAATACTAGAAAATATAAATCAAGATAATCCAAAATCAGTTGGTTTTGATATATTTTTTTCTGAAAAGGATAAACAATCCCCAGAAGAAATTATTAAAACTTACTCAATAGAAGATACTTATGCTAAAAATATTTTAAATTCTATTGAAGGTCACGATAAAAAATTTCAAAAAACTTTAAAAGAAACAAAATCAGTACTAGCAGTTTTTGGAAGTTTGGTTCCAACAAAAGGTACTTATGATAGAAAAGGAAAAGCAAGAATATTTGCAAAGGGAGGAAATGTAAAAAATTTTGTTTATAATTATAAATATTCGTTAGGTTCAATTCCAATATTAGAAAAAAATTCTAAAGGATTAGGTTCTATTAATTACATAACCCAAAGTGATGCTGTTGTAAGATCTCTTCCTTTAATTATGGTTTTTAATAATAAATTATTTCCAACCTTTGGTCTTGAAATGATTAGAGTTGGTGAGAAGAAAAGAAGTATAATTACAAATTTAAATGATAATGGTATTAAAAATATATCAATAAAACCATATGAATTTAAAACAGATAAAAATTCATTAATTTGGGTGAAATATAATAGATCAATTAATAATAACTACATTTCTGCTGAAAAAGTATTTGATAAAAATTGTTCCTGGAGTGCAAGTTCACGCTAATGTTATTGATAATTTATTGAATAACAGTTTTTTAAAAAGAAATGATGGAATATTTGTTTTTGAATTATTGCTTTCAATAATTATTTCTATTGCTGCATTTATAATTTCTCAAAGAATAAAGCCAAAATACAGCTTAAGTATTATTTTTGCAGGATTAATAATTATTTTTGTTATTGGATTATCTATTTATAGATTTAGGTCAGAATTAATTGATGTCAGTTATCCAATGATAATGATCTCAATAACATTTTTAACTGGTCTTTATTTTAGGTTTTTAGAGGAAAATAAAATTGCTCTTCAAAATCTTCAAAAAGAAGCAAAGCTTTTAAAAGAAAGAGAACTTGCTGGAGGTGTTCAAAAAAGTTTATTCCCAGATATTTCAGCTTTTGAAAACTTTGTTTATGCAAAAAATATTCCAGCGCGAGATGTATCTGGTGATTATTTTGATGTAATGAAAGTAGGACCTGAAGAATATTATTTTACATTAGCAGATGTATCAGGAAAAGGAGTTAAGGCTGGTATGTACATGGCAAAAGCTTCTTCTATTTTTAGAACACTCTCAAATTTAAAATTTCCACTTGAAAGAGTTGTATTTGGTGTAAATAACGAAATTATTGAGGCAAAATTTAAAGGAATGTTTGTAACAGCAGTGTTTGGTAAATTTAATCCAAAAACAGGAGATTTGACATTTATTAATGCTGGTCATGAAAGCATAATGTTATTTGATAAATCAAAAAAATTTGAATTTATACAATCTGATCTACCTCCAATAGGAATTATGAAATATTTTGCAGAGTCTATGGTCAAATCAAATACCATAAATATTAAAGATAAAACTTTTGTTGTTTACACAGATGGAGTAACCGAAGGATACCTTCCAAATGGTGAAGAATTTGGAGCAGAAGGTGTTGAAAATGTTGTAAAAGAAATGGAAACTATAACTCCCAAAGATCTAGTTGAAAAAGTAACATCCACTTTAAATTGGGGTATACCAAAATTAAGAGATGATATTACTTGCATGGCAATTAATTTTGATAATCCAAATGAAATAGATTGTAATTTTTTAATATTTTCTGTCTATTATCGATACTAAATTGACTGAAATTTGATATGAAATATTTTTTTAAATCCAGATTTTTTGATTGATTATTTTTTGTTAAAAAAAATAAATTAATAAAAGATTTTTCAAAATCTTTATTTTTTTCTTTAGAATAGCTGTCAATTATTAAGTTATAATTCCAATAGTTTATATTTAATGCATTCCTTGACGAGTTTTTATTTAAACCTTCTTTTATAAAATCTCTATTTGTTGAATTTAAAAGAGATAAGTTTTTAAGATCATTTGGATAATTTACTAAGTATTTATAATCATAAGGCATCATATTCCAAAGGCTGTATTTCAAGCTTTTAAAGGGCAAAAAAAGGACTAATAATGAAATAATATTATATAAAATTAATATAATTAGTGAGTATTTTAAATACTTAAAACTATGAATATTAGCCATAAAAAGATTACTTTAAATTATAGAAATTTTTTTTTCAAAATATTTTTTCTTTATATTTTTTTTACCAACATAGCTTTTTCAGAAGGCACAAAAATTGGCTCAATCACTGAAATTAATGGTGAAGTTATTGCAATCACAGAAGAGGGAGATGAAAGAATTTTGGATGTATATGATGAAATATATCTTAAAGATGAAATTTTAATTGGAGAAAGTTCATCCGCAACAATTCAGTTTGATGACAACACAACAATAGTGATGAAAGAATTAACATCACTTAATGTAAGTGAGTTTGAGAAATCAGGTGCAAAACAAAAATTCCAAGCAAAGGTTGGAAAAGGGAAAATAATTATCGAAACAGGAGCTATTGCTAAAAATGCCAATGGTGAAATGTTGATAGATTTATCAAATATGTCACTAGGTATCAGAGGTACAAGATTTAATGCAAGTATTAAACCAAATGGTAACTCCGAAGTTGCTCTTGCAGAAGACAGTTTTGGAAGTGTAGGACAAATTGAAATTTCATCTGAGGGTCAATCAACTAGTTTAACGTCTACAGATCAAGTTATTGAGGTAACAGAGACAAGAGAAATTTCACAACGTGAGCAATCTGACGAAGAGAAACAAGAATTCAAATCGGTAAATGAGACATTAGTTAAAGTTTCAAAAATAGATGAAAACGAATTAACCCAACAACTTGAGGAAAAACTTGCTAAAGGAAATCTTCAAGATGCAAATAATGATGGGGTAGTAGATGCAAGCGACGTTGAAGCTGCGAAAGAAATCATAAAAGAGGAAAAAAAACAAAAAATAGATTTTATTGTTGAAAATAGTAATGATGAAAATACTACTTTTTTATCTGATGTAATTGATCAATCTGATGATCAAAATATTGGTGAGACAATTGAAAAAATAATTGAGACAAAAGATACTTTAGTTGAGGGTGTGGTTGGAAATTTATCAGATAAAGACAATGAATTTTTAACGACTTCTACTTCGGAAGGCGCTGGTTTAATTAAAGAAAAAATATTTGAGACAATTGTAGCAAAAGAAACAGACAAATCTGCAGAAGTTTTAAGTAAAGTGATGGCAAAGTCAGATGAAGCAACAATTAATTCAGTTATAAATAATATTACAGAAAAAAATACAAACGAAGAATCTAAATTATCATTGAAAGTAATGGCAGATTTCTCAGAAAAAGCTCCAGAGAAACTTCAGACCTTATCTGAAACAAATAAAGATCAAATTGATAAATTGGCTGTTTCAGCAGTTGAAAAAGCATCCACTTCAAACGAGGATGCAAATTTAATTGCAAAAGTTGTATCAGTAGCAAGTGACGAGTTAGCAAACAAAGTTGTTGAGGAAGTAAGTAAAAATAATACTACAGAAAAACAAGATTTGTCTGCGAAGGTTCTTAAGGCAATTGTAGAAACACAGCCTAATAAAATTGAAATTATAAATGAAGAAATAAAAGAGGTGGTGATTAAACAAACTGTTGAAGCTGTAAAAACTCAACAAGAGACTGAAACAAATATTGCTATAGAAGATGATTTAACAGACGCGGTGGCATCAATTATTGTAAGTACTGATAATGACACAGCATCTAAATTGATTGAAGAAGTTTCAAACATTGAAACTGAAACAAACTTGTCTCTGAAGGTAATGTCTGGAATATCAGAAAAGGACTCTGATAAAATTAATAATTTAGCTGAGATTAATAAAGAAAGTATAGATAAATTAGCTGAGAAAGCAGTTCAATCTGCAAAAAGTACAAAAGAAGATAGTGAATTAATTGCAAAAGTTGTAGCTGTTGCTAGTGATGAAATTGCAAACAAAGTTGTTGAGGAAGTAAGTAAAAATAATACTTCAGAAAAACAAGATTTGTCGGCAAAAGTTCTTAAAGCTATCGTTGAGTCTCAACCAAGTAAAATTGATATTATAAATGACGAAATTAAAGATATAGTTATTAAACAAACCGTTGAAGCTGTAAAAACTCAACAAGAAACAGAAATAAACATAGCTATTGAAGATGATTTAACCGATGCAGTTGCAGCAATTATTGTAAGTACTGACAATGATACAGCATCAAAATTGATTGAAGAAGTTTCTAATGTTGAAACTGAAACTAATTTATCTCTAAAAGTAATCGCAGGTATTTCAGAAAAGAGTGCAGAAAAATTCACAGAACTAGCTGAGACAAATAAAGAGCAGGTTGAAAAATTGACAATTTCAGCAATTCAAAACGCAGAAAATACCTCGGAAGATAGTCAACGTATTGCTAATGTAGTGGCCATTGCGGACGACGAACTAGCAAATAAAGTAGTTGAGGAAGTAAGCAAAACAGCTGTTGAAGAAAAACAATCATTATCAATTAAAGTTCTAAAAGCAATTGTAGATACTCAACCTGAAAAAATTGAAAATATCAACGAAGATATCAAAGAAGATTTAATTGAAAAAGCAATTGAAGCAACTAAAGATCAACAAGAGGGCAATCTAATTGAGGAGGAAGATCTTACAGATGCGGTAACAGATATTATTGTGAAAACAGATACAACTACCGCAGCAAAAATGATTGAAGAAATAAATGAAATTGATACTGAAACTAATTTATCATTAAAGGTAATTTCTGGAATTTCAGAAAAAGACTCAGGAAAATTAAATGAACTTTCCGATAATAATAAAGAACAAATGGATGAATTAACTACAGATGCAGTTCAAAAAGCTGAAAATACATCAGAGGATAGTCAATTGATTGCTAATGTTGTTGCTGTTGTAAATGATGATTTAGTAAATAAAGTAGTAGAGGAGGTTAGCAAAACATCAACCGATGAAAAACAAACTTTATCAGCACAACTATAATTAAACAAACTTTAGAAGCTGCTAAAAACCAAGAAGAGGGTCAAATTTTAGAGGAAGAAAACCTTTCAGATGTTGTTGCGGATATTGTTGTTAAAACAGATGTTGCAACTGCATCAAAAATTATTGAGGAAGTTAACAATACAGAAACAGAAACCTCATTATCTTTAAAGGTGATGTCAGGAATTTCAGAAAAAGATGCAGGAAAGATTAATGAGTTAGCAGAAAATAATAAAGAGAATATTGATAAGTTAACAGAAAAAGCTGTTCAATCTGCTAAAAGTACTAAAGAAGATAGTGAGTTGATAGCAAAAGTAGTTTCAGTTGCCAGCGATGAAATAGCAAATAAAGTAGTTGAAGAGGTTAGCAAAACATCGACTGAAGACAAACAGGATTTATCAGCAAAAGTATTAAAAGCAATTGTTGATACAGAGCCATCTAAAATTGAAACATTAAATACTGAAGTTAAAGAAAAAGTAATAGAACAAGCCATTGATGCAGCTAAAAATCAACAAGAAAATTTAAATGAAGGACAAACTCTATCTTTAGAAGATGATTTAACTGACGTTGTAGCAGATATCGTTACCAAAGCTGATAATGATACAGCGGCAAAAGTTTTAGAAACACTAAATGAAGCATCACAAGAAACAGATTCTAAACTTTCTTTAAGTGTAGTTGAAAACTTAACTAAGAAAGATAATTATGAAGAAAAAATTGAGATATTATCTGTAACTTCTAGTGTTGTAGATGAAAGTATTAACAAAATTATGGAGAACGCAGTTGAGGAAGCAAGCGACGAAGGTGATATAGACAAAGTAAAAGAGATTGTAGAAAACAGTAAGG
>LULV01000916.1_pt1 | contig 10046 bp, 9 predicted proteins | sample 728081 | NCBI WGS metagenome assembly LULV01 (sample SAMN03860280, study PRJNA289734) | marine metagenome | biome: seawater column; feature: ocean; material: water; isolation source: Red Sea water column Station 108 - depth 25m | place: Saudi Arabia: Red Sea | collected 2011-10-15 | depth 25 m | reverse complement strand
GATAAAAATATTTTTATTTTTTTTCTCCTTTTGCTTCAAAATATTAAAATTTGAGATTGTCTCCAGCGTATTGCCCGATTTAGAGACTAAAATATTAATTTTTTTATCATTTGAAGAAACAAATTTTTTTGATTGAAGATTATCGAAAAAATTAAAATTTTTTTTTATTCTTTGTTTAAAAAAATCGTAAATTGCCTGGGTACCTAAAATTGAACCTCCCATACCAATTAAATTAATTTTTTTATAATTTTTTAGTGATTTTATTAAACTCCTATCGTATCCCATTTGATATTCTTTAGTTAGAGATTTCAATAAAGGGAATTCTATAAAAATATTTTTATTATTTATCTTTTTAAGTAAATTTTTTTTCTTACTAAGGTTTGATTTAAATTTAAAATTTGAAAAATTTATATTTTTTGTAAACATTATTATTGAATTTTCTCTAAAATAGAGCTTTCAATATCTGTAGAATTCCCATCATTTTCAACATTTTGGTTTTTACTCTCATCTATATTTAATAAATCTTTAACCTCATTGTTATCACTAAACATCTCAGTGGACACCTCTTGATTACCTGGTGTTGGAAGTTTGTCAAAATCAGGTGGCATTGCTAATGGGTTCTTTTTTTCAACTAAAAATTCATCACTTTGATCGGATCTTTTTTTGCCTTGTAATGCTTCCGTTGCAGTTTGGCATGAATATAAAAATAGACTAAATAAAATCAATATAACTGATAGATTTTTATTTTTTTTCATTTGATGATTTATAATTTAACAATTCAGCCAAAATAAGACAAATGATTCCTAGCGTAATAAAGATATCTGCAACATTAAAGATGAACCAATGATAACCGTTGTAGTTTATATCAATAAAATCGGGCACTGCTTTATAATATAATCTATCAACGAAATTGCCTAATGATCCACCTAATATAGTAAGTAAAAAATAAATCTTCAAACCTTCTTCTACAAAAATCAGATAAACTATAATTACGTTAATGAATAATATTATTAAGGTTATTAAATTATATGCTGTAGCATCATCAAATGAAAATAAACCAAATCCAATTCCTTTATTCCAAACTAAATATAAGCTTAAAAAGGAGTTAATATAGATGTCTACTTTATCTTTGTCCTCTAAGATATTTAGTATAAAAAGTTTACTAAACCTATCTAAAGCAAAAATTACTAAAACTATTAAAACATATATTAATAATTTTTTTACTAATGAATTATTCATTTAGGAGATTTGACAATTAATTCTCTCACATTTTTTTGATTTTATTTTCCAGCATAAAGAACATTTACTTCCTTCGGCTTTTTCTGTAACCACTTCAACTTCTTTGTCAGTATTCTGATCTTCAACTATTTTACTTTCTGAAGTGATGCAAATTTCGGAAAAATTCTCATTTTTCGTTATATTGTATAAATCTTTATTTAATTTTATTAAAATTTTTGCCTCTAGACTGGAGCCTATTTCCTTGCTAGCTCTTTTTGTTTCGATACTAATATTAGCTTCATCTCTAATTTTTTTAATATTATCCCATTTATGTTCGATATTTTCATTAAACCAATTTGATGGAATTTTGATAAAATTTTCTAAGTGTATACTTTGCTTGTCGCTATTTTGATTTAAAAGTTTGAAAATTTCCTCTGTTGTAAAAGATAATATAGGAGCAAACCACTTTAACAAGCACTGCAGAATAATATTCAGAACTTTGATACAGTCAGATCTTTTATCAGAGTTAATTGGGTCACAGTACAATAAATCCTTCCTGATATCGAAATAAAATGCTGATAACTCAACTGTACAAAAATTTAATAATTCTTTGTAAAGTTGATGAAAGTTGTATGACTGAAAATTTTTATGAAAACTTTGGTTCACTTTAGCTAAACGATGAAGCATATACTTTTCTAGATCTGGTAAATTAACAATTTCTAAATTATTAAAATCGTATTCTTCATATTCATCTTTTATATTTCCAAGTAAAAATCTAAAAGTATTTCTTATTTTACGGTATGACTCTGCATGTTGATCTAAAATTGAATAATCTATTCTTAGATCTTCTGCGTAATTAGATGAAGCAACCCAAATTCTTAAAATATCTGCCCCATATTTTTTTAAAATATCTTCAGGCGCTATAACATTTCCTTGCGATTTAGACATTTTTAGACCTTTTCCGTCTACTACAAATCCATGGGATAAAATGCTTTCAAAAGGAGCTTTGCCTCTCGTGCCACAAGATTCTAATAGTGATGAATGAAACCATCCTCGATGTTGATCAGATCCTTCTAGATACATAGATGCTGGCCATTTAAGGTCGGCTCTTTTCTCAAGAACAAAAGAGTGAGTAGACCCACTGTCAAACCATACTTCAACAATGTCACTTAGTTTATTAAAATCTTCAGCTTTATACTTGTTTCCCAATAATTTTTGATAATCATCTGAAAACCAACAATCCGAACCTTCCTTTTCGTAAATCTGTGCAATATTTTCAAAAACATCATCATCAATTAAGACCTTGCCATCTTTCTTTGATATAAAAATTGGTAAAGGCACTCCCCAAACTCTTTGTCTTGAAACACACCAATCAGGTCTGGTTTCTATCATTGACTTAATTCTTTCTTTTCCTTTACTTGGATAAAAAGTTGTTTCATCCAATGCTTTCAATGCTTTTGATCTTAACTGATGACTTTCCATCGATATAAACCATTGTGGGGTAGCACGGTGAACTAGTGGAGCTTTTGATCTCCATGAATGTGGATACGAGTGATTTAATTTACCATTTGCAATAAGTTTTTCATGTTCTTTCAATTTTTCTATAATGACAGTATTAGCTTTAAAAATATGTAGCCCTTCAAAATGCAAAATATTTTTTGTATATCTCCCATCATCATCAACTGTTTCAACAGCTTTAATATTATTATTTAGGCATAAATTAAAATCATCTGGACCATGACTTGGTGCACAATGTACAATTCCAGTTCCTTGTTCAGTCGTTACAAATCTCGCCTCTAACATGGGAATTTCATAATCATACCCAATCGAATAAAATGGATGACTACAAATTGTACCTTTGAATTCCTTTCCAGAAAATTCTTTAATAATTTTTGTGTTTTCAATATTAGTGTCTTTTTTGAAGGACTCTAAAAGATCTTTTGCAATTATAATTTTTTTTTCGTTATCAATCTCCAATAATAGATAAATTAAACTTTGATTGTAAGCTAAAGCTTTGTTTGCAGGTATAGTCCAAGGTGTGGTTGTCCATATAACAACATTTGATTTTTCTATCTCTTTAAAATTTGTTTTAACAACTGGAAATTCTACGTAAATTGTATCGGACACATGGTCCATATATTCAACTTCAGCATCTGCAAGAGCAGTTTTTTCTACTGTAGACCAAAGAACTGGTTTGTATCCCCTATATAAGCTCCCTTCTTTTAAAAATTTTCCAAGTTCTCTTACTATTTGAGCTTCGGCATCAAAGCTCATAGTAGAATAATAATTTTCCCAATCGCCAATTACACCAAGCCTTTGAAATTGATCTTTATGAATTCCTATCCATTTGGTTGCAAAATCTCTACACTCTTTCCTAAATTCAATAATTGGAACATCGTTTTTATTTTTTTTATTTTTTTTATATTGTTCCTCAATTTTCCATTCTATTGGCAATCCATGACAATCCCAACCTGGGACATATACAGAGTCTTTGCCATCCATCTGATGAAACTTTGTAATTATATCTTTTAGTATTTTATTCAAAGCTGTTCCCATATGAATATTTCCGTTTGCATAAGGAGGTCCATCATGAAGAACAAATTTTTCTTTACCTTTGCTTTTTTGTCTTAATTTCTTGTACAGGCCAATCTTTTGCCAGTAATCTAAAATACCAGGTTCTCTTACTGGTAAGTTGGCTTTCATTGAAAAAGCCGTTTTTGGGAGATTTATATGTTCTTTACTCATAGGATATTATTTTTTTGCAGATAAAATATCTTTATTAATCTGTTTCTTTAGTTGGTCTATATTTTTAAATTTTTTTTCACCTCTTATAAATTTTTTAAAATCTACTGATAGTTTTTTATTATAAAGATTTCCAGAAAAATTAAATAAATTTACCTCTAACAATATTTTTTTTTGATTAAAAGTTGGTCGAAAGCCAAGATTTGCGATCCCTTTAAAAATTTTTTTGTCTTTTTCTATTTTCACATTTACAGAGTAAACTCCAGGTTTAGCAATCACATAATTTTTAATATCAATGTTACACGTCGGAAAACCTATTTTCCTTCCCAGCATTCTACCTTTTTCAACTTTTCCCTCTACGGACCATTTTCTCGATAAAAATTTGTTAGCTATTTCTATTTTTCCACTTTCTAAATAATTTCTAATCAATGTTGATGAAACAATTTTATTTTTTTTAATTAAAGGTTTTGGTTTAATAAGATTATAATTAAACTTTTTTTGAAATTTTTTTAAAAGAATAACATCACCCTTACGTTTATATCCAAATTTAAAATTATTGCTTACAAAAAGAAACTTTGATTTTAACTTTTTGTATAAATATTTTTCTATAAAAGAATTACATTCTATTTTTGAAAATGTTTTATCAAATTTTTTGTTTATTATAAAATCAACTTTATATTTATCAAAGTATGTTATCTTTTGGTTAAAATTTGAAATCCTATAATTTTTTATTTCTTTATTGAAAAACATCTTTGGAATAGGATCAAAAGTTACTACTCCAAGATTTAATTTAAATTTTTTTTTATACCTCAGAGCTTCATTAAATAATTTTTGATGACCTAAGTGCAGTCCATCAAAGTTACCAATTAATATAATTGCGTTTTGATGTTGTTTTCTAACATTAAAATTTTTATATATTTTTACTCTCACCATTTTAGTTCTGTTTGAATATAATTAATTTTAACATTGTAAGATTTAGTTAAATTTTCTATTTTTTTATCAGAAATTTCATTTCTGTGAATGCCTCCTGTAATTAGCAAAGCATCAAAATTTTGAACATTAGCACCTTTAATATCTGTGTTAAGATTATCACCTATACATAAAACTTTTTTATTTCTAGTTTCAGCAGATAACTCATAAACAGGGGGGTATGGTTTACCAAAATAGATAACCTCTCCTTTTAAATTTTCAAAAACTTTTGCTACCGATCCTGCGCAATATTCTCTAATATTTCCTCTATCAACTATTAAATCTGGGTTTGTGCATATCATCTTTTTTGTTAAATGTTCTTTGAGAAGTGTTTTATAATAATCTAAATCTTTATCATAATTATCAAACAATCCTGTGCAAAGAATATAATCTGCTAAATCTATATTTGTGCCTGGGAGCGTTTGTTAAAAGAACAAATTTTTTTTTATTTTGCTCTAATTTTTTTAAAGTTTCTATGGCTGAAAGATTAAGCTCCAAACCATTGTGTATCACTCCCCATATATCGATATAAAAAAGATCGTAATCAAATGCGATTTTACTAAGCCCTTCTGTATCAAGGTTTGATATCATGATTGAGATATAGCCTAAAAATCTAATTAATTCTTTGCTTTTTTGGTTCCATAAATTTCTCCAGGGATCTTGAAATACTCATTATTGACCTCTATATGAATGCTAATTTAAAGGAGTTTATATGAAGTTCAAACCGTTACACGATAGAGTGTTAATCGAAGTATTAGATAGCAGCGAAAAAACTGCTGGTGGAATAATTATCCCTGACACAGCACAAGAAAAACCGCAAGAAGGTAAAGTAGTTGCAGTTGGTGGTGGTGCAAAAACAGAGGATGGAAAAATAATCCCTATGGATGTTAAAGTTGGCGACAAAGTTCTTTTTGGAAAGTGGTCTGGAACTGAAGTCAAAATAGATGGTAAAGAATACAGCATAATGAAAGAATCTGACATTATGGGTATTTCATCAGGAAAATAATAATTAATTAAGGAGAGTTTATAATGGCAAAAATAGTTAAATTTGACTCAGAAGCAAGAACAGCAATGCTTAGAGGAGTTGATATACTTGCAAATACTGTGAAAGTTACTCTTGGACCAAAAGGAAGAAATGTTGTTATAGACAAATCTTATGGTGCTCCAAGAACTACTAAAGATGGTGTATCAGTTGCAAAAGAAATTGAGCTTGAGGACAAGTTTGAGAACATGGGTGCTCAAATGGTCAAAGAAGTTGCAAGCAAAACGAATGATGAAGCAGGAGATGGTACAACGACTGCAACAATTCTAGCACAGGCGATTGTTAAAGAAGGTTGTAAATACGTAACTGCGGGCATGAACCCGATGGACGTAAAAAGAGGTATCGATGCTGCTGTAGATTCTGTTAAAGAAAAATTAATTTCATCTGCAAAAAAAGTTAAAGATAGTGATGAGATTGCACAGGTAGGAACAATTTCTGCAAATGGCGACAAAGAAATTGGAAACATGATTTCAAAAGCAATGCAGAAAGTTGGTAATGAAGGTGTAATCACCGTCGAGGAAGCAAAAGGTATAGACACTGAATTAGATGTTGTTGAAGGTATGCAGTTTGACAGAGGATATCTATCACCTTATTTTATAACCAACGGTGATAAGATGACAACGGAATTAGAGAATCCTTTAATTCTTTTGCATGAAAAAAAATTAACTAACTTACAACCAATGGTCCCACTTTTAGAAGCTGTAGTTCAAGCTGGAAGACCGCTAATGATAATTTCTGAAGATGTTGAGGGTGAAGCTTTAGCAACTTTAGTTGTAAACAAATTGAGAGGTGGTTTAAAAGTTGTTGCAGTTAAAGCCCCAGGTTTTGGAGATAGAAGAAAAGCAATGCTTGAAGATATTGCTATTCTAACAGGTGGACAAGTTATTTCTGAGGATCTTGGAATTAAACTTGAAAACGTAAAATTAAATGATCTTGGATCTGCTAAAAGAGTAAAAGTGGACAAAGAGAATAGTACTATTGTAAGTGGAGCAGGTAAAAAATCTGATATCGAGGCAAGATGTGCTCAAATCAAACAACAAGTTGAGGAAACAACTTCTGATTATGATAGAGAAAAACTTCAAGAAAGATTAGCTAAGTTAGCAGGTGGAGTTGCAGTGATCAAAGTTGGTGGTGCAACTGAAGTTGAAGTTAAAGAAAGAAAAGACAGAGTGGAAGATGCACTTAATGCAACAAGAGCTGCTGTAGAAGAAGGTATAGTAGTTGGTGGTGGATGTGCATTACTTTATGCATCTCAAGACCTTGATAAAGTTAAAGTTAAGGGTGATGACCAGAAAGCTGGTGTTGAAATTGTAAAAAGTGCTTTACAAGCTCCAATCAGGCAAATCACTAAAAATGCAGGTGTTGATGGTTCAGTAGTAGTTGGAAAACTGCTTGAGACTAACAAATCTTCAAATGGTTATGATGCTCAATCAGAATCATATGTAGATATGTTTAAAGAGGGAATAATTGATCCTGTTAAAGTAGTAAGAACAGCTTTACAAGACGCAGCTTCTATATCTGGATTATTGGTTACAACTGAAGCAATGGTTGCTGATAAACCAGAGGAAAAAGATGCATCTGCTGCTGGTATGCCTCCTGGAGGAATGGGCGGTATGGGCGGTATGGGTGGAATGGGTATGTAATTATCCTATTTGCTTAAAACAAAATTTAAAAAGGCCGTCCTTGTGATGGCCTTTTTTTTATCCACTTCATGGTGGATGAAAACTTAATCTAACAAATTTATGTAGTCTTTTTCTAATTAACCACATGCTACGAATCTATATTTATACTCAAGTTGTATCCATCACTTAGTAATTGAGAAAAAATGCTATGTAATATTGTGTTTTTAGATGTTTTAAAAAAATATTTTTTATATATAACGGCGCTCAAATGACAACTGAAATTAGAAACATAACCATTATCGCTCACGTCGATCACGGTAAAACAACCTTAATCGACAATCTGATGAAACAAAGCGGATCTTTTAGAGAAAATGAAGTTGTAGATGAAAGATTAATGGATTCCGGTGAACTTGAAAAAGAGAGAGGAATTACAATTTTAGCAAAACCAGCATCCATTAATTGGAATAATTCAAGAATAAACATAATTGACACTCCTGGACACAGAGATTTTGCAGCAGAAGTAGAGAGAGTTTTAAGTATGGCAGATGGAGCTTTGCTATTGATTGACTCGGCTGAAGGAGTGATGCCTCAAACTAAATTTGTTTTAGCAAAAGCACTTAAGCAAGGGCTTAAACCAATAGTGGTAATAAATAAATTAGATAAGCCAGATCAAAGAGCAAATGAAGTATTAGATGAAACTTTTGACTTATTTGTAAGTTTAGATGCAAATGAAGAACAATTAGATTTTCCAGTTATATATGCTAGTGGTAGATCGGGTTGGGCTAGTAAAGAAATTGATGGTCCTAGGGAAAACTTGCATCCATTATTAGATTTAGTAATTGAACATGTGCAACCAGCAAAATTTGATAAGACAAAACCTTTCGCGATGCTGTCTACCTTACTTTATGCTGATAGTTTCTTAGGTAGAAGTTTAGTTGGAAGAATATCTCAAGGTACAGCAAAAGCAAATCAACAAATTAAAGCGATAAATTTAGATGGTGAAAAAGTTGATGAGGGAAGATTGACCAAAATATTTAGATATGAAGGTACAAAAAAAGTTCCAATAGAAATAGGTGAAGCTGGGGATATAGTCGTTGTAGCTGGTTTAGAAAAAGCGAATGTTGCTGATACTATTTGTGATCTAGATGTAGATAATCCAATTCAAGCTACTCCAATTGATCCACCAACAATGTCAATAAAGATTACTGTAAATAGTTCTCCACTTGCAGGTACCGAGGGTAAAAAATTAACAAGTACTCAGATCAGAGAAAGATTGATGATAGAGGCACAAAATAATGTGGGAATTACATTTTCCGAAAATGAAAATAAAGATGCATTTGAAATAAGTGGACGTGGTGAATTAATGTTAGAAATACTTCTTACACAAATGCGAAGGGAAGGATTTGAACTAACCGTAAGTCCACCGAGAGTTTTATTCAAAAAAGATGATAATGGAAATAAACTAGAACCTTTTGAAGAAATAACTGTAGATTTAGATGAGGAATATTCATCAAAAATCATTGACTCTATGAATAGAAGAAAAGGTAAGTTGATAGATCTTAAGGACACAGGCAAAAATAAAAAGAGACTTATTTTCCATGCACCTACTCGAGGTTTAATGGGCTATACAAGTAGATTTTTAACTCTTACAAAAGGCACAGGTGTAATAAATAGAATTTTTCACTCATATAGTAAATTTGAAGGAGAGATGGAAGGTAGAAGAAATGGTGCTTTAATCTCTATGGAACAAGGTAAAGCTGTTGCCTTCGCAATATTTAATCTACAGGCAAGAGGTGAGATGTTCGTAACTCATAACGACCCTGTTTACTCAGGCATGATAGTTGGTTTAGCACCAAAACCTGGAGATATGATAATTAATGTCATGAAGGGAAAAAAATTAACAAATATGAGAACACAAGGAACAGATGAAAATGTTGTCCTTACTCCAGTGAGAAAAATGTCAATTGCTGAGCAGTTAAGCATGCTGAACACTGATGAGGCTTTAGAGATAACTCCTAAATCATGTAGATTGAGAAAATCAATCTTAGATCCTCATGAGAGAAAAAGAATTGAAAAAGCAGCTTCTTTGGCTAACTAATTTTATTTACAAAAAATAAACCAAAGGCAACTGCAGGGCCTATCCCAAATGCAAATATTAGTGTTCCAACACCAACAGTTCCACCCAAATACCATCCAATTAATACAACTGAAATTTCTATACAAGCTCTCACAAAAGCAATTGGTAAATTCATAATTTTTGTTAATCCCGTCATTAAACCGTCTCTCGGTCCTGGTCCTAAGTTAGCAACTAAATATATTCCACTACCTAATCCAACTAACAATACTGAAACAACTGATAATAAATATTTAGAAAAAAAATTTGTTGGTGGATCAAACAAATATAAAGTTACATCAATCATTCCAGCAATAATGATAATATTCATAACTGTTCC
>LULV01001804.1_pt1 | contig 10095 bp, 9 predicted proteins | sample 728081 | NCBI WGS metagenome assembly LULV01 (sample SAMN03860280, study PRJNA289734) | marine metagenome | biome: seawater column; feature: ocean; material: water; isolation source: Red Sea water column Station 108 - depth 25m | place: Saudi Arabia: Red Sea | collected 2011-10-15 | depth 25 m | reverse complement strand
AAATTATTTGAATCTTTTATTTTTTCAAAAATTTCTCCAAGAAGCTTTGGAGTATTCATATCATCGTTCATACATTTGACAAAGATATCAACCAAATCATTGTCATTTGGTTCAGCCACAACATCTTTTGTAAATTCCCTCAAATTAGTTAAAGTTTTTTTTGCCTCTTGAAGTAAATGCTCACTAAATTCTTGTGGACTTCTATAGTGGGCTCTCAAAAAAAAGAATCTTACAACATCTCCACCATATTCATCAATGTATTCATTGAGTAATTTGACATTTCCATCTGATTTTGACATTTTTTTTCCTGAAAGATTCAACATTCCATTGTGTAGCCAATAGTTTGCAAAATTCTCATTGATATCAACACCTTTAGATTGAGCAATCTCATTTTCATGATGTGGAAAAATTAGATCGATTCCTCCACAATGAAAGTCGATTGTTTTACCTAATGTTTCACTAATCATTGTTGAACATTCTATATGCCATCCTGGTCGACCATCTCCCCAAGGAGAATCCCAAGATGGTTCATTTTCTTTAGAAAATTTCCATAAAGCAAAGTCTTCCGCTCTTTTTTTATCATCTTCTGTTTCAACCCTTGTACCAGTCCTTACATCCTCAATGCTTCTTCCTGATAACTCAAGATACTCTTCAAATTTTGAAACATCGTAATAAACCCCAGAACTTGTAACATAACCAAACCCATTTTGAACTAGCTGTTCAATATATTTGATAATTTCAGGAATATAAGCTGTGGCCCTTGGTTCAATATCAGGAACCAAACAATTTAGGTTTTCATGGGCTAAAACAAACTCCTTCCAAACATTATCTCCAAGTTCACGATAACTTATATTTTTTTCCTGTGATTTTTCGATTATTTTATCATCTATATCTGTGATATTTCTTGCAAATAATACTGAATAATTTAAATACTTAAGGTACCTTATAAAAAAATCAAATACTACAGCTGATCTTCCATGTCCTAGATGAGGAGATGATTGGACGGTTGGTCCACAAAGATAGATCCTTACATCATCTTGATCTATCTTTATTTCTTCCTGTTTTTTAGTAAGTGAATTATATAATTTAAGCATCATCTAATAACAAGCTTACTATCGCTAATGAAGCTTTTTGGTCTCCAATAATTCCATAATCGTCTGAGGATTTTCCTTTAATATTTATTTTTTCTACAGGAACCTTAAGTAGTTTTGACAAATTATTTTGGATCTTCACTGCTTTGTCTTGAACATTAAATTTTTGAGTGATAATTGTTATATCCAAATTTGTTAATGAAAATTTCTCATATTCAACAACATTTAAAATCTCTGCAAAAATATCTGTACTTGGAATATCTTTTGGCGTAGATTCGTTAGATGGAAAATAATGACCTAAGTCTTTTTTTCCAGTTGCTCCTAATAATGCATCACAAGTAAATCCCAACCATGACCAATTAACATTTTCTAAAAGTATTTTAAATAGATTATAACCCGTCGTCTGGCTCTTCCTCTGGAAGATATTGATTAATTTTCTCTACAGCAGCTTCTTCATCTATTTCTAACGCGCATGCTATTTCACTCGCTAAAGTCATTCTTGCTTTCGCAAGCATTCTTTTAAGTGCAGGTGATATTCCTTTATTTATTTGTGCATGTGAAAGATCTCTTACGACTTCAGCAACCTGAATAACATCACCGGATGTCATTTTTTCAGTTAAAACTTTGTACCATCTACTCCAGTTTGTTCCAGCCTCTTCAGGTTTTTCTTTAAATATTGGAAAAACTTTTCTAGATACTGCACTTTTGGAAATTACCGGTCTTATTACTTCATCTACAGCTTCAACAGGAACCATAACTGTTAAGCCATCCATTAAAACCTCAATTTCAAAATATTGAATTCTTTTTGATTTTGGCTCACCCTCAACAAAAATCTCCACATTTTTATTTACTTTACGAATTACTTTTGCTGCACCGTGATGTGGATGGACCACAAATGTATTTGGTTTATATTTTTCTTTAGGTTTTTTAGCTTTTGTTGCCATAGATTAAAACAATAGTATAGATTGAAAACTATTTAGTTACCATTTATGTAACTAAATCCAATGTTTTTTAGAAGCGTATCAAAATATTCCCTTAGTTGTTGTGCTCTGTTCCTGCCAATCCCATCGACTTCGAATAGCTTATCAGTAGATGCCAATAATAAATTAGGTAATGATTTAAATTTTGACACTAAGGAGTCATGTAAATTATCTGGAAGGCCAGGAAATCTTGCAAGAACTCTATATCCTTTTGGAGTCGATACTTGGTCTAAGGGTTGCATATACAACAGATTCCCTAAAGTTTGTATTGAATTTAGCTCTTCATAAGTTAAGTTAGAGATCTCATCAGCAGCTTTACTAATATTTCGAAATTTTCTAGTAGGTAAATGATCTTTTAATACCAGGTCTAATGTTTGTCTAACACCAGACTCTAATGAATCTATCTGAATCATAACTAAGCCTGAATCCTCACCTAAGTTTTCAGCTTCATTCCTTACTTGTTCAGATAATCTACCTAGTAATTCTCCCCTTTGAACAACTTCCAAAACCTGTTGGTTTGTAATTGAATTTTCAATTTCTAATTCACCTAGCTCAAATACAGCATCATCAAACCTTCTTCTTGTTCTATCAATAGATTGAAGAGACTCATTAACTCTTCCAAGAATCATTGATGACTCTTCTAATTCATTGACTTCGTCTTTTGAAAATACTTTAATTATTCCTGATTCGTCAGAAACAGCAATTACATCTAGCTCTGTTTCAACAGATACTCTATGTGCTGTTCTGTGCCTGGTCCCAGTTTGAGAAGTTTCTATTGTATCTGATGGATTCAAATGAACATTTGCTTTTAAAATCTGATTTACATTTTCATCAACTACAATGGCTCCATCCATCTTTGCAAGTTCGCCTAACATTTCTGGTGTAAATTCACAATTAGTTAGATTGATACCCCCTGAAGAAATTCTTTCTAATTTTGTTGAGTTACCAACAACAATCAATGCTCCTGTTTTTTTATCAGCAATTAAGTCAACGCCCTCTCTTAATGGTTCTCCCGGTATCAATTGATTATTTTTCATATTTGCTCGTTTTATTATTTGAGTATTTTATTTATTCGAATGTTACTGTATTATTTTATTATTAATCAACAGGAAAAATATTGGAAAAAATTACTTGTAAAGGCTGTCAAGCAACAGTTGATAACACTCTAGAGTTTTGCTCAAGCTGTTGTTGATGAAGTTGCTGTAGAAAATACTTCAGAAGCAAAAAAACAAAGAATTGAAAAGCTTATGGAGCTACCTGTTAAGCCTTTAAGTAGTTATGGCGCAACTAGTCTTCCAAATAGAAAAGAAGTACCAGGGATAAGAGCAGTTTTCTTTTTAGCATTAATTGTTCCCTTGATTGCAGGTGCAAGTTTTTTTTACAACAGTAGAGTAGCGGATGAAGTTATTGAGGAGATAGCTGTTATAGAACAAACAACAATTACATCGACAAGTACCACCGTTCAAAGTAATTTAAAACCTCAAGTACCTATATCCTGCAAAGCTTCAAGTAACTTTAATGAAGATTTTTCATGTGAAAATTTATATGATGAGTCAAACTCTATGTGGCAGGATAATAGCCTTGGTTGTGAAGATACCGTTCTTGAGTTCACGTTTTCTGACACTATATATTTTGAATTTATAGTGATTCAAAATGCTGAGAAAAGCTCATCATTCATTAGGAATTTTAAAGCTAGAGATATAAGAATTACAACGGATCAAAGTGATTATCAGGTTGAAAAGGAACTCGAAAATGATAATTTTCAACAGTGGATTGACCTAAACACTAATGCCACCACTATAAAAATAGAAGTTTTAAGTGCTTACCCAGGTGAGGAATTAAATGGGCAAAATCCATTTACAGAATGTGCCGTGCAGGAAATTAAATTTTTTGGAAAGAGCTAACTTAACTCACCTTTTTTATAAGGTTTTCCCACACTTTTCGGCATTCTAAACTTCTGGCTAGCAAAAGATAACACTATGAGCGTTGTTAGGTGGGGAGTAAAATATACAAACTGAATTGGAATAGTTGTTGAATTATTGAACCAAACAAAAAAGGCGAGACCGACTAAACCAGATAAAACACCAGATCTAATATTTCTTTGATAAATATTTCTTGCAGTCAAAATAAACATGAATAAAAATATTGCAATCAATAGTCCATGTATGGATTCTTCAGATCTAAGTTGAAGTGCATCAGCAAAGCCAAATAAACCAGCTCCAAGAAATATTCCAAATGGTCTGTAGTTTCCAAAAAGAAGAGAAGCTAATCCAATAAAGCCTCTGCCATTTGTTTGCCCTTCTAAATAAACACTTGGTCCTTCTAATACCAAATAAGCTCCTGCCAATCCTGCTAATGCTCCAGAAATAATTACACCTGTATATTTCATAAGGTAAACGTTTACTCCAAGTGACTCACTTCCAGATGGAAACTCACCTACACTTCTCATTTGCAGTCCTAGCGGTGTTCTCCAAAGCAAGTAAATTGACCCTGGAATCATCAACAATGATATTATTGAAAAATAAGAAATATTTGATGTGACACCATACAACAAGCCAGCAATATCAGATAACAATATTATATTTTGTTCTTCAAGAGATCCCAAAATATTAAAAGTAGGTGATCCATTTATTTCTCCGCCTGAAATAAATGGTAAAGTTATTCTTCCAATTTCCCCCTCAACTATTGGAGATGCTGTTGAGCTTGCATACTCATAATCATCAAAAGCTAGGATATTAAAGAATCTACCTGCTCCTACTGCGAGAATATTTATTGCAACTCCAGAGACAATGTGGTCTACTTGAAATGAAACTGTTGCGACTGCATGTATCAATCCAAATAAGGCTCCCCCAGCTAACCCAAATAAAATACCAAACCAAGGTCCGTATAAAACTCCTCCCCAGGCTGTAAACCATGTTCCCATAATCATCATTCCCTCTAGACCAATGTTTACAATTCCTGTTCTCTCTGAAAATAGCCCTCCTAAACCAGCAAGTAGTATGGGAATCGAAAGCCTGAGAGCTGCACCAAATGTTCCACTTGTTGTTAATTGTGAATATTGTTCAAGTTGCGCAATAGAAATTATTAATAATATTGGAGTTATTACAAGATACTTTTCTCTTAAAAAAATTGTAAGTTTATTCATCATTAGTCATCAACCTGTCTAGATGCTTCTTTAATTTGTTGTGTGACAATATATCTTCTTATTACTTCATAAAAAACTACAACAATTAATAAAATAAATGCTGACATCATTGTTTCAATTTCTTTTGGAACATCTCTAAGATCAAGAATTTGTGAGGACCTTTCAAGAAATGCAAATAAAATAGCGCCAAAAGCCATGCCAACAGGATGATTTCTTCCTAGTAAGGCTACCCCAATACCAGCAAACCCAATTCCTGCTGGAAAATCGATTGAATATTGATGATGGTAACTTAATAATGGACCCATTCCAACTAATCCAGCAAAACCTCCTGAAATAACCATTGCGAGCATGGTCAATCTCTTAGGATCAACTCCACTAAATTTTGCCGCTGTGGGATTTTGACCAGTTATTCTAAGGTTGTAACCAAGAGTAGTTTTCCAAATTAAAAAGTAATAGATTAACCCTAAAAATATCGCAATTGGTAAGAAACCGTGCAAACTAGGTAAGTCTTCAATATTCAGTAAATTATTTAAAGAGGGTATTTGACCGGTTTCAGGTAATGGAGTCGTTTGTGGAATTAGATTAGCAGCATCTTCATCATTAAAAACCTGTCCAAGAAGATATGCTATTATTCCTGTGCCAATATAGTTCAACATGATTGTTGAGATAACTTCATGGATTCCTCTACTTACTTTAAGATATCCGGCTATCGCCCCCCAAACAGATGATATGGCAGTTGCAATTAACATAATCAATAAAATATGTAATGGTCTTGAGACGCTGAACGACGCACCAATAGCAGCAGCGAGTAATGCACTCAATAAATATTGACCTTCAACACCAATATTAAAAAGGCCCATTTTAAAACCTACTGCAACTGCTATTGCAGAAATATACAAAGGAATAAATCTATTAAAAACAGATACCAGAGACTTTCCAGTAGTTCCATAATCATACATTAGGACGAATGTCTCAATAGGGTCTTTTCCAATAGCAGTTAAAATCAAAGATGTTAATAAAACTGATAACGATAGAGCCAAAATTGGAGCTGATAAACTAATTAATCTATATCTTAAATTCATTGTTTTAAACCTGTCATATAAGCACCGAGATCCTCTGGTGTTATATTTTGAGGATCTAAATTAGCTACAAACTTTCCCTGGTAAATTACGATTATGCGATCAGATAATCCAATTAATTCTTCTAAATCAGCCGAGACTAGGAGTACCCCTAAGCCATTATCTCTAGTTTCTCTGAGTTTATCCCAAATTAGAGCTTGGGCGCCGATATCAATTCCCCTCGTTGGTTGTGATGCAATTAATACTTTTGGATCATCATGCTGTTGCGATAGTTGTTTCATTTGGGGTTTTAACATTAAAATCGGAAATTACTTGTCTTGAGATCTCACCGGCATTTTTAAAATTTACGGTAGAAAGGTTTGTTTTATATATGTCTTTTGTTTGACGACCCAGAATTATATTGTCATTTAGTTTCATCTCCATTACTAGGGCCTGAGCTTGCCTGTCCTCAGGAATAAAGCTTATACCTAAATCAAGTCTGTCTTTTACTCCATAATCATTTAAATTTTGATTTTCAAGGTATACTTCGCCATCCTCTATTGTATGAATTCCAATTATCGATTCGATTAATTCTTTTTGCCCGTTTCCTTCTACACCGGCTATTCCCAAAATCTCAGATTTTCTAATTTCAAAAGAGATATCTTCAAAGACTCTCTTTCCCTCCTCATTTCTAGAATTTAAATTTTCTATCTTTAAAACATTATCTTGACTACTTTCAGAAGTTCTTTCAGGAGGTTTTGGTAAACTTTTTCCTATCATCATTTCAGCAAGATCTTTCTTGTCTATACCTTCGGAGTCAACAGTGCCGACAATTTCTCCACCTCTCATAACAGTTATTTGATCTGCAATTTTCAATACTTCATCTAATTTATGTGAAATAAAGATTATTGTGACTCCATTTTTTTGCAATTCTTTAAGATTTTTAAATAATTCATCTACTTCTTGCGGAACTAAAACTGCTGTTGGTTCGTCAAGAATAAGTATTTTTGCTCCTCTGAATAATACCTTTAAAATTTCTACTCTTTGTTTCTCACCCACACCTAGATCGTCAACATACCTGTCTAGCTCTACATTCAATGAATATCTGCTCATGACCTCATTAATTGACTCTCTATATTTTTCAAGTTTTAGATTTGTAATTCCTGCACCATCTATGCCCAAAATGATACTTTCAAGTACTGTAAAATTGTCAGCTAGCATAAAGTGCTGGTGAACCATTCCGAGACCATAATTAATGGCATCTTTTGGGGAACTTAGAGAAATCTTTTCGTCGAAGACATATATTTCTCCAAAGTCAGGTTTTACCATACCGTAAAGTATCTTCATTAATGTAGATTTTCCAGCTCCATTTTCACCAACAATGGCATGTATTGATGCATTGTCAATGTCAAACGATACGTTAGAGTTAGCTTTAACTCCTGGATAACTTTTCGATATATCCTGAATTTTTATTGATTTACTCATGAAATTGTCTTAAATGTTTATTCGTTCCAAGTAAAACTTGGAACGAATAAAACAAATTTATTGATTATTAGGGACGTTCTCTTGAAACTGTAACTGCTCCACTAATAATATCTGCCCTTGCAGCTTCAATAGAATCTTTTATATCATCGATGTAACCACCGGTATATGAAATATCTATTCCACCACTAGCAAGGTTTTCTCTAATAACGGCTGGTCCGCCATCAGAACCACTTCCAAAATCACCGTTTACAACATCTCTGATTGCGTTATAAACTGCAACATCAACCTGCTTTAACATTGATGATAGGAAGTATTCTTGTGTTTCTGGGAATGCTGAACCAATCGTTGTAATTTGATCAGTGTCAACACCAATACACCAGACTTTTTCACCACCAGCTGATGCTTCTGCGGTTGCTTGACATACACCAATACCAGTACCGCCAGCGGCGTGGTAAACAATGTCAGCTCCCTCTTCATACATAGCTAATGCGATTTCTTTTCCTTTAACAGGATCATTGAAACCTGAAAAGTCAGGAGGTACGGATGCATATTTAGAGATAATTGTGATATCTGGATTAACTGATCTTACACCTTGTATGAATCCTGCTTCGAAAGCATGGATTAATGGTATATCAACTCCACCAACAAAACCAACAACATTTGATGTTGTTTTGAGAGCGGCTGCTACACCAACAAGATATGAACCTTGTTCCTCAGCAAAAACCATTGATCTAATGTTTTCACCTTGAACAAATGTTTCATCTGTTATGGCGAAGTTAACATCAGGGTGATTTGCTGCAGCTTCAGTAATTGCTCCTGCGAAAAGGAAACCGTTACCGATTACAAGATCGTTACCATCGGCAGCACAAAGATCTAATAATTCACCTCTGTTTTCGCCACCTTCATCTGGCTCTAAGAAGGTACCTTCAACATTAAAATCTGCTAATGCTTTGTTGTATCCATCATAAGCCATGTCATTGAATCCTTGGTCACCTAGACCTCCGATATCCAATACTAAACATACCTTTGCGGCTGGTTCTTCTGGTTCAGCTGCTGCTGCCGTTGTAGCAGGAGCATCAAGCGTTTCAGCCGGCTCTTCTTCTACAACAACTTCTTCAGCTGCGTCATCTGAACTTCCCCCACAAGCAGTTAATATAAGGCCAAATACTATAAAAAGTACAAGCCATTTTGACTTCATTCGAGTCACTTTTACTCCTTGTCCAACTAGTTGTAGGTATAAAAATACCTTTAAAACCCCGTTGGAATTTATAGTAGCAATTTTTAATTAATTATCTTTTGATACTTGTATATTTTTTATATTGGTTTGACAGATTTTACTTAGGAATCTGAATCTGCGAAGTCAACTTCTGGTTCATTTGGAGCTTCTACTGATTCAAATTCGAGTGTCCCATCTTCTTCATTTAATGAGACAATGATTGTTGAACCAGCTTTATATTTACCTTGAAGTAGTTCTTCAGATAATGGATCTTCTAGAAGTCTCTGTATAGACCTTCTTAATGGTCGAGCTCCGAATTCTTTATTATATCCTTCGGTAGCTAAATACTGTTTTGCTTCATCAGACAAAACTATTTCTAAATCTGAATTTTTAAGTTGTTTGTGAACTCTATCAAGCATTAAATCAACAATCTCTTTTACTTCATCAAGTGTTAATTCATGGAAAACGATAGTTTCATCAATACGATTTAAAAATTCAGGCTTGAAATAACGCTTAAGCTCTTCATTAACTTTAGATTTCATTTTTTCGTATGAATCTAAGTCAGTTAAGTTACTAAATCCAATATTTTTTGAAAGATCTTTAGTGCCAAGGTTGCTTGTCATTATTATGACAGTATTCTTAAAGTCAACTGTTCTACCCTGTGCATCCGTAAGCCTACCGTCTTCAAGAATCTGTAACAGAGTGTTGAATACATCTGGATGTGCTTTTTCTACCTCATCTAAAAGAACAACACTAAATGGTTTTCTTCTAACTGCTTCAGTTAATTGCCCACCCTCATCATAACCAACATAACCTGGAGGAGATCCAATTAACCTACTTACTGTGTGCTTTTCCATGTATTCTGACATGTCGATTTGAATTAAAGAATCTTCATCGCCAAACAAAAACTCAGCTAGTGCTTTTGCAGTTTCAGTCTTTCCAACACCTGATGGTCCAAGGAAAATAAATGAACCTGATGGTCTTTTCGGATCTTTTAAGCCTGACCTTGTTCTTCTAATAGCCTTTGAAACAGCAGTAATTGCTTCATTTTGTCCAACAATTCTCTTATGGAGTTCATTTTCCATTTCAAGTAATCTTGCTGTTTCTTCCTGTGTTAATC
>LULV01001250.1_pt1 | contig 10154 bp, 11 predicted proteins | sample 728081 | NCBI WGS metagenome assembly LULV01 (sample SAMN03860280, study PRJNA289734) | marine metagenome | biome: seawater column; feature: ocean; material: water; isolation source: Red Sea water column Station 108 - depth 25m | place: Saudi Arabia: Red Sea | collected 2011-10-15 | depth 25 m | reverse complement strand
AGTTGGTACTCTGGGACATCACATGATGAAACGTACATGTACAAACCAAGTAAATTTGGATTATCATTCCGAAGAAGATATGATTGCTAAGTATCGATTAATGTTAAATCTTGAAGGTATAGCAACTGCAATATTTGCTAACTCACCTTTTGATCAAAAACAAGTTTCTAAATATAAGAGTTTAAGATCTCATTTTTGGCATCACACAGATAAAGATAGAACAGGTTTATTGCCATTTGTTTTTGATAAAGATTTTAATTTTGAAAAATATGCGGAGTATGCTCTTGATGTGCCAATGTATTTTGTTCTTTTATGAATAACAACATCTCTAAAGATTTGCACATTGAAACCACTATTGAAGATTGGATAAACCATTTATCAACTTTATTTCCTCAAGTTAGATTAAAGCAATTCTTAGAAATTCGTTCTATGGACGCATGTTCATGGGATTTAATATGTTCTCAGCCTGCTTTTTGGATTGGTATTTTATATAACGATGAATCTATTGATAAAACAAATGAAATAGTTGAGGGCTGGACTCAAAAAGATAGAAATTTGATTAATAGTTTAGTGCCAAAAGAAGGTCTACAAACCAAATTCAAAAATGGCATTTTGTTAGATATTGCACAAAAATTATTTGAAATTTCAAAATCAGGTTTAGATAAAAGAAATATTTTAGTAAAAAATGAAAAATATAATGAAACATTTTATCTTAAAGATTTAGAACAAAATCTATCAAATGGCCATTCACCGGCTGATTTATTAATCAGCAAATATAATGGTGAATGGAAAAAAAATATTAATAAAATATATGAGGAAGAAATTTTCTAATGAAAAAAAGTATAGCAATTCAAATGGATAATATTGAAAAAATTGATTATGAATTCGATACATCTTTTTTAATAGGTTATGAGGCGCAAGAAAGAGATTATGATATTTTTTATTACAATCCAAAAGATTTATTCATAAAAGAGAATACTATTCAAGCATCTGGATATTATTTAGAGTTATTGCTAGATGAAAAAAATTATTTCAATTTTAAATCTAATAAAATAATTGCCAAATTAGAAGATTTTCAATTTGTCTTTTTAAGACAGGATCCTCCTTTTGATATGAATTATATCACATCGACTTATATTTTGGACTTACTTCCATCTTCAACAATTAAAGAATTTATGCCACCCACTTTGGTAACAAAAGATTTAAAAATTATTGAAGAATTTTTAGATAAAGAAGAAGATATTATAACAAAACCACTTTATGGTAATGGTGGAGAGGGTATACATAGATTTGATAAAAGTAATTTCAATGCTAAAATATTAGAGGAATATTTACACTTGCCTATAATGGTCCAAAAATTTATCAATGAGATAGAGCATGGTGACAGGAGAATTATTTTTTTTGATGGTGAATATTTTGGTTCAGTTGCCAGAATACCACAAGAAGGTAATTTAAAGGCAAATTTTCATGCTGGCGGAAAGGCAAGTAAAACTGACTTAGTTTATAGAGACAAGGAAATCATCGAAAATTTGGGACCAAAACTAAAAGAACATAATCTCTTTTTTGTTGGAATTGATATAATTGGAAATTATCTAACAGAAATAAACGTAACTTCACCTACAGGATTGAAGCAAATTAATGCATTAAACAATGTAAAATTAGAGAAAGATTTTTGGGATAAGCTTGAAGCAAAATATAAATTAGTTTAATTATAATTTTTAAAGGAAAACATATGCACGAAAATAGAATTTTAATACACAAACTAAAAAATTTTGAAAATATAAATTCAAATTTTCTTATAATAACATTGATGTTATTTGGTTCAATTTTACTAGCGATTTCCGCTAAAGTTCAAGTACCATTTTGGCCAGTGCCAATGACAATGCAGACGTTTGTCATATTCTTAATAGGAATGACATATAGTGTAAGATTATCTTTTGCTACAGTTGCTTTTTACCTTTTTCAAGGAGCTATAGGACTTCCTGTTTTTGCAGCCGGTGGTGGAGTTGCATATTTAGTTGGGCCAACAGCAGGATATCTTTATGGCATGTTATTTGCATCTATTGCTATAAGTTATTTAGCAAATTTAGGTTTTAGCAAAACATATTTTAAAGCTACAGTATCTCTACTAATTGGTTCTGCTATTATATTTTCATTTGGCATCATCTATCTTGGTTATATTATTGGTTTCGAAAAAGCAGTAGTCGCTGGTCTTTTACCATTTATTCCAAGTGAATTGTTTAAAATTGCATTAGCAGTTGCTTTGATCCCAACTTTACACAAAATTATTACAAAATAATAATTAATGAAAATAGGTATTGATGTAGGCGGTACCAAAACTGAGGGTATTCTTTTAGATCCAAATGGAACTGAAATAGATAGAAAAAGAATTAATACTGAAAAAAGTTATGATGGAACAATTAAGGGAATACTATCCATTATAAATCATTTTGAAGATAAACACGGCAAAGCAGAATCTGTTGGTATGGGAATGCCAGGAGCCATATCAAATGATACAGCTTTAATTAAAAATGCTAATTCTATATGGTTAAATGGCAAACCATTTAAGCAAGATTTGGATAAAATTCTTAATAGAAATATTAATATAGAAAATGATGCTAATTGTTTCACACTGTCTGAAGCAGTAGATGGAGCAGGTAAAGGTTATCAAGTTGTTTTTGGAGTAATTATTGGAACAGGTGTTGGTGGTGGTATAAGTATTAATCAAAAAGTTATAAGAGGTCGTAATAGTATAAGCGGGGAGTGGGGACATATAGTTTTGCCCAGCAGAACAGAGGATGAAAAAAAATATGTTAAAAAATGTTATTGTGGAAAAGATGGGTGCTTAGAGACCTATATATCTGGACCAGGCTTTTCATCTGTCTATAATTTACGTTGCAATAAAAATTATAATTCACATCAAATTTTAGATGGTTTTAATAATAAAGAAAAAGATAGTATCTTTGCACTAAATCAATATGTCGATCATTTAGCAAGAGGCTTATCTCTAGTTTGTAATATTCTTGATCCAGATGTGATTGTTTTGGGTGGAGGTATGTCAAACATCAATTTTATTTATGAAAATATAAATGACGCTCTAAAAAAATATGTTTTTACAGATACGCTTCACACTAAAGTTGTAAAAAATATTCATGGTGATTCAAGTGGGGTAAGAGGGGCAGCTTGGCTTTCCTAAATACCACCCATAGATATATATTTAATAGTTAAATAATCATCAAGGCCATATCGAGAACCTTCTCTTCCCATTCCTGATTCTTTTACACCTCCAAAAGGAACTTCTGCAATTGTTGGTAGTCCATTATTAATAGATACAATGCCATATTCAAGTGCTTCGGCAACTCTCCAAATTCTTCCTATGTCTCTTGAATAGAAATATGAAGCTAATCCATATGGTGTATCATTAGCCATTTTAATCACCTCATCATCACTAGAAAATTTATAAAGAGGAGCAACGGGTCCAAATGTTTCTTCAAAAGTTATTTTTGCCTTTGTAGATACATTCATTTGAAAGAACAGTTGGTTGATAGAAATTTCCACCAAGTGAATGCACATCTCCACCAATTGCTATTTTAGCTCCTGTATTTACTGCATCTTGAACATGATCAATTACTTTTTCTAAAGAGGATTGATCAATTAAAGGACCAGATACAATTCCATCTTCAAGTCCATTACCCACTGTTATTTTACTGACTTCATTTGTAAATTTTTCTAGGAATTCATCATAAATATTTTCATGGACAAAAATTCTATTTGAACAAATACATGTTTGACCACTATTTCTAAATTTACTTTGAAGTGCGCCTGCAACAGCTTCATCCATATCTGCATCATCGAAAACAATAAATGGTGCATGACCACCAAGTTCCATAGAAACTTTTTTTACTGTTGAGGCACTTTGCTCTAAAAGTATTTTTCCAACCTCCGTAGATCCTGTAAAAGAAATTTTTCTTACAATTGGGTTACTTGTTAGCTCTTTACCAATTTCACTTGCCGATCCAGTTATCACATTAAATACACCATCTGGAAAACCAGCTTCTTTAGCAAGTACTGCTACAGCTAATGCTGAATAGGGTGTTTGGCTTGCTGGTTTAACAACAGTAGTACAACCAACAGCTAGAGCGGCTGCACATTTTCTTGTGATCATTGAATTTGGAAAATTCCATGGAGTTATTGCTCCCACAACACCAACAGGTTGTTTAATTATTACAATTCTTTTTCCAGGTCTTGGATCAGGAACTATGTCACCATAAACTCTTTTTGCTTCTTCAGCATAGAATTCAATATATGAAGCACCCATTAGTATTTCACCCTTTGCTTCAGCTAGAGGTTTACCTTGCTCAATAGTCATGATTTTAGCTAAATCATCTGCATTTTCTGTAATTAGCTCCCCCCATTTTTTAAGAATAACTGATCTTTCTTTCGCAGTAGTTTCTTTCCAAGTTTGGAAAGCAGTATTAGCATCATCTACAGCTTTTTTAGTTTCTAAAACTGAGCATTTTGGGACATTGCCAATAATTTCAAGAGAGGCTGGATTATTTACCTCAAGAGTTTCTCCTGAAGAACTGTCAACCCATTCCCCATTTATAAAACATTTTTGTTTAAAGAGTGATTTGTTATTTAATTCCATATGTTTTAATTATAATGCATAGTTTTAAATTAAGGAAAATATAATGACAATAGTTAATTCTTGGAATGAATGGGATCCATTAAAACATGTTATAGTTGGAGCAGTTGAAAATGCCAACATACCTCCAATGGAACCAGCGCTTGAACCAAAAATTAGTAAAGATAGTGGTATGGCAGGATCTCACGGACCACGTTCAAAAGAGTCAATTGATAAAGCAAATATACAATTAGAAAACTTTGTTAAAATTTTAAATTCCCTAAATATAAAAGTTGATAGACCAACACCAATTGGCTTTTCGCAGAGTATCGAGACGCCCGATTGGTCTAATGATGGTATGTTTGGTTGTATGCCTCCAAGAGATGTTATTCTTACTGTAGGAAATGAAATGCTAGAGGCGCCCATGTCTTACAGATGTAGATGGTTTGAGTACCTTGCTTATAGACCACTACTTGAAAAATATTATGCAGAAGATAAAAACATGAGATGGGAATCAGCACCTAAACCAAGATTAACAAATCAATCTTATAAGTCTAATTATCTTCCTGAAGGCATAACGGAAGAAGAACGATATAAAAAAATTGAAAATAGAGACATGATATTGACAGAAAAAGAACCACTTTTTGATGCAGCAGAAATTTTACGTTTTGGAAAAGATCTTTTTTATCATAACAATTTTACATCAAATTTAAGTGGTTTAGATTGGTTAAGAAGACATTATCCCAATCATCGTGTTCATCAAATTAATTTACCAGGCGATTTAATTCCAACTCACATTGATGCATGTTTTACTCCTATTAAACCAGGAGTTATAATTATTAATCCGAATAGAAAAATATCATCAGAGCAAAGAAAAATTTTTGATGATAATAAATGGGAAATTCATGAGGCAGCACCTTCCATTCATAATAGTCCACCACCTATGTGTTATTCATCAATCTGGTTATCAATGAATGTTTTGATAATTGATCCTAAAACTATATGTGTCGAAGCAACGGAAGAAAAAATGATTAAACAAATGGAAAGTTTTGGATTGGAGGTTATCCCAGTTCCTTTTAGAGACGTTTATGCATTTGGGGGTAGTTTACATTGTGCCACTCTAGAATTGGTATAATTACTCTATCAACGGATTTTACCATTGAGCAGGATTTTAGAAAAATTTGCCATAATTTACCAGTAGATCTATTTTTTAATAGGATACCTTTTTTAAATCCTCTAACTCACGAAAATTACATAAAGATGGCTGATTATCTTACAGAAACAACAAACCAAATATTACCCAATGAAAAAATACAAGTTGTAGCGTATGGATGTACTTCGGGTACTATTGAAATTGGTGAAAAAAGAATAAGATCTGAAATTTTCAAGGCTAAACCTGATGCTTTAATTACTACACCTATTACAGCAGCTGTCAAAGCACTTAAATTGTTAAACCATAAAAAAATTGCTGTTCTTACTCCTTATCCAAAAGATGTTAATGTTAAAGTTTACAAATATTTAATTGATAGTGGATTTGAAATTAAATCATTTAGTTCATTTAATTTAAATTATGATTCGGAAATTGCCAAAGTTACTCATGATAGTTTAATGCATACAATTTCCTCAATTGATTTAACAGATGTTGATAGTATTTTTGTTTCTTGTACTGCATTAAAAGTAATTGATATTATCGAAACATTAGAGTCAAAATTAAGCACAGATATCATTTCAAGTAATCAAGCTATTATTTGGGATTCATTAAGATTATCTAATATTAATCAAAAAATTGATGGTTTTGGTAACCTATTTAAATTACATTAAATAGGGTTTAAATTGATTACACTTCAACAAATACAAGATGCACATAAGAAAATTTTACCTTATGTTAATTATACACCATTAATTAATTCTAATTTCTTATCAAAAAATACTACAGTAAAACTAAAGTTAGAAAATTTTCAAATCACTGGTTCATTTAAGTTAAGAGGTGCTGTTAATAAACTTCTTTCTTTAAGTGAAGATGACAAAAGCAAAGGAGTCATCGCAGTCTCTACAGGCAATCATGGCAAAGGCGTTGCTTATGCTTCAAAAGTATTGGGCATTCAATCAACAATATATATGTCTTCAATGGTTCCAGAATATAGAAAAGAGGCTATTGAAAAATTAGGAGCAAAAGTAGAAATTATTGGAAAGAATAGTGATGAAGCTGATTTGTATGCTAAACAAATTGCTAAAGAAAAAAATATCCCATTAATTCATCCTTTTGATGATGAAGATATTATAATAGGTCAAGGTACAGTTGGCCTTGAAATGCTTACTGAATTTCCTGAAGTTGATACAGTAATTATACCAACATCTGGTGGCGGTCTTATATCTGGAATAGCACAAGCTATTAAACTTCAAAAACCTGACACAAAAATTATTGCCGTATCTATGGAAAGAGGCCCTTCAATGTATGAAAGTCTAAAAGAAGGTAAGCCTGTTGATGTAGAGGAAACTGAAACTTTAGCTGATTGTTTAGGGGGTAGTATTGGTTTAGATAATAAATTTACATTTAATATTGTACAACAATACGTTGATGACTTTGTTTTAGTAAGTGAAGAAAAAATAGCTGAGGGAATTAGAATAAATTTTTTAGAACATAAAATTGTATCTGAAGGTGCTGCAGCAACAAGTGTTATGGTTGTTAAAGAAAAATTAACATCGCACTTAGGAAAAAATATAATTTGTTTAATTTGTGGTGGAAATATTGACTCGGAATTGTTTAACAAAGTTTTAAGTCATGCTCATCCTTAATAAAAATGATATTATTCAACATGTAGATTTGAATAAAAATCTCATACCAATAATAGAGGAGGCTTTCATAAGTTTATCAAAGGGATTGGTAATGATGCCACCTATAATGAGAATTGATATTGAAAAATATCATGGTGAATCAGATGTTAAAGCTGCATACGTTGAGGGTCTTGATAGTTTTGCAATAAAAATCGCTTCAGGTTTTTTCGATAATCCAAAACTTGGTCTGCCATCTAGTAATGGACTGATGGTTTTATTAGATTCAAAGACTGGAGTTGTAAAATCTGTTTTATTAGATGAAGGTTATCTTACAGATACTAGAACAGCTATAGCAGGAGCAATAGCTACAAAATATTTATCAAATCAAAATGCTAATTCTGTTGGTATTATTGGGGCTGGAATTCAAGCCAAATTACAACTTCAAGCAATAATGTTAGTTAGAAAAATAAATAAAATTATAGTCTGGGCAAGAGATGAGACAAAAGCGAACCAATTTATAGAAAGTTTCAAAAATTTAGATATAGATTTGTATATAGCTTCTTCTTGCAAAGAATTGGCAAGCTTATCAGAAATAATTGTTACAACGACTCCTAGTAAAAAACCGCTTTTGGAATTTGATTGGATAAATAAAGGAACTCACATAACAGCAATGGGATCAGATGCAGAACAAAAAAACGAATTAGATCCTCAGATGTTAAAACATTGCGATCAATATGTACCTGACAATCAATTACAAACAAGTGTTTTGGGTGAATTACATCATGCTTTAAAACAAAATATAATTTCTTCCAAAGAAAAATTTAATGAACTTGGCGATATAATTAATGATCCAAGCTTAGGAAGAAAAAATAAAGAAGATATAACAATATGTGATTTGACAGGAACTGGCGTACAAGATACTGCAATAGCAAGATTTGCTTATAATCTTTGTAAAACAAATAATTTAGGCATCAATATTTAATTTATGAGTCAAGCAATAATAAAAAAAACGTCTGATTACTTCAAATCAAAAGGAGTTGTCTTGCCAAGTATTAGTGAACTTCAAGACCCTCAAATTATTAATGATGATATTAAAAATTCTCTAAAAAAAATAAATAATAATGATATCAATCCTCTTAACCTCTTTAGAGTTCATTGGTTTAATAAAAGAGATCAATCAGGTTTTGGAAATGAGCCTGAATATATTGTGCTACCAACAGAATTCACAGGTGTTAAGGCAAAGATAATTGTAAATATGGGACGATATTTTCCCTTAATAACAGCTCATAAAGTTTTGGCAGCTTATGGTTGTTTGCTTCCAAGAATATTAAATGGCACTTTTGATTATGAAAAACATAAAGCAGTTTGGCCTTCTACAGGAAATTATTGTAGGGGCGGAGTAGCAATATCTCGGATAATGGGTCTTAATAGTATTGCAATACTTCCTGAAGGAATGAGTAATGAGAGATTTGAATGGTTGAATAATTGGGTTGAAGATAAAAAAAATATCATAAAGACAAAAGGCACAGAAAGTAATGTTAAAGAAATTTACGATGCTTGTAATGAATTAAAAAAAGATAATCAAAATGATATTATAAATCAATTTGATGAGTATTATAATTACGGTATTCATCGTTCTGTAACTGGTCCATCGTTTGAAAAATCATTTCTTAAAGTTAAAGGTAGCAGTAATTTAACTCCTAGGTTTTACGTAAGTGCTTCAGGATCAAGTGGTACTCTAGCAGCAGGAGATTATCTTAAAGATAAATTACAGACGAAGATTGCAGTTGTTGAAGCTTTGGAGTGCCCAACTTTGCTTCATGGAGGTTATGGTGAACATAATATACAAGGAATTGGTGACAAACATGTTCCCCTTATTCATAATGTAATGAATACAGATTTTGTCGTAGATGTTTCTGATCAAGCTACCAATAATCTAAATATGATTTTTAATACTGAAATAGGAAAAAAGTTTTTAATTGAGAAAAAAAATTTTGACCCTGGTTTTGTTTCTCGACTTCCTGAATTTGGTTTCTCAGCAATAGCAAATATATTGGCATCAATAAAACTAGCTAAATATATGGATTTAAATAGTGATGACGCAATTATAACGGTCGCTACAGATGGTGCAGATTTATACATGTCAGAGTTGAACAAGACCATTGCTGATTTTAAAAATAATTATGATGAAATAGTCTGTTCTGAATTATTTGGACAACACCTATCAGGAATATCTACCGATAATATGCTAGAACTTTCTTACATGGATAAGAAAAGAATATTTAATTTAGGGTACTTTACTTGGGTAGAGCAACAAGGTGTTAGTCTTGAAGAATTTGAAAAAAGAAAAGATCAAAAATTTTGGAATTCACATTATGATTATATGCTTTCTCTAGACAATAAAATTAAAGAATTTAATAATATGTAGGTTATGAAAACACAGTCATTACATAACCAATTAGTAGAATGGCGTCATGATCTACATATGCACCCACAAATTAGTTTTGAAGAAGAATATGCTGCAGCAAAAGTTTCAACACTTTTAAAAGATTTTGGAATAGAAGTGCATTCTGGTATTGCCAGAACTGGAGTAGTTGGAATTTTAAAAAAAGGAAATAGTTCGAAATCGATTGGTATAAGAGCTGACATGGATGCTCTTCCTATACATGAAACTAATAAGTTTAGTTATAAGTCTAAGTTTGATAACAGAATGCATGCATGTGGACATGACGGTCACACTACCATGTTATTAGGT
>LULV01000616.1_pt1 | contig 10186 bp, 10 predicted proteins | sample 728081 | NCBI WGS metagenome assembly LULV01 (sample SAMN03860280, study PRJNA289734) | marine metagenome | biome: seawater column; feature: ocean; material: water; isolation source: Red Sea water column Station 108 - depth 25m | place: Saudi Arabia: Red Sea | collected 2011-10-15 | depth 25 m | reverse complement strand
CACCATATGTTCACAGTTGGTATGAGTGCAGATTTAAGAGCATATTTTATGCTAGCTACAATTATTATTGCTGTTCCAACCGGTATAAAAATCTTTAGTTGGATAGCAACTATGTGGGGTGGATCACTTACATTTGAAACGCCAATGTTATTTGCGATTGGATTTGTTTTCTTATTTACACTCGGAGGTGTAACTGGTGTTATCTTAGCCAATGCAGGAATAGATACTGTAATGCATGATACGTATTATGTTGTTGCACATTTCCATTATGTTCTGAGTATGGGAGCTATGTTTGGTATTTTTGCTGGAATTTACTATTGGTTTGGAAAAATGTCTGGAAGAAAATATAATGAATTCTTAGGTAAACTACATTTTTGGTTATTTTTTATTGGAGTAAATGTAACATTTTTCCCTCAACATTTCTTAGGACTTGCTGGTATGCCTCGAAGAATTCCAGATTATCCAGACGCTTATGCAGGATGGAATCTTGTATCAACTTACGGTTCTTACATCTCTTTTGCTGCTACTTTGATATTTCTTTTTGCAATTGTGTATGCTTTATTTTTTGGAAAGAAAGAAGTCGCAAACCCATGGGGAGAGGGAGCTGATACTCTTGAATGGACACTTTCTTCACCTCCACCATTCCATCAGTTTGAGACTTTACCTAAATTCAAAGGATAATTTACGTGGATGCTAAATCCTTAGAAGCTGGTTATAGCAATAATTTTCTTTTAAGAAAATTCAAAGGCTACTACGAACTAATGAAACCAAGAGTTATGTCCTTGGTTATCTTTACAGCTTTTGTTGGAATGTTTTTGGCACCAGGGCAGATAACATTTCTAAACAGTTTTTTAGTAATTGTTGCCATTGCACTTGGAGCGGGTTCTTCAGCAGCAATCAATATGTGGTTTGATGAGGATATTGATAAAACTATGGAAAGAACAAAATTAAGACCAATTCCGCTTGGAGTAGTTTCTAAAAATGAAGCCTTAGTTGTAGGGATATTAACAGGGACTATTTCTTTAATTTTGATGCAATGGTTCTCAAATTCATTAGCAACAAGTTTACTTCTTTTTACAATTCTTTTTTATGTATTTATCTATACATTTTGGCTTAAAAGAACAACCTCATTAAATATAGTTATTGGAGGAGCAGCAGGAGCAATTCCTCCAATTATTGGATGGACAGCGGTTATTCCTGAATTAAATTTCTTACCAATTAGTTTATTTGTAATTATATTTTTTTGGACCCCACCTCATTTTTGGGCCCTATCCGTATATAGATATAATGATTATAAAAATGCTAATGTGCCTATGTTACCAAATGTAAGCAGTATTGAAGATACAAAAAAACAGATTGTTTATTATGCTGTAATATTAATTTTATCGAGTTATCTTCCATACTTAGATAGCAATGTTGGAATAATATACTTAACTATAGTTACTATATTAAATTTATTATTATTTAATAGTTCTTTAAAGTTAAAAAAATCTAGAGAAAAAAAATCAATGCCAAATTCTGAAGGGTTAAAATTTTTTGCTATTTCAATTCTTTATTTATTCAGTTTATTCTCAGCATTATTGATTGATCATGTGGTACTAAGATGAAAAATAGAAGAAGAAAAAATATTATCACTTTAATTATTCTACTTTGTATTGTCGCATTCTTTTATTTGTGGACTTTATTTAAGGCTAATATTTTTGGAGTATAATGACTAATACTAGAACAGCTTTAGGATTATCATTAATTGTTTTAACAATGATAACTTTAGTTGCTTTTTCGGTACCTTTATATGACTTATTTTGTCGTGTTACTGGTTATGGTGGTAAGACAAGTACATCTGAGTTCCTTTCATCATCAATTTTAGAAAGAGATATTAATCTTAAATTTAATGCCGATGTTAATGATAGTATAAATTGGACATTCACCGCACCAGAAAATATTAAATTTAAGGTTGGTGAAAATAAACTTGTTAACTATAAAGCTACAAATCAATCTGACGTTGAAACAATTGGAACTGCGACATTTAATGTTTTACCAGAAAAGGTTGGTCCGTATTTTATTAAAACACAGTGTTTTTGTTTTGAAAAGCAGGCTTTAAAACCTGGTGAAACAGTTGAAATGCCGGTTGTGTTTTATATAGACCCTTCAATTAATGAAGATCCAACAATGAAAGATGTCGAAGAGATAACATTGTCATATACCTTTTTTAAATATATAGAATAACCAATGGCTAATAAATCAACAACAGGGCAGAAACATCCATATCACTTAGTTGATCCAAGCCCACTTCCATTTTTATCATCAATAGCTGGTCTAGCAATGGCTGCCGGTCTTGTATTTTATATGCATTATGGAACTTCTTGGCTTCTTATCCTTGGTACAATTGGTTTGTTAACTATTATGTTTTTATGGTGGAGAGACGTAATTAAAGAGTCAACTTTTCAAAAGGTTCATACACCTGTTGTGGAACTGGGACTAAGATATGGAATGGCGCTTTTTATTGCATCAGAAGTAATGTTCTTTGTTGCTTTTTTCTGGGCTTTCTTTGATGCAAGTTTAACACCTAAATTACCTATAGAAGAATTCTCTGAAACTTTTGATAGTAATGGTGCTGTTGGAATTTGGCCACCAGAAGGTATCAAAACATTTGATCCGCTTGATGTTCCTTTTTTAAATACATTAATATTATTAATGTCAGGTACTACTTGTACATGGGCTCACCATGCTGTTAGAGAAGGTCATAGAGATCAAGCCATTCAGGCATTATGGTGTACTGTTGGTCTCGGAATTTTCTTCTCATTTATGCAGGGTGTAGAATATTACGAAGCAGCTCATCATTATTTTAGTTTTACTGATGGAATATATCCGTCAGTATTTTATATGGCTACTGGTTTTCATGGATTTCATGTAATGGTTGGAACAGCATTTCTAGCTGTTTGTTTGTATCGTGTTTATAAAAATCATTTTACTCCAGATAGACATTTTGGATTAGAGGCTGCAGCATGGTACTGGCACTTTGTTGACGTTGTTTGGTTGTTCTTGTTTGTCTGCGTTTATGTTTGGGGTGCATAAATTAAAAACTTTCCCATAAAATTTTTTTTATTTAGTTTATTTTGTATTGCGCTGACAATATTTTTAGGAATTTGGCAATTGCAAAGACTGGAATGGAAAGAAAAAATTATAGCCGAATTTAATGAACTAAAGGATCAAAAACCACTTTCACTTTCAATGGGAAAAATGAAGTATCCAAACATTGATGAGTTTACTAAAGTTATCACTTTAGGAACTGTTGACAGAAGTAAAAAAATTTTTTTCCCTGCTAAAACATTGAATGGGGTTTCTGGTGTTAGAATAGCTAGTTTATTGTCAGATAATCATGGTAATAATTATTTAATTGATGAAGGTTGGTTTGAGCAAAGTAGATATGATTATTTTAAAGACAATAATGAAATAATAAATGCTGAAATTCTAGGATACATCCGATATCCAACTCAAAAAAAGATGTTTACTCCCGAGAATTCTATCTCTTCAAATGAATGGTATTATTATGATTTGGAGCAAATTCAAACTTTCTTAAATGTTAAGATAAATCAGAAGTTTTTCATTAAAAATATGAGTAATTACGCAGAGAATTTTTTAATACCATCATCTCAAAATCATAATTTTTCAAATAATCATTTGCAGTATGCAATTACATGGTTTTTGATGAGTTTTTCTTTTTTGATTATTTTTATAATTTATTTATTTAGGAAGAAAAAATGAAAACATATTTAAAACTTAAAGAGATCTTTAATGAAGCTTCACTGACATCAGATATTGCAGGTATTTTACACTGGGATATGGCAACAATGATGCCTAGCAGCTCAAGAGATCAAAGATCAGATCAATTAGCCTATTTATCAAAACTTAGTCATAGTAAAATTTCATCTTCTGAAGTCGGTGATTTAATTGAAGATTCTAAGAATCTTAATCTAAGTAACAGTGATCAGAAAAACTTAAATGAAATGGATAGAGAATATAAATTAGCTTCTGCTATTCCAACGGAGCTTGTAGAAAAAATTTCAAAATCTTCAGCTAAATGTGAAGGTGTTTGGCAAGAGGCAAGGGAAAAGTCCGAATTTAATTTAGTAAAAAAAGATTTAGAAGAACTTATAAATTTAACGAAAGAAGAAGCTAATATTCTAGGGGAAACTTTTAAAATTTCTCCTTATGAAGCACTAATAAATAAATTTGAACCTTCTTCAGAAGAAAATAAAATATCTGAAGTATTTGATGATTTACAAAAATTTCTCACACCACTTATTGATAAAATTATTGATAAGCAAAAAAAAGAAGAAACACTTCAATTTGAAAAAAGTATTGATGAAGAAAAGCAGAAAAATATTTCTGAATATATAATGAAACAAATAGGTTTTGATTTTACAAGAGGGAGACTTGATAAAAGTGTTCACCCTTTTTGTGGAGGATCTACAAATGATGTTAGAATTACAACTAGATATAATAATGAAAATCCATTTTCATCTTTAGATGGTGTTATGCATGAAACTGGACATGCATTATATGAGCTAAACCTTCCAAAAGATTGGATGCATCAGCCAGCAGGTAAATCTAGGGGGATGGCCATGCATGAAAGTCAATCACTATTAATTGAAATGCAAATCACTAGATCTTTAGCTTTTAAAAAATTTTTATCTAATACTTTAAATAAAAAATTTAATATTAAAGATAAAGCTATTAACCCAGACAATCTTTACAAATTAGGTACTCGAGTAAATAAATCTTTTATAAGAGTTGAGTCGGATGAAGTAACCTATCCCTTGCATATTATTTTAAGATTTAATTTAGAAAGAAAAATTTTTAACAATGAAATAAATATTGCAGACATCCCAGATGCTTGGAATGATGAATTTAATAGATTATTTAATTTATCGATAAATAAAGACACTGATGGATGTTTACAAGATATTCATTGGTTTGCTGGATTATTTGGATACTTTCCAACATATTCATTAGGAGCACTCACTGCTGCTCAATTTGCGTCTCAATTGAGAACTGATCAAAAGGAATTAGATAAGGAAATAGAAAATGGTGAATTTTCAAATTTAGTAAATTGGCTTAAAAAAAATATCCATGAAAAAGCTAGTTTTTTTTCAACTAATGAGGTTTTAGAACAGGTTACAAAGTCGCCTTTAAATGCTAAATATTTCAAAGAATATATTACTAATCGCTATCTTTAATGAAATATTTAAGCACAAGGGATGATTCTCTAAGCAGATCATTTAACGATATCCTTTATCAAGGATTATCGAGAGATGGTGGTCTGTATTTACCCCAAAGCTGGCCCAGAATAGACTTACTAAGTTTAAAAAATAAATCATACGAAGAAGTAGCATGTGAAATTATTTTTCCTTATGTAAATGAAAATATAGAAAAATTAGATTTACAAAAAATTTTAAATGAAACCTATTCAAATTTTAATCATGAAAAAATAGCTCCATTAGTAGAATTAGAAAATAATAAATTTTTATTAGAATTAATTTATGGGCCTACTTATGCTTTTAAAGATTACGCTTTACAATTTCTTGGTAACCTATTTTCTACAAGTTTAGAGATGTCTCCAAAAAAAATTACTGTTTTAGGCGCAACTTCTGGTGATACTGGGTCAGCTGCAATTCATTCTTTCAAATCAAAAAAAGATATAAATGTATTTATTCTACATCCTCATAATAAAGTATCACCTATTCAACAAAAACAAATGACTACAGTAATTGATAAGAATATTTTTAATATTGCTGTAGAGGGTAATTTTGATGATTGTCAAAAAATTGTCAAAGAACTATTTGTTGATGACGAAATACAAGAGTCTACTTCTTTAACTGCAGTAAACTCTATAAATTGGGCTCGATTAATTGCACAAGTTGTTTATTATTTTTGGGCTTACTTGCAAACTGATAAGCAGCAAATTAATTTTATTGTTCCTTCAGGAAATTTTGGCAATATTTTTTCAGCCTTTGTTGCTAAACAAATGGGATTACCTATTGGTCATTTACATATTGCAACTAATTCTAATGATATCTTGAAGTCCATAGTAGACACTGGAGAAATGAAAAAAAAATCTGTTTTTCAAACATATAGTCCTAGTATGGATATACAAGTTTCAAGTAACTTTGAGAGGCAAATTTTTGAAAGTCTCAATAGAGACAGCAAAAGAGTAAATGAAGTATTTGAAAGTTTTTCATCAAAAGGTTTTTATCAATTTGATGACTCTGTTTTAGCTAAGTTTCAGCAAATATATAAGGCTTCCTCAATTGATGATAGTCAGACTCTGGAAACAATTAAATATGTATATGAAAAATATAATTATATTGCTGATCCACATACTGCAACAGGACTAAAAGTATTATTAGATAAAAAAGATGATGAAGCATGGGTATCTTTGGTTTGTGCACATCCTGCAAAATTTGACAAAGCTGTGAATAAAGCAATTAATAAAGAAATTGATATACCAAAAGAATTGAGCAATCTCTTTGATAAAGAGGAAAAGATGACTATATTACCCAATAGTACTATGGATGTAAAAAACTTCATCTTAGAAAAAACAAGCAATGCATAAAATTACATACTAGAAAACGGATTAAGAATAGTAACCCAGAATATGCCAGGGCTGGAAACAGTATCAATGGGTATTTGGAATTTTGTAGGTGGTAGAGATGAAACAAAAGACATAAATGGCGTTGCTCATCTTTTAGAGCATATGGCTTTTAAAGGTACATCAACTAAAAATGCTCTTCAAATTGCTGAAACAATTGAAAATGTTGGCGGAGATATAAATGCCTATACTTCAAAGGAAATAACAGCTTATTATGTAAAACTCTTAGCTGATGATCTACATTATGGAATAGATATTCTGACAGATATTTTGCAAAATTCTACATTTGCTGAAGATGAACTTAATCGAGAAAGAGGAGTCATAATTCAAGAAATTGGAATGTACCTTGATACTCCTGATGATATGATTTTTGATTATTGGCAAGAAAAAGCATACCCGGACCAACCGATGGGACGTTCAATATTGGGTAAAACTGATATTATTAAAAATATTTCAAGAGATGAAGTTAAAGACTTCATGATGAATCATTATAATCCAAAAAAAATGATTATAAGTGCAGCTGGAAAAATTGACCATGATCAATTTGTAGAATCAATTAAAAAATCATGCACTAATCTTCCAACTGGATTATCTACTGAAAGGGAAAAAGCAGATTATAAATCTGGAGAATACAGAGAAGATAAAAAATTAGAACAGATTCATCTATTGCTTGGTTTTGAAGGTATAGATTACCACCATGATGACTACTACTCTTTATTGGTTTACTCTTCTTTATTAGGGGGAGGTATGTCATCAAGATTGTTTCAAGAGATTAGAGAGAAACGTGGCCTTGTATATGGCATTTCCTCTTTCAGCTCATCTTACACTGATACAGGTGTTTTTGGTATCTATTGTGGGACAGGAGAAAATCAAATTCAAGAACTCATACCTGTTTTATGTGATCAATTAAACGAAAGTCCTAACTCAATTACAGAAAAGGAAATCAATAGAGGTAAAGCTCAGTTGAAAGCAAGTTTAATGATGGGAAGAGAAAGTGCATTTAGAAGATGTGAAAGTGCTGCTAGACAACTTCTGGTCTTTAATAGAATAATCGAACCCGCTGAAACTATTAAAAATATAGATAAGGTCTCTAAAGAGACTGTTCAAAAGATTGCTAATGAAATTGTAAAAGGGCCAATAACTATATCGAGTATTGGACCATTATCTAAACTTGAAAATATTGATAAAATACAAAATCGTATTAATTAACTCGTTCAAAAATTTAAAAAATTTTATGTTTAAGTTTGCAACTTTTTTTTTAATTACGATATTTCTATCAACTACTGCAATAACAACAGAGAAATATCCTTTTCAAGCTGGTCAAGGATTTGATACTAAGTACTTGTGGGAAAAAAATTTGAATGGTAAGAAAAAATGGCTTCTACCAAAAAAGATGCTTAAGGATCAATTTCTAGCGAAACTCTTAGCGTATGATAAAACCCAATTTTGGTTTACAATGCATGATTTTATTGCAACAGGAGATTTCAACAGAGATGGTGTTCAAGATTACGTAGTAACTGTTTTAAATCTTGATAAGCAATTCAAAGCAAAATTAGACGAGGATCAAGGTATCTATGTTTGTAAAGCTAATAAAGATGCTGGTGCTTGTTTGGCGGAGAAAGGTGTTACACAACATAACTATCAAATTATTCTTGGTAAAAAAGAAACTGGAAGGGCTGAAGGAAAAGAGTCATATTGGGGTACAGGGTTAATACAAGACAATTTACCATTCATTCAAAGTGGAACTGCACAACCACTAATTGCAGATTTCAATGGCGACGGTTGGGACGATATTTATTTGGCAGCGGCCGTTAATGATTTTGGAACAGGTTGCGGTGGTTATCATTCTTATTTCTTGTCACAGCCAGAAGGATTCTTAAAAGAGTCAAGTGAAACACATATTGGTGAAGGTAAAGACTTTAACAAAAAATATAATAGAATTTGTAATTATTCACACAGAGCTGATGCAGGTGACTTTGATAAAGATGGTGATATTGACATTATTCTTGCAAGTATTGATTGGAAAGGAAACAACGGTGAAATGATTTGTCTTATCAACGACGGTAAAGGTAATATGAAAAGCTCAACTTGTGGTAATCAATTTGCATTTATTGTAAGAAAAAGTTCTAAAAATAGACACAGTCTAAGAATTCTTTGGGGTAATGGTACTAACAAATGGAATACCAAAAATTCAAAAGAAATAAAAAATGTAGGATATCATTCAAAGACTAAAGAAAAAATTCCACTTTGTAATCCAGTAGGCACTATGGTTGCTGATGTTGATAATGATGGTGATATGGATTTAGTAGGTTCGACCATAGGTCTTAACTATGTAGGCGGTTATTTAATTACTTACTTGAATGATGGAAAGGGTAACTTCACAATCGGCTGGCAACAATCAATACATAGCGTAACTAAATATAACAAAGAGAATTGGCCTATGTCAGAAGTTAATCACGAAGAGAATGGTTGGTATTTATCATTACATCCAGCAGATATTAACTTTGATGGTAATATAGACTTTATGGTCAACGGTCATTGGCTAAACTCAGGTAATAACGATGTTTATATAAATAATGGCGATGGAACTTTTAAAACAATAAGTAACGTAGATTTAAGAAAGTATGCAAAAATATTTTAGATAAAAATTCTATCTTAAATATTTTTTAATTAAATTTTAAAAAATTATTTTATTTTTAAATCTTCTTTAATTGAATGATTAAGCTCTCCATCCTCAGATGATAAATTCATAGACACTTTTATAGATTCACCTATTTTGATACTTCCTTCAGAAAATTTTTTTCGTATGTAATTTTCTATTTCACGTTGCGAGCTAATACCAACTTGTTTAAGAAATTTTCTAATCTCTAGATTTAAATTATCTTCATCCATGATTTACTATAAATTATTTTGATAGATTCATTCAATAATGTTATTAATTTTATATGGAAACAGCTTGTTTTGAAACTAAACTTGGTTGGATTACAGTGAAAAAAAACAGAGGTAATGTTTATTCACTTAGCTTTGGTAAAACAAATAAAACAATTGATTTAATTAACATTAAAAATCAGATTAATTTATATGCTTCTGGAAAACTTAAAAATTTTAAGATTAACTATTCTTTTGAAGGTTCCTCTTTACAAAAAAAAATTTGGAAAGAATTATCTAAAATTAAATATGGTAAAGTTTCAACATACGGAGAAATAGCAAAAAAAGTTGGTACGTCTCCAAGATATGTAGGTAATGTTTGTGGACAAAATAAACTTTTACTTATTATCCCCTGTCACCGTGTAATTCGTAGTGATGGTAAACTTGGAGGATTTTCTGGTAGAGGGGGAATCAAATTAAAAAAAAGATTACTCAACTTAGAACAAAGTGTCTCATAAAATAATTATTCTTCAACATACACCCTTAGTAACACCTGGATACTTTACAAAGTTAATGAATGAAGACTTAGTAGAAACAACTATTATTCGATTGGACGAAGGAGAAAAGATTCCTATTAATCTTGATATATTTGATGGAATGATATGT
>LULV01000357.1_pt1 | contig 10203 bp, 11 predicted proteins | sample 728081 | NCBI WGS metagenome assembly LULV01 (sample SAMN03860280, study PRJNA289734) | marine metagenome | biome: seawater column; feature: ocean; material: water; isolation source: Red Sea water column Station 108 - depth 25m | place: Saudi Arabia: Red Sea | collected 2011-10-15 | depth 25 m | reverse complement strand
GGATCATATAGATATTTAACTAACTTTAATTTTATTAAAAAATCCAAAATGAATGTATCTCACCATTATGATATTAAGGACGACTTGTATGACTTATTTTTAGATCCAAAAAGACAGTATTCTTGTGCATATTTTAAAAATGAGAATGACAGTTTGGAAACAGCACAAAATAATAAAATTCAACACATAATTAAAAAATTAAATATAAAACCCAATCAAAAAGTTTTAGATATTGGATGTGGCTGGGGTTCACTTGCCATCGATATAGCCAAAAGTGCTCAATGTGAAGTAACTGGTATTACTTTATCAAAGAACCAACTTAATTATTGTACCCAAAAAGCTAAAGAATTGAATTTAGAAAACCAAGTTAAGTTTAAACTAATGGATTATAGAGAGTTAAATGAAAAATTTGACAGAATTGTAAGTGTTGGGATGTTCGAACATGTTGGAAGGAAATTTTATAAAAAATTTTTCAAACAAATCGAAAAAATGTTGAAAGAAGACGGGGTTTCACTGATACACACTATTGGATCTGTAAATCCTCCAAGAGATCCTCATCCATGGATTACGAAATATATTTTTCCTGGTGGTTATACTCCAAGTTTAAGTGAAGTAACCAACCCTATTGAAAAAGCTGGCTTAATAGTAACAGATATTGAGGTTTTAAGGCTTCATTACGCACACACGTTGAGACATTGGAAAGAAAATTGCTTAAAAAATAAAGATAAAATTATCCAAATGTTTGATGAAAAATTTTTTAGAATGTGGGAGTTTTATCTTGCTGGTTGTGAAATGGCATTCAAGTGGGGAGATCAAGTTGTATATCAATTTCAACTTACTAAAAATTATAGTTCAACACCTGTGACTAGAGACTATATTTATCAATAAATTATTGATAGGGTCATTTCTTCTTAGAAATGAAAAAAAAATCAAAAAAAAAGACAAAAACTAAAAAGAAAAATAAAGCTAAGAGAGCTAAAAGAAAAATAAATAAAATTAGAAAAAGCTCAAAAAAACAAAGAAAAAATAAGTTAATTAAAAAAAAGAAAAAAAATAAGTCTAAAAAACCAAAAAAAGTCAATTACCAACTAAAAATAAAAAAAAAACAGAAAGATAGCCTAGTCTTAAAACTAGTTAAATTTCAATTATCTCTCAAACCACAATTTAATTTCAAATTTAATTTTGGTTTGGAAAAAAGCATTCAGAGTTTTTTTGACAAGATTTCAGAGACAATTTCTAATTACAAGATATTAAAAACCGATGAAAAAAGAAGAATAAAAATAGAAAAAATTGAAAGGGAGAGAAAAGAAAAAATCGAAGAAGCAGAGAAGAAAAAAGAAGAAGAAAATTTAAGATTAAAGCTGAGGGAGCAAACGCTAAGAGAAGAGGAAAGATTAGAAAAACAGAGAACGAAAGATATAAAATTATTTTTAAGAAAAGAACAAGCGCTTTTAAGAATCGAACAAGCAGAAAAGCAAAAACAATTTTTAAAACAATTAAGATTAGATAAACAAATTGAAAAATTCAGAATAAGAGAAGTTAAAGAACTAGAAAAACTTGAGAAAATTTCCCTAAAAGAAAAAAGAGAAGATTATTCTGGGCTACAAGAGAGAATCGACAAACTTAAAGAAAAATACAGATTACTCAGAGATCAAAAAATCAAAGAAAGAGTTGAGGCGCTAGGTGTTAAACTTCAAGGTGACGAAGACAGAGAAACCTTATTAGAAAAAGAAAAAGAATATACATTAGCAAGACAAAAAGTTGAATTTGCACTTGAGAGCTTTTATAGAAGCGCAAGTAGTTTAGTATTTCAACTCAATAAAAGACATATTACACGAGATATGTCTATTTTTCGATGTATAGATAGACGATTTGAAACTGGAGAAGTTTTTATTAAATGGGACGAGTCATCAGATGATGAGTGGTTATTATTAATTTACATCAAAAATAACTCTCCAGATGAAGGAATTGTCATTGAAGATAAAACAAACCCTGAAAAAAATCTTTCCCATGAGTTTAGAAATGTAGACATCTTTAAAGCTTCAGACACCATGGTAGACTCTTTAACACAGCTCATTGCAAGGAAAAGAGCCAAAAATAATAATTAAACATTTATATTTAATTAGATATTATCTTATATGATTTTAGGATCTGCCTTTTTAATAATTTTATATTTAGTTTTCAGATACATTATTGCGTGGATCACATATTATAATAATTTAGACCCAAGACTTGGTGAAAGTACGTGGCGATTTACTTATGATTATCCAGTAGTTGGTGAGAGAGACATTTCTGATCTGGATGATAAGGATTTTGTTAGATTAAGAAGAAAAAAAAATAAAATTATATTACTAATGTACTCAATAGTCTTAGTAATGTTTGTATCCTCCATGTCTTTATTAAGTAAATTTTTATTATTTTTCACAAGTTAGATTTTTTTAGTTGCTTTTTATTTTTTAAGTAAAGAAAAAAGGCTACTATTTCATATACAACTGAAAATATATTAAAGATGATTGGTAATTTAAAAAATTTATAGAGAAATTTATATTTGGGCATTTTTTTCCATAATAATAAAAATGCCTTTGCACCTCCTAAAACTTTTTCACCATCTTTGATATGAAGCCTTCTTAAAAGTTGTTTACTGTCTTTAGAAGTTTCCTTTTCAGCCAACTCATTATCTGTAATATCAACCCAATCGATTTCATCTATTTTTTCTTTTTTATAAAGATCAATTTCGGCCTTACAAATTTTACAAGAATTATTAAAATAAACTTTCATAATAAGTGAATTTATTACTAATTTGTCTCAGATATGTACATGCGTAAAATACTCTAGTTGAAAATTTTATGAAACAATCTATTTAATGTCTCATATGAGTAATTTCTTTGAAAAATCTGACGTATCTAGAAAAGAGGCTGAAAGTATTATTTCTGACACTTTGCAAAAATGTGATGATGGCGAATTGTATCTGGAAAATTCAAAATCTGAGTCGATATTATTAGATGATAACAAAATTAAAAATTCCAGTTATAATTCAGATTTAGGATTTGGTTTTAGAGCTATATCTGATGAAGTGGTCGCTTATTCTCATTCTAATGAGATTTCTAAGAACTCTTTAAAACAATCTTCAGAAAATTTAAAGTCAACTTTAAAATCTGTCAAAGGTACTTACAATCATGAAATTCCTAAATCAAATAAAAAGTATTATGACAATATTAATCCTATTGAGCAAAAATCTCTTAATGAAAAAATTAAAATATTGAACGATGTAAATGATTATTTACGATCTAAAGGTGATAAGGTTAAACAAGTTACAGCTAATTTTTTGGGAGAGCAAAAGTCTGTAGAAATAATTAGATCTGGTGGAGAGACTTTGTCAGATGTCCGTCCTTTAGTAAGATTTAATGTGTCAGTTATGGTTGAGAAAGATGGCAGAAAAGAAACAGGCGTATATGGTGTTGGTGGAAGACAATCTTACGACTCATATTTAAAAGATGAAAATTGGAAAAGTGTTTGTGACGAAGCTTTAAGGATAGCATCAGTAAATTTAGAGAGTAAACCCGCGCCAGCAGGTGAGATGAAGGTTGTACTCGGACCTGGGTGGCCAGCAATATTAATTCATGAGGCTGTTGGTCATGGTTTAGAGGGAGATTTCAATAGAAAGAAAACTTCAGCATTTCATAATCTGATGGGCCAAAAAGTTGCAAGTGAAGGAGTTACAATTATTGACGACGGTACCATTGATAATAGAAGAGGCAGTCTTACAATTGACGATGAGGGAACACCAACAGAAAAAACTGTTTTAATTGAAAATGGAATTTTAAAAAATTTTATGCAAGACAGGCTCAATGCACGTTTGATGAAAACAAGATCTACTGGTAGCGGAAGAAGAGAAAACTATAGACATATAGTTCTACCAAGAATGAGAAATACGATGATGCTAAGCGGTAAGCAAACCCAAGAAGAAATGATTAAGGCAGTCGACAAAGGTATTTTTGCAGTAAGTTTTGGTGGTGGACAAGTTGATATTACATCTGGAAAATTTGTATTTAATTGCACTGAAGCTTATGAAATTGTTAATGGCAAAATTGGATCACCAATTAAGGGTGCAACATTAATTGGAGACGGTCCTTCAATTTTAAAAGAAGTTTCTATGGTAGGCAATGATATGATGATGGACCCTGGAATTGGAACATGTGGTAAAGCTGGTCAAGGTGTACCTGTAGGTGTAGCGCAGCCATCAATACTAATCGATAAGATGACTATAGGCGGTACGAAACTTTAAATGGTTAAAGATCAAGAATTTTTAGAAACAAAAGCATCATATTGTTTAGGTTTAGCAAAGAAATTAGGTGCAACAGACTCAAGTGTGATTGTAAAGAACTCGATTTCTGAAACTGTAAATTTTAGAAATAAAAAATTAGATGAGTCTAATAGATCAGATGATCTAGGCCTAAGCATCACTACGTATATTGGTAAAAAAAAATCATCAATATCTTCCTCTAATTTGCTTAATGACAATTTAAATATTTTGATTGAAAAATGTATTGAGACTACAAAAAATACACCTGAGGATGAATTTAATTCTTTACCGGATAGAGATTTATTTGCAAAAGAAGTTAAAGACCTAAATCTTTATGATGAAACTCATATAGAAAATAATCAAAAAATAGATTATCTAAAAAAATTAGAAGCTGCAGCTTCCAACGATAAAAAAATTGTTAATACTGAGTCTAGTTTTACTCAAAATAAATCTAATTTTGTTTTAGCTAACAGCGAAGGTTTTTGTGATGGTTACAAAACATCTTCATTTACAGCTTCAAGTGTAACAGTTGCAAAAGATGAAAAAAGCATGGAAAGAGATTATGAATATTCTAGTAAATGTTTTCTTAAAGACCTAGATGATGCAGATGAGTTAGGCAATTTAGCTGCTAATCAAACCATTAGAAAATTAAGTCCAAAAAAAATTGGGAGTGAGAAAATTGCTATAATTTTTGATAAAAGAATAGCTAAGGGAGTATTAAGTACTTTTGCAAGCGCTATTTCCTCATCAGCAATATCAAGAGGAACTTCTTTTTTAAAGGATAAAGTTAATCAAAAAATATTCTCAGATAAAATTAATGTATTTGACAAACCTGATATGCTCAAAGGATTAGGCTCAAGAAATTTTGATAGTGAAGGGGTAAAAACCGACACACTTAAATTAGTGGATCAAGGAATTTTGAAACATTATCTGATTGATACTTACAATGGAAAAAAATTAAATCTTAAATCTAATGGAAGATGTGGAGGAACAAGTAATCTTTATTTTGAAAATGGAAATATTAGTTTTAAAGATTTACTGAATTCAAATTCAAAAAGTCTTTATATTACAGAAACCATAGGACATGGAAGTAATATTGTGACCGGAGATTATTCAGTTGGAGCAACCGGGTTTTTAATTGAAAATGGTGAGTTTAAATATCCAATAAATGAAATTACTATAGCAGGTAATTTTAAAGACATGTTTCAAAATATTACCTTAGCAAATGATTTAGAGTTCAAATATGCAACTAACTCACCAACCATGTTAATAGAGGGAATGGTTGTTGCTGGTAAATGAGTGAATTTTGTATAATTGGTTCTGGAATATCTGGATCCACAATTGCAAATCTTCTTAATAAAAAATATTCAGTAATTTTGTTCGATAAAGCAAGAGGTCCTGGGGGTCGTGCATCTTTTAAAAGAATAAAAGGCAAAACAGGCTTTGATCATGGCACTCAGTATATTTCACCAAAAACTAAGGAATTTAAAAAATTTACTAAAGATTTAATAAAAAAAAGAATTTTAAAAGTATGGAGAGGCAAACATGTTTTTCTTAATTCAAAAAAAAAAGAGGATAAAAAACATTTAAAAGTAATTGGTAAAAATGGAAATAATGATATTAGCAAACATTTGCTAAAGAAAATTAATTGCAACTATCACAGTGAATTAAAAAAAATCTATTATAAAAATAAACTCTGGTATTTGTTATTTGACGATGGAAAATTAAGATCCTTTAAAAACTTAATTTTGACTTGTCCTTTTCCACAATTAAAAAAACTTTCTAAGAAATTTATTAATAACTCTTTTTTAAGAAAATCAATAAAAATGGATGCAAATATTACTACTATGATTGCAATAAAAAAAAACAAGAATTCAAATAGTAGCTATCTTTTTGAAGACTCAATTCTTGGTTGGGCTGGCAATGAAAACTCAAAAAAAAGGTTTAAATCAAAATATGATTTATGGACCCTTCAAAGTACATTTAACTGGGCAAATAAAAAGATTAGTAAAAACAAGAATAACAAAAAAGAAAATTCAAAAATTATGATTGATAAATTTTTTAAACTTTCAAATATCAAAAAAACAAAAATTTATTATTCACTTAATCACGGTTGGCGATACTCTTCAAATTCGAGACCATTTAAAATTAAGAGTTATTGGGATCCTAAGAAAAGATTGGGTGTTTGTGCTGATTGGTTTGTAGGACCTAGATTAGAGTCAGGATGGATAAGTGCACATGATTTATTTAGAAAAATCTCAAGAGAAATTAATTAAAATTCTTTAATTTATATTCCCAGTTACCCATTCTTGAATAGGATACTTTTAATATCATTAAATTTTTACGATCATACCAAATGTCAAAATCTAATCTTTTATCTTTCGGTATACTCATGTCTTTAGACTTCAGTGTAAAATGATCAACATCATAAACTTTTCCATAAAGATCTATTTTTTCTTTACCTAAAAAAGTTACCACTTGATCCTTAATACTTCCTGAGATAGGACTTATTTGAGAACTCGCTTGTAAAATTTTGTGATTCCACCAATTTCCAATCACGTTATCAGTTGAGGCTTCTCCATTATATGAAGAGCCTTTGATATCAAATTTTTTATTTTTTTGATCAAATGTTAAATTAACAAACTTCTTTTTGTCATTTTGTAAAGTTTTAGAATTATAAGAAACTAATTGATCTCTTAAATATTTTTCCTCGCTATAACCCTCAACTTGGAAAACTGTTGCTCCCAAAAGTTTAACTACAAACTTAATTTGATTAGTAACAATAGTTTCTGATCCATTTCTATTGAAAAAATAATGATTATAGCCAATAAGCTCACCATTTCGAAAAATCTCCATCTCAATTTTGTTGTATTTAATGTAATGTCCAATATGAGCGATTGAATTTGTTGGATAAATAAAAAGAAATAAAATGACTATAATTTTTTTCATTTAACAACTAGTTTAATAGACTTTATTAACAATAGAAATAACTTATTAAAATGTTTTTAAAAATTAAGAAAATACCAAGGGTCAATTGGAGTTCAGATAAGCCTTATAATTTTAAACCAAAATTCTCTACATTCTTTTTTTTATGTTTTGGCTTGATGTTATTTGGTCTTGGAGAAGGTCTATTAATTGTATCTTTTACTGGTGCTTCTCCATGGAGTGTTTTAGCTCAAGGTATTTCTTTAAATGTTAATTTGAGTATAGGAACAATAACATTTTTGATAAGTGTTGCAGTTTTAATTTTGTGGATACCGCTTGGTCAAAAACCAGGGATGGGAACAATACTTAATGCAATCATTATTGCATTGATGATTGATCTTTGTATAAAATTTGTTCCAACCCCATCTAATTACTTTTATCAATTAATTCTGGCAATAATTTCAGTAATAACCGTTGGGATTGGTGGAGGTATTTATCTAGTATCTAATCTTGGAGCTGGACCAAGAGATGGTTTGATGATTGGTCTCCAAAAAAAAACAAATTTACCAGTTGCTGCCGTAAGAGCATTCTTAGAAATTTCTGTTGTAAGTATTGGATGGTACTTAGGTGGAACTGTGGGAGTAGGAACTTTATTATTTGCTTTTGGAATTGGTCCTTGTGTTGCCTTAGGCCTGTATTTAGTTGATAAAATTTTCGATTAGGCTGCAGCGCCTGATTTTTCACTTCTTTTTCTTTCGTGCGGATCGAGAATGGCTTTTCTCAATCTACAAGAGTCTGGAGTGATTTCCAAAGCCTCATCAGTATTTAACATGCTTAATTGCTCTGCGATGGACATTTTTCTTACTGGTGTTAGAACGACATTTTCATCTGTACCTTGTGTTCTCATATTAGTTAATTTTTTGCCCTTCATAACATTAATAATCATATCTCCAGGTTTAGGAGATAATCCCACAATCATACCTGGATAAACAGGATCATTATGAGTTACAAACATCTCTCCTCTAGCCTGTAAATTAAATATTGCAAATGCAACTGCTTTTCCTTGTTCCATTGAAATAAGTGCACCATTTCTTCTACCTTCCATATCACCCTCAAATGGTCCATACTCATGAAAAATTCTATTTATTACACCATTGCCCTTGGTAAGTGTTAAAAACCGACTTGTGTATCCCATTAATCCTCTTGTTGGTGCATGAAAGATTAATCTTTTTTTATTTTTACCAGTATCTTTTAATTCTATTAATTTGCCTTTTCTTCTATTCATGGAGTCAATAATTTTTGATGAATGTTCTTCATCTAGGTCCATAGTTATTTCTTCTATTGGCTCAAGTTTGCTACCATTTTCATCTTTTTTATAGAGAACTTTTGGGGGACTAACAGTCATTTCAAAACCTTCTCTTCTCATTTGAGTGAGTAAAATTTCTAACATTAATTCACCTCGACCGCTTACAACAAAAGAATCGTTACCTTCATTTTCTGTAAAAGTAATTCCAACATTATTCTGCGCTTCTTGAAGCAACCTATCTCTTATTTGAGTACTTGTAAGTTTTTTACCCTCAGTTCCTGCAAGAGGAGATGTGTTTACAGTAATGGTAATAGACATTGTTGGTGGATCGATTGGAGTAGCTTTAATAGGATCATTTACCTCAAGATCACAAATTGTGTCAGCAACATTTGCTTTTTCTAAACCAGCGACAACTACAATGTCTCCCGCCTCACCGATTTCGATTGGTACTTTTTTTGTGCCCTCATATCTAAAAATTTTAGTAAGTCTTCCTTCATCTACTTTTTCACCCTTTAAATTTATTGCCTTGATCGATTGATTAGCTTTTGCAGTTCCTTGAGCAATTCTTCCAACTAAGCTTCTTCCTAAAAAATTGTCTGCATAAAGAAGAGTTGACAACATTGCAAAAGGTTTTGTTTTATCAAGTTCAGCTGGTCTAAACTTACAAATAAATCAAAAGTTTCATCTAAAACTTCGTTAGCTCTCTGATCTGATTTGTCCAATTTATTGATTACAACAATTGGTTTTAAACCTTGTTTCAGAGCTTTAGAAAGCACGAATTTTGTTTGAGGCATAACTCCTTCAGCAGAATCAATTAAGAGCAATGCACCATCTGCCATGCTTAAAACTCTTTCAACTTCTGCCGCGAAATCCCGGTGACCTGGTGTATCAATAATATTTATTCTTGAATCTTTCCAATTAATCGTGATCAACGTGTGCGATTATGGTGATGTTTCTAATATCTTTGCTCATAAATCCTGGCTCTTATACCTTAAAAATTTTTTTTGAAAACTTTAAAAAAACCAATAAATATTAGGATTTTGAACAAAATATGTTGTTATTTTGTTTTTTTTGCCTTTTCCCTTTTTAATCTTCTTTTTTCTTTAAGGGTAAATTTAGGTTTTTTATTAACACTTGAGTCTTTAAATGATTTCCCACTATATCTTTTTGACATCGTATTATTTTAATATTACCAAAAAAAAAGGCCATCAAAAGATGGCCTTTAAATTTTTTATATTTGAGGTTGGGTTACATTCCCATTCCACCCATTCCTCCCATGCCACCCATGCCACCCATTCCTCCAGGCATTCCAGCAGGAGCTGCATCTTTTTCTTCAGGTTTATCAGCTATCATAGCTTCGGTTGTTACCAATAATCCGGATATAGATGCTGCGTCTTGTAAAGCCGTTCTTACAACTTTCACAGGATCAATAATACCTTTAGCAAACATATCACAATACTCTTCGTTTTGTGCATCATATCCATGTGTCTTTTTATTTTGTTCTAAAAGTTTTCCGACAACCGCCGATCCATCCACACCAGCATTTTTTGTAATTTGTCTTATAGGAGCCTCTAATGCTCTTCTTACCAAATCAACACCAGCTTTTTGATCTTCACCTTTAGCTTTAACTTTTTCAAGCTCTTGAGCAGCATACAATAATGCACAACCA
>LULV01000885.1_pt1 | contig 10212 bp, 12 predicted proteins | sample 728081 | NCBI WGS metagenome assembly LULV01 (sample SAMN03860280, study PRJNA289734) | marine metagenome | biome: seawater column; feature: ocean; material: water; isolation source: Red Sea water column Station 108 - depth 25m | place: Saudi Arabia: Red Sea | collected 2011-10-15 | depth 25 m | reverse complement strand
AGACCGGACCAGTGCTATGCAATCGAGAGAGTGCTACACGCCAACACTGTGCCGATCAGCAAGATCACTGTGGACATGGAGGCGTCATGGGCCAAGAAACAAAATGTCAGGGATCTTTATCTGGGATCTGGATATGAACTGGGCAGTGTGTACAAGACCACCTACAGAGGATTCGAATGGTGGACCGGCACGGAATGGAGCACAAATAAAAAACGTTTTGTCGCCCTGTGTGAAAGAGACAGTGGCCTCAAAAAAATTAGTGACCTCGCCAATTTACAACATCTTTAAGATGTGCCTTCGTCCAGTTTTTGTAGTACTTTGTGTTTTTCAGTTGGTTACTAAATCTGGTCAGTTTGCTCAGTCTCTGAGCCAAGAACAAAATGTACTTTCCATTGTTGAGTGACACCTTTTTTACCTTTTCTGGTATGTCAGGATGATCCTCTAGGATTACCAAGTCATCCTCATTGAATTCTTTGTTGAGATCTCTGGCGATGCGTTTGGTTTCTTTGGCGGAAAACTGATCTGCTTCTATTATCATTGCCAACACATCGAACTTATCAAAATCACATCTCACAATATCCACATACATGTCCATCCAGACAGCAGGTGATGGATAGTATTCAAATTTAATTTTGTTTTGTAATCTTGCCTGCCTGGCAAAAGGACAAGGCGGCATACCAGCGAATACCGGATGTGGTACCTCCACAAAAGTTTTTAACCAATTTTTTATGAATTTAGTTGCTTGATTCTTCGACTTCTTTGATTTCTTCGACTTCTGTTGCATGACCGTTCTGTGTTTTCTGTTTGTTGATCTCTTCCAATTTCACTTTTTGTATTTCTAATTTTGCTTTGAGATCTTTTATCTCGTCATCCTGCTCTCTGATCTTCTTACCACAATGGGCGACATCCTCGGTGCTCTGTTCAAGCTGAATCAATATCTGCTTCACACGGCCCTCCTTGGCACGTAGCTTGGTGGTCAGATCGTCCTTTTCTTCGGACAATTCTTTTATTGTAGATTTAAGCTCTCGAACGAGATCTTTTTGTGTCATACGTGAAATTAGTTATGGTTCCTGCTTTGTTCCATTAAAGTATATGTTAATGATTATAGCACATCTAGAAGAAATCTCTACCTGATTTTTTGGTAGTTTCCAAGTTATCCTTTACTATGTTAGCAACTATTTTACGTTCACTTACGTCCATATTAAGGGCTTCTTGGTAAGTTACACCCCCACGCATATACCAACAAATTTTGAGAAGTTCATGTTTTAGGTTTTTTATTTCTGAATCCAAATCCTTTAGATATTTCATTATTTCAGAATCCGAGAGTGCCAAAAGCCTTATACGAAAAAATTTGAATTATCAAACGTCAACGGTACTTCGAAGTTTACCGGAGCTCCTTTTTTAATTTGTTCTTCTGTCGCCTTTAGTTTGATTGGTTTTACTTGTGCTTGGGCTCTTAAGGCAACCATGCTGTTTTGCATTTCTGTTATCAATGTTGTATTTGCGTTTGCAATAAATTCTTTTATCTGTTCTTTGTCAATTACTGCTGTGCCGTCAGGTGTTATTATTTTTTCGAAGCTACTATTCAACATTGAATAGTTTAGATCAGTCAATACTTTGTATGCTTCAGCAAATTTTTGACTTTTTTGTTCGTCTGTCATTTGTGATTGCCCAACAGCGGCAATCATTTTTTGCTGTTCGAAAGTTTTTGATTGTGCTTCTGTAATTTGTTTGTAAGTAAGTGCTCCGATAAAAACTTCAAATCCATCTTTTGTTTTAAATGAATCCTTGACCTCTACGTTCTTCACAGTTTCAAGCAGAGCAGGTAAGTTTACAGTGTGACTTATCTGCTCGTTGATTTTGGGAACAGTGGCATTTATATCCATTGTTTCACCATAGGTAGCAATTCTAATTCCTAACAAAACAGTATCCAAGTCGTAGTTTGTCAACTTCCAAGGATCTAGTATGTTAGGACAACAACTCTTTATTACGTCAACAGTGGCTTGACCGATGATCATAGCGTCCGGAGTTTTGAAAGCCATTTCGTCCTTTGCTGTCATCGGTAAAACAGGTATCTCTCCTGTTTCTGTTGGTCTGAAAGATTCTGCGGTATAGTACTTGCCTTTGCTTGGAAGGCTTATGTATATCGCAGGTTGCCTGTAATACTTGTTTAGTGGGTTAGTGTTTTCTACCATAATTTACGTCCTATAAATATAACATAGATCGATAGAACGTGTCTATATTTATATACGCATAAAATGGCCTAAAAAATGGATGAAACACAACTACTAGAAGAACTAAACAAGATACTGGGTAGAAACAGTAAAGAACTTGGCGCCCTAATCAGGGAGATAAAACAACGTGTAGGACGTGGTGAATCCAGTGCCGAACTACAAAGAGCACTGGCAAAACTTAAGGCTAACACCGTAAATCTTTCCAACGCCAACAAAAAGCAAGTAGAACAAATAGAAAAATTAGAAAAGTCTATAGAGCAGACAGAAAAAGCGTTCAAAAAAGTAAAAGGCACCATAGGAGATGTTGGTGACACATTGTTCAAACTAGGTGATGCAGGTGTCAGAGGTGCAGAGCAAATTAGTTTTTATGCCAGTTCCGTCAAAAATTTTCCAATACTAGGAGCGGCTATAAATGATCTTGGATCAAGTTTAGATTTTAACATTAACAACTTTAGGGCACTTGCATCTATTGGTGCAGATTTCAATCAAAGTTTGGTTGGTCTTAGAATAGCGGCCAGAGATGCTAGACTACCACTTTTGGAATTTACCGACTTTATCGCTGGCAACAACGAGGTGTTGGCAGGACTGTTTGGTGACGCGACCACAGGAGCAATACAGATTGGAAGATTGGCCTCACAAGTAAGGGACAATTTGATTCCACAGTTTGCTGGACTAGGCATAACAACTGAAAACTATTTGGATTTCTTTTCAACATTCTTAGATCTACAAAGAGCACAGGCAAGACAGGATTTCACTAGTCAAGAACTTACCACACAGGCTCTACAAAATTATACAGCAGAACTAGATCAGGTTGCAAAACTTACGGGCATACAGCGTGAACAGTTAGACGCTTCTGTGAGAGCACAAAAGGCCGACGCAGTCTTTTCTACTTTCTTGCAAGGACTAGAAAAAACAAGAGCAGACCAACTACAGATTTTCACAGCCGGCCTAGATAACATTAATCCAGCACTAGGCAGTGCGGTAAAAAATATTTTAGCCACTGGATTCCCATTAGGGGAATTTGAACAGACATTGGTTGGAACCACAGATGGCTTGTTGGATAATGTTCTTGCATTGAGAGAAGGACAAATATCAACTGCACAGTTTGCCAAAATTTTAGAACAGGGCGGGGATACATTTTTAAACAGTTTTGATCCTGCAGTGTTAAGAGCCGCTGGCAATGTTGGAGAAGTAGGTAATGCACTAATCAGTGTAAGAGGTAGATTCGGTGACCTCGAGTCTATAATAAGACAACAGGAGGCGGCAGGTGATGCATTGACAAAACAGATAGGTGTCACACAAGAAGGATTTAGAGTATTCAAAAGTCAGATAGAAGGCCTACAAACAAATTTCTTACAACAGTTCGGACCAGGATTGGCCAGTTTCTTAGGAGGCACAGACGCCACCTTAAAGAAGGTTGGCTCAGGAATTGAAACATTTGTAAATGCCGCTCCAAGGACAGCGGCACTGGCTTTTGCAGGAGCCATGGGACTGAAGTACACTGCTAACTTTGCCAAAGAAGTTGGTATAGTTGCCGCTGGTGTGCAGATTGGAAATGCCAAAATGCTTACTGGACCCTTACGTCTTATAGGTAGAGGTTTAGGATTCATCGGAAGAGCACTTCCGGCCCTGGGTGCAATCGTAGGAGTAGGAACATCTCTGTCAATGCTGGCAGATGAAGATAAAGCAAATGATGCCGTTGGTGCCGGAGGACTGGCTGGTGCGGCCGCAGGTGCAGGACTAGGATTTCTCGCTGGTGGCCCGATTGGAGCATTGATAGGAGCCGGCTTAGGTTCACTGGTAGGACAAGGACTTGGCGGACTAACACAGAGACAGTTTGGTGGGAATTTGGCTACAGGACAACCTGCTTTGGTTGGCGAAAGAGGACCCGAATTGTTTTTACCCAACACGGCTGGTAATGTTGAGCCAATGATCATAAAAACTGCATCTACAGGAGTAACAGCAGAACCAATAGGTGGTGGTAGTTTGTCAGAACTTACAAGTCTTCAAACACAGCAGAATAATAATATGAAGGCTTTTACAGAAGTTTCTAATAAAATGGAAAAACATTTAAATACATTAGTTAAAATAAGTGCTAAAACTGAAAAAAATACGGAAAACAGTACAAGAAAACTTGCAAATTTGAATAGTAATCTTGTATAATATATAAAATGGCTTGGAAAAAATATTTTAAAGACGCAAACATGTCGCCCATTGCAGGAGACAGAAATCCTCAGTTTGCAAAAAGAAACTATTCATCATATCTTCCTGATGTTTACACAGGACATCCAAACAGGATACAAAGATACTTCCAGTATGATCAAATGGATTCTGACTCGGAAGTCAATGCCGCACTTGATATCCTGGCAGAATTTTGTACACAGGCCAACAAAGAAAATGAAACTCCATTTGATATTGTTTTCAAAGGAGAAGTAATTGATTCAGAAGTAAAACTATTAAAGAAGGCACTGCAACAATGGACCAAATCTAACAAGTTCCAAAAGAGAGTATTCAGAATTTTTCGAAATGTAATGAAATACGGGGACTGTTTCTTTGTAAGAGATCCAGAAACACAAAGATGGCTTTACATAGATCCTGCAAAAGTAGATAGAATAATTGTAAATGAATCAGAAGGTAAAAAACCTGAACAGTATGTTGTAAGAGATATAAATCCAAATTTACAAAGATTAAGCGCAACACAAATTACACCAAATCAAACATATGGTGGTGGTGGCACAACAGGTGGAACATACAATCAAAACTATGCAGGTGCAGGTCAAGGCACGACAATGACAAACGCAGGCTACGGTGGAGGTCCTGGCGCAGGCGGAAGATTCTATAGAACAATGAATCAGTATTCAATAAACGCTGAACATGTTGTTCATTTAAGCATGTCAGATGGTTTGGATAACATGTTTCCTTTTGGACAGTCCATTCTCGAACAAGTTTTCAAAGTATACAAACAAAAAGAATTATTAGAAGACGCAATTATTATCTACAGAGTGCAGAGAGCACCTGAAAGAAGAGTGTTTTATATCGATGTAGGAAATATGCCTACCCACTTAGCAATGCAATTTGTGGAGAGAGTCAAAAATGAAATTAACCAAAGACAGCAGAAGGTAGAGGTTCTAAAGTTGACACACTTCCAGGTGGTACAAACCTAGGGGAGATAGAGGACTTGAGATTTTTCACCAACAAACTTTTCAGAGGATTGAGAATACCTGCATCATATCTTCCAACAGGTGCAGAAGATGGCGCACAGCAATACAATGATGGTAGAGTTGGCACTGCATACATCCAAGAACTAAGATTCAACAAATATTGCGAAAGATTACAGAGAAATGTAAGTCCAATTTTTGACGAAGAATTTAAATATTGGATTGCCAGCAAAGGTTACTCTATAGACAACAGTCTATTTGAAATAAAAATGAATCCACCTCAAAACTTTGCACAATACAGGCAGACAGAAATGGACCAAAGCAGAGTGGGAACATTCACACAGGTGGCAGAACTGCCTTACATGAGTAAGAGATTTGCTCTAAAGAGATATCTCGGACTTACTGAAGAGGAAATGGCAAGGAATGCAGAACTTTGGGCAGAAGAGAACAATGTTCCACAGAAGAAAAAATCCAAACAGAACGAACTAAGAGCGGGTGGTGTAACACAGTCGGGCATTTCAAGTGATCTAGATCAGTTTGAAGAACCAACTGCTGAACCAGAAGCACCAGCACCAGGCCAACCAGCACCAGGAACACCAGGAACCACACCAGGAGGGGCGGCAGGCGGAACAGGTGGAGGAACACCTGCATAGGGTTAAATACGATTATGAAACTGATGGAATTCTTTACATACACAGCAGACGGGTTTGAGCAGGACAAAACTTATTCACCTGAGATGGACATATCTGTATTGGATGATGAAGATACAAGAAAAACAAGGTTAACTCTTAACGATATCAATCAAATGAGACTGGCATCAGAGGCACACGATGCCCAGCAAAAGGAAGAAGCAGTATTCACACAAAAGATGTATGGACAACCTGCAGGAACTGACGATCTAGCTTTATAAAAATGGGCCAAGTAGCTTTCGTATTAGGGAATGGCGAATCTCGGAAAGGTATAGCTATAGACGATCTTAAGAAACACGGCAAGGTATATGCCTGTAATGCAGTGTATCGTAAAGAAACTCCTGATTATCTAGTAGCTGTTGATCCAAAAATGGTATTTGAAATATCAGAGACAGATTATCCCAAAAAAAACCAAGTTTGGTCTAACTTCAACGGACAGTACAATAAAAATCCTACAGCCATAAATCATATAAGATGGTTCAAGCCTAGCCTAGGCTGGAGCTCAGGACCCACTGCTCTTAGGATGGCATGCGAGCATGGCCACAAAGAGATTTACATACTTGGATTTGACTACCAGGGACATGATGTTTCAAACAAAAGCAACAGGAAGATGTTTAACAACGTTTTCAAGGACACCCGCAACTATAAAAAGTCCAAAGAAGATGCAACTTTCCACGGCAACTGGTTGAATCAGACAAAGAAGTGTTTACAGGATTATCCAGACATCAAATTCCACAGGGTCATTCCCTTAGGATGGTTCAAACCCAAAGATCTCGAGTGGAAGGGCAATATAGATCATCCAAGCATAGAAGAATTTGTCCACAAATTCAATTTAGATAAAAAAAACCAGTAAAAAACGTCATTTAGCACCAATAATACCACCGTTTTTGCGCCTTTACAGTAAATACAAACACTTATAAGTACAAATCGACTATAATACAAAGGAGCACGTGTAAAATGTCAAACAATAAATTTGAATCGTTATTAGAGTTACTAATCAACGAAGAGAACGATAAAGCGGAGGCTTTATTCCACGAAATCGTAGTAGAAAAGTCTAGAGACATCTACGAGAACCTAGCAGACGAAGAAGTAACTGCTGAGGCAAAAGAAGAATCAAAAGAAGAAGTTAAAGAAACTGAAGCATCTGATGAGGCTAAAGTAGAAGAAACTGCTGAAGAAAAAGTAGAAGAAACTGCTGAAGAAGCAAAAGATGAGAAAGTTGAAGAAACTTCAGAAGAGTCTAAAGATGAGAAAGTAGACGAAGTTGTTGAAATCGAAGATGAAGCAAAAGAATCTGAGACTACAGAAGAAGAAACTATCGAAGAAGTAGGCGGAGACGCAACTGACGAGCTAGTTAAAGACATATCAGCAGACCAAGAAGGCGCAAAAGAGATGGATATGGACATGGACGCAGACAAAGACATGGACAAAGACATGGACGGCGACAAAGGCGAAGAAGATATGGAAGACAGAGTAGTTGACTTAGAAGACGCTTTAGATGAACTAAAAGCTGAATTCGAAGCAATGATGGGCGACAAAAAAGACGATGAAGAAAAAGAAGATGAGTCTTTAGAAGTTGCACCTGAATTAACTCCTGAAGTAGAGATGGAAGGCAAAATGTCTGACAAGAAAGACATGAAGAAAGAAGCGATGCACAAGGATAAAAAAGAGAAGATGAAAGAGTACAAAATCCAAAAAAGTGCAGACAACGCTGATCATGCCGACAGCAAAGCATCTCCAGTGAAAACAGGTGGTGCAAAAATGGGTGGAACTCCAGTAAAAACTGGATCTGGACCTGAAGATAAAGGAAGACCAGCACCAACTGCTCAGAAAATGGGAGATTTCGAAAACACGCCGGGCAAAGACAAAGGCACTTCAATGAAAAAAGAAGTTAAGCCTCAAACTGCTGACGGATCTGAGAAATCTGCTAAATCACCAATCTCTGGCAAGTAATTGCTGAAGCATTGTTGATAATAAAGGAGTTATCGGATGGCATCACTATACCTAAGAGAGAATCTAACATTTGATCAGGCCAGAGTGCAGATCTTACACGAGGGAGAACACGGTAAGGATTTGTACATGAAGGGCATCTGCATTCAAGGTGGGATCAAGAACGCTAATCAGAGAGTTTATCCAGTGTCAGAAATTGCGAAAGCAACAAAAACACTAAACGATCAGATCAGTTCTGGGTACTCTGTGTTAGGTGAGGTAGATCACCCCGATGATTTAAAAATTAATTTGGACCGTGTGTCTCACATGATCACTGAAATGTGGATGGACGGACCAAATGGATACGGTAAAATGAAAATTTTACCAACACCAATGGGCCAACTTGTCAAAACTATGTTGGAATCAGGGGTGAAACTAGGCGTTTCAAGTAGAGGTTCTGGAAACATGAACGAATACGGAAGCGGCGAAGTTTCAGACTTTGAGATCATCACAGTTGATGTTGTGGCCCAACCTTCGGCACCAGGTGCTTATCCAACGCCAATTTACGAACACCTTATGAATACAAGGGGTGGTAACATGGCAAAGGGTTTGGCGGCTGAAGTTAGAAATGACCCAAAAGCACAAAAGTTCCTCAAGGAGGCACTAACCAACATAATAAAGGACCTAAAATAACATGATAGACGCAATATCAAAATTAGTAGAGTCTGGAGCGATATCAGAAGATGTTCAAAAGAGCATTTCTGAAGCTTGGGACGCGAAAATTAAAGAAAACAAAGAGCAAGTAGGTGCTGAATTAAGAGAAGAGTTCGCAAAAAGATACGAACATGACAAAGCTAACATGATCGAAGCCATCGATAAGATGATGACTGAGAAGTTAAGCGAGGAAATCTCTAAATTCGTTGAAGATAGAAAAGCACTTGCACAAGAAAAGATTGCTTACAAAGAAAACGTAGGCAAACACTCTGCTAAATTAGAAAGTTTTATCCTTTCTAAATTGAATGAAGAGTTAAAAGAACTACACGGCGACAGAAAAAGTGTTCATGAAAACTTTAAGAAAATGGAAGAGTTCGTAGTAAACGCTCTTGCAAAAGAAATTAAAGAGTTCCATGAAGACAAAAAAGGCGTTGTGGAAACGAAAGTCAAACTAGTAGCCGAAGCCAAAAAACAAATGGCTAAGATGAAAGAGGCTTTCATAACAAGATCTGCTAAAGTTGTAGAGAATGCAGTTAATAAAAAACTTGCTGAAGAACTAGCGAGTCTAAAAGAAGACATTACATCTGCAAGAGAAATCAACTTTGGTAAGAAAATATTCGAAGCGTTTGCTTCTGAGTACCAGGCATCTTACTTAAATGAGAAATCTGAGACTTCGAAGTTAATGAAAGTGGTTGATGAAACAACTATGAAGTTAAAAGACGCTGAGAAGGCTATCGAAGAGAAACAAGCGGTGATTGAATCGAAGGAAGCTGAGTCCAAAAGACAAGCAGATTTGATGGAACGTAAGGAAAAGATGGCCGAGATGCTCAAACCATTGGGCAAAGAAAAGAGTGAAGTAATGAGTCAGTTGTTAGAATCAGTTCAAACAGCGAAACTTCAAAGTTCATTCGACAAGTATCTACCACACGTGATGGCTGACAAACCAGTTGAGACAGGAAAACAAGTTATTTCTGAATCAAAAGGTGACAGAGCACAAAGGGAAGATGCTGATATAACAAATATCCGTAAATTAGCGGGTATATAACAACTAAACAAGGGGAAACGATACAAATGTCAGATATATTTGAATCAAAATGGGGCGAAACTAAAGCGGCCCTAACCGAAGGTTTAGCAGGCAACAAGAAAAAAACTATGGATGTCGTGTTAGAAAACACGAAGAGATACTTGGCTGAGCAGTCAACTGCTGGTGCCACATCTGCAGGTAACGTTGCTACGTTAAACAGGGTTATCCTACCAGTAATCAGAAGGGTTATGCCAACTGTGATCGCTAACGAGATCGTAGGTGTACAACCAATGACTGGTCCTGTAGGACAAATCCACACATTAAGAATAAGATATGCAGACACAGTAAGTTCAAACACAACTGCTGGTGAAGAAGCATTATCTCCATTCAAAATCGCGAAAGCATATTCTGGTAACCAGAACAATTCAACTCCAAAAGGTGCTTCAACAGCTTCTTTAGAGGGA
>LULV01001468.1_pt1 | contig 10240 bp, 5 predicted proteins | sample 728081 | NCBI WGS metagenome assembly LULV01 (sample SAMN03860280, study PRJNA289734) | marine metagenome | biome: seawater column; feature: ocean; material: water; isolation source: Red Sea water column Station 108 - depth 25m | place: Saudi Arabia: Red Sea | collected 2011-10-15 | depth 25 m | reverse complement strand
GAAGGGGCAGCGACACACCACCGATGGCCATGCTCTCTCCCGAGCATGATGGACCGCCGGTGCAGGGGACGATCGGGGCCGGAATGACGCCGACGTAGAGCAGGCTATGATAGAAAGCGACGAGACCACCGCCCGCAGCCAGCGCCAGCCCATAAGGAACGATGGCGCGGTCCGACCTGAACGCCGCGATGCCGAGAATGATCGCAAGCGGGAACATGAAGCTACGCTGGAACCAGCAGAGGTCGCACGGCGCCTGGCCCATGACCTCGCCGACGAAGAGGACGGCCAGGCTCGACAGGAGGGCGATTGCCCAGGCCGCGCCGAGCGGACGCCATTTGTGCGGCGCGAGCAGCGGAAAGCTCGTCATCGCCGGCCACCTTTGAACTTGGACTTGGGCCGTCGCGGCGGCGGTGGCGGCTTGCTGTATTTGGACTTGAGGTAGCTGAGCAGGATGCCGTCGATCGACGCGATCATTCGCTGGAAGCTGGTCTTGATGCCGGGAAGCCGGAGCCAGGCAAAGGGCCCGCGGCAACGATAGCGGTGAACGAACTTCGTCCCGCTCGCCGTCGGCGTCAGGATATAACTCTCCTCGAACTGGAGGATGAAGCTCGGCTTGACGTCGAGTATCAGCTCCTCGCCCGGGCGCGCGGAGAGCACCGCCGCGGAGACTTCGAGAAACTTGGGCTTGTGCGGATCCATGCGCATCGAATAGCGGATCGCGATCGGGTCCTCGGCAAGCTGCTCGATCCGGACATAGGGATTCCAGATCCGGTGGTTCTCGAAATCGCCGAGGACCGCCCATATCTGCTCCGGACTATAGGGGAGGTCATGCTCCCGCTCGAACTCCATCAGCTTAACTCCTCTATCGATCGGCCGCCGGGCTTTGCCCCGCGCCGATGTCGGTGACGCCCGCAGGCGATGGGTCGGCGTGCGCGCCGCCCGTCGTGAACCAGCGGCGCAAGCGCGGGACCATCCGGCGTTCGAAGCCCGCCGCGAGGCTGAAGGACGCCGGCACGATCAGCAGTGTCAGCATCGTCGACAGGATGAGCCCGCCGATCACCGTGACCGCCATCGGCGCGCGCCATGCGCCGTCGCCGGTGAGCGACAGCGCGGTCGGGATCATGCCCGCGACCATCGCGACCGTGGTCATCAGGATCGGCTGCGCGCGCTTGTGTCCGGCGTCGACAATCGCCTCGTCGCGCGGCACCCCCGACGCCATTTCCTCGATCGCGAAGTCGACGAGAAGGATGCTGTTCTTGCCGACGATACCGAGCAGCATCAGCACGCCGATGAACACGGGAAGCGAGAGCGGATAGCCCGTCAGCAGCAACGCGACCGCCCCGCCGAGCGGGGCGAGCAGAAGCGAGCCCATGTTGACGAAGGGCGGGATGATCTTGCGATAGAGTAGGATCAGCACAGCGAGCACGAGAAAAATCCCCGATACGACCGCGATCGCGAAGTTGCGCAGCATCTCGGCCTGCCACTTGGCGCTCCCGAGTACCAGCCGCGTGACCCCGGCGGGCAGCGCCTTGAGCGCCGGCAGCGCCTCGACCTTGTCCATCGCCTGACCGGTCACGAGACCCGGAGCCAGGTCGGCCCCGATGGTGAGCTGGCGCACCTGGTTGGTCCGATTGATCTGGGTCGGGCCGGCGCCGAAGCCGATCTCGGCCACAACCGAGAGCGGCACCGTTCCCCCGTTCCGGGTCGGAACAGGCATATTGCGCAGCGTATCGAGCCGCTCGCGCGCGGTTTCCGCAAGCGCGACGCGAACGGGGATTTGCCGGTCGGACAGCGAGAATTTCGCGCTATTCTGGTCGATCTCGCCCAATGTCGCGACGCGGATCGACTGGCTGAGCGCCTGCGTCGTCACGCCGAGCTGCGCCGCGAGCGCGAAGCGCGGGCGAATGACGATCTCGGGGCGCTGAAGATTGCCCTCGACACGCGGCGACCGGATTTCCTTCACGCGGGCCATCTCGGCAAGCAGCCGGTTGCCGACATCTTCGAGCTTCTTCGGGTCGTCGCTGCCGAGCGTGATCGAGATGTCGCGGCTGCTGCCGCCGCCGCCGCCATGCTGCGACTGGAAGTTGATTCGGGCATCGGGAACCTGCGCTAGCCGCGGCGCGCGGTCCTTTTCGAACTCGGTCGAGGTCAGCTCGCGGTCCTTGCGCAATTTCAGATAGACCGTCGCCGTGCCGACATCGATCCGCGACAGGGCGGATTCGACGAGCGGGTCGCGCTTCATGAGATCGGTCACCTCGTCGGCCACTGCCTCGGTCTGTTCGAGCGTTGCGCCCGGGGCGAGCTGGATGGCCACGCGGCTCGTGTCGGAATCGATCGACGGCTGGAAGGTCATCGGGAGCAGCGAGAAGCTGAAAATGGTCGCAAAGAGCGCCAGCACACCGATGCCGACCACCCAGACGCGATGGTCCTTGATGTAACCGAGCCATTTCCAGCGCCCGCCGCGCGCACGCGCGGCAGCGGCCCCGCTGGTGTCGAGGCTCCAGCGCAAGATGCGCATATAGGTGTCGATCAGCGGGCCCTCGCCATGCTTTTGCGGACCCTGCGCAGAGAGAAAATAGGCGGCGAGCATGGGTGTGATCATGCGCGCGACCGCGAGGCTCATCAGCACCGCGGCCACGACCGTCAGTCCGAAATTCTTGAAATATTGCCCGGCGACGCCCGGCATCAGCCCGACCGGCAGGAACACCGCGACGATCGTCATGGTTGTCGCGAGCACCGCGAGGCCGATCTCGTCGGCCGCATCGATCGAGGCCTGATAGGCCGATTTGCCCATCCGCATGTGGCGCACGATATTCTCGATCTCGACGATCGCATCGTCGACCAGCACGCCGGCAACGAGGCTGAGCGCGAGCAAGGTCCCCATGAGGTCCATGAACAGGAAGGTCGGGACCGCCGACAGCGGGATGGCGAGCGCCGAGATCAACGTCGCCCGCCAGTCGCGCAAGAAAAGGAAGACGACGACGACCGCGAGGATCGCGCCCTCGACCATCGCATTGATCGCCGAATGATATTGGCCTTTGGTATATTCGATATCGCTGAACAGCTCGGTGAATTTGACCTTGGGGTTTTCCTTCTCGAGTTTTCGCAGCTCCTCGACCGCAGCGTCATAGACGGTCACATCCGAGGCGCCCTTGGCGCGCTCGAAGCCGAAGGTCAGCACCTGCCGCCCGTCCTGCTTCGAGACCGAGCGCTGCTCGGCGTAGAGATCCTTGACCTCGGCGATATCGGCGAGGCGCACGGTCCGGTTCGTCCCGACCGAGATTAGCGTCTCGCCGAGCGCGTTGGCGCTGCTCGCGTTCCCGAGGATACGCACCGCCTGCTCGGAGCCCGCGACCTCCATCCGGCCGCCGGCCGCATTGACATTGAGCTGGACGAGCTGGGTGTTCACCGCGGCGGCGGTAAGGCCGTAGGCGCGCATGCGTTCGGGGTTGAGGATGACGCGGATTTCGCGGCTGACGCCGCCCCGGCGATAGGCGTCGCCCATGCCGGGGACCGCGATCAGCCGCTTCGCGACGACATTGTCGACATACCAGCTCAATTCCTCGAGCGTCATATCGGTGGCCGAAGCCGACCAATAGGCAAGCGTGTTGCCCGAGGTAGAGAGGCGGATAACCTGCGGTTCGAGGATGCCGTTCGGCAGGTTGCTGCGGATCTGGGTGATCTTGTCGCGAATGTCAGTCACCGCCCGGTCGATCGGCGTGCCGATCGCGAACTGGACGAAGGTCTGCGACTGGCCTTCGGTAACCGTCGAATTGAGCTCGTCGATCCCCTCGATCGTCCGCACCGCCGCCTCGACACGCTGCGTGACCTGCGTTTCGAGTTCGGTGGGCGCGGCGCCCGGCTGGGCGATGATGACGATGGCGCCCGGAAAATCGATGTCGGGATCGCTCTGGACCCCCATCATGAGGAAGGAGACGATGCCCGCCACCGTCAGACCGAAGAACATGACGAGCGGCGGGATCGGGTTCCGGATGGACCAGGCCGAGATATTCTTGAAGTTCATCCTCTCTCCCCCTTCCGGTTCGATCCCACCGCGACTGTGCGCCCTCAGCCCATGCTGCGATCGCGATAGGCGAGCAGGCGAAGCGCGTTGGCGACGACGACGAGGGTCGAGCCTTCGTGCGCCGCGACCGCCGCACCGATTCCGAGTCCGAAGATCGTCGCCGGCACGAGGACCACGACGACGCCGAGGCTGACCACCAGATTCTGGCGGATGATGCGGCGCGTCTGGCGGCTAAGTCCGATCGCGAACGGCAGATGAGCGAGGTCATCGGCCATCAGCGCGACGTCGGCGGTTTCGAGGGCAACATCGGACCCCGCGGCGCCCATCGCGATCCCGACGGTGGCGCTCGCCATCGCCGGTGCGTCATTGACGCCGTCACCGACCATGGCGACCGGCTGCTGCGCCTTGAGGTCGCGAATGGCGTCGACCTTCTGATCGGGCATCAGGTCGCCCCAGGCCTCGTCGATCCCGACCTCGGCGGCAATCGATTCCGCGACCTTCTGGTGATCGCCCGAAATCATGATCATCCGGCCGATGCCGAGCTCGCGCAGTTTGGCGATCGCGGTGCGCGCCGCTTCGCGCGGCGTGTCCATCAGACCGATCGCGCCAAGATCGCGGTCGCCCATACGAACGACCATCGTCGTGCGGCCCTGCTCGCGGAGGCCGGCGATCGCAGCCGCCACTTCGCCGCCGATCGGCGCGATGCCGTCGGCACCGAACATTTCGGCCTTGCCGATCAGGACGGTTTCGCCCTCGACCTTTGCCGTGACGCCGCGACCCGTCAGGCTGTTAAGGTCGTCCGCCACCGGTACGCGCGTCGACGTCAGCATGGCCTCGCCATCGCGCGCGATGGCAGCGGCAAGCGGATGATCGCTCAGCCGCTCGACCGCCACCGCGATCCGCAGCAGTTCCTCCTTCGGCACGCCGCTGGCCGGCAGGACGTCGGTGATGCGCGGCTTTCCTTCGGTGAGCGTTCCCGTCTTGTCGAACGCCAGCGCGGTCAGCGAGCCGAGATTTTCGAGCGGGCCACCGCCTTTGACCAGCACGCCGCCGCGCGCCGCACGCGCAACGCCCGACAGGACGGCACTCGGCGTCGCGATCGCGAGCGCGCACGGGCTTGCCGCGACAAGGACCGCCATGGCGCGATAGAAGCTGTCGCGGAACGGCTCGTCGACAACGACCCAGGCGAAGAGCAGGACGAACACAAGCGCGAGCACGCTCGGCACGAAGATGCGCTCGAACTTGTCGGTGAAGCGCTGGGTCGGCGATTTCTGCGTTTCCGCCTCGCTCACCATCTTCACGACCTTAGCGAGCGTGGTATCGGCCGCAAGACGGGTTACCGCGATCTCGATCGCGCCATAGCCGTTGATGGTGCCCGCGAAGACGCGATATTTTGCGTCGAGTGCATCGGGCTTTGCCGCGGCCTGCGCACGATCGGCCACCGGTTCCTTGTCGACGGGGACGCTCTCGCCGGTCACCGGAGCCTGATCTATCGCCGTGCGGCCAACGACGACGAAGCCGTCGGCGGCAAGACGCTCGTTGGGCTTGACGATGACGGTGTCGCCAATCGCCAGCTGCTCGACCGGGACTTCGCGAGCCGTCCCGTCGGCATCCTTCACCGTCGCGGTCTGCGGCGCCAGCTCCGCAAGCGCCTCGATTGCGCGCTTGGCGCGGCCCATGGCATAATGTTCGAGCGCATGGCCGAGGCTGAAGAGGAAGAGGAGCAGCGCGCCTTCGGCCCACGCACCAAGCGCGGCAGCGCCGGCCGCGGCGACGAGCATCAGCGTGTCGATCTCGAAGCGCTTGAGCTTCAGATTCTCGATGGCCTCGCGGACAGTGAACCAGCCACCGAAGCCATAAGCGGCAATATAGAATGCGAGCGGCACCCACTCCGGCGCCGCGGCGAGCTTCTCGATCGCAAAGCCGATGCCGAGGACGAGACCGCACAGCAGCGCGAAGATCAGCTCGGTCCGCTCGCCGAAGATGCCGCCATGATCATGGCCATGGTCGTGGCTATCCTCGCCCGTATGGCCATGTTTGTGATCTGGCCCATGCGCGTGATCCGGACCATGGTCATGGCCATCATCGCCATGTTGGTGGGCGGCTTGTGCCGGGGCAGCCGCGGCGACGGCAGTCGATTTCTGAGTGACGCCCATATCCGAGAGTGTCTTTCTGATCATTTCGATGGAGGTCTCCGAGCGCTGGAACTCGGCGCGCAGCGTACCGGCGGCGCCGACTTCGGCCTCGATCACGCCCGGCATTTCGCGAAGCTTCAGTCCGATCGTCCGCGCGCGACGGGCGTGGCCGACGCCTTCGAGGTCATCCCAGAAGAGATGCTGATACTGGCCGGTGAGCTCGGCACCGGCGCTGCGCGCGAGCTGCCGCACGCGTTCGAGCGGGAGAATATCCGGACGGTAATGGATGCAGAGCTGTGGCGGCGAACCGTCGCTTGAGCGGACAACATGGACCTTGTCGACGCCTTCGCGTCCTTCGAGTTCGCTCGTCAGGCGCGCGACGCAGCGGTCGGCGGTATCGGCGACTTCGGGGAGGAGAAGCGGAATATCGAGCCGCAACTGGTCACTCATGATGCCATCCTTTTCTGTTGGCGGTCGGCAATGCGATCCGGGCGCATGTTAAACGCGCGGCAGGATGAGGTGCGGGAGCCATTGCGGGATGCGACCCGGCTCCCGCACCTCCCTGACAGCCGGAAATCCCTGCCCGTGGTGAGGGGGGCGATTGAGAGGGGCCTCCGACGGCCAGGTTTCGAATTCAAGATCATGCGCGGCGCCCGCTTGGCCGCGCGTAGCGGGACTGAACTGTCGTGCGACGGAGTTGCTGTTCGAGCGCCATGTTCGAGCGCTTGAGAAAAACGCTGCAGAATGGGATAGCCGAGCCATGAGAAGAGACCCGCGCATTCCAGGCGATGGGTAACCTCCACCCCTTGGCCGAGCTTTTCGAGCCGGTAGCTCTCCTCGATGACGAGCAGCCCGCGCGTGCCTGTCCGCCAGGAGAAGCCCGTCAGCCAGTCGAGGCCGGTTATCCGCCCCTCGGATGCAAATTCCGGACCCAGCTTCCCGCGCGGAGAATAGACATAGCCTACGCGCTCATCATCTCCCGGACGATCGGTGAAACGGAGCGTCGGATGCCAGTCGTCGTACCGCTCGATATCGACGAGCAGTCGCCAGACCCGCCCGATCGGGACCGGCAAGCGGAGCGAGGTGCCTACCGAGAACATCGGAGACCTCCTCGCTCGCACGAGCTGGTCCGCGACGCAGGCCGGGGACCTGCGCCGCGGTGTAGACCGGCAAGATGCCGGTCAGCTCTGAACATCGGGGGGCTCCGCGGCGGATTTCCCGCCGAGGATTTCGACCGCTTCGAGCGTGATGAGCCCGATGTCCGGTATTTCGGTCAGCTGCGCCGCAAAGTCGCGGAGCCGCTGCTCCTCGTCGATGATCTCGATCACGACCGCCCGGTCATTCTCCAGCGCATGCTTGCGGTGGAGATGCGCCGAGCGACCGAAACCGAGAACCGCTTCGAGCACCGTAACGCCTGCCAGCTTTTGCTGGCGAGCGAGTTCGGAAATGAACTCGAAGACCCGCTGATCACCGAAGAAGGCGGATTCATCGGTGTAGATGCGCAAGAGCTTGGATGCTTTTGTCATGACAGTCTCTCCCTATTCCGTGACCGGCTGGACCGCCGACTCCGCTTTTCGCTTGAGGAACTTCGGCTGCCAGTTCGCCCCGAGGACGACTTTTGCGATCGCGGGGAGAACGAGCAGCGTCAGGATGGTCGCCGCGATGAGACCGCCGATGACGGTCGTCGCGAGAGGCTTCTGCACCTCGGCACCCGTCCCGGTCGCGAGCGCCATCGGCACGAAGCCGATCGCGGGCACGAAGCCGGTCATGATCACCGCACGCATCTTCTCGGTCATGCCCTCGCGGATTGCCTCCGTGAGCGGGACATCATTCTCGAGCCGTTCGCGGATCGCCGTCATGACGACGAGACCGTTGAGGACCGCGACGCCGGCAAGGCAGATGAAGCCCACCGCCGCCGACACCGAGAAGTTGATGCCCGTAAGCGCGAGAGTGAACACCCCGCCCGCGAGCCCAAGCGGCACGGCGAGGAACACGGCGGTCGCGCGCCCGAACGTGCCGAGCGCCATGTAAAGCAGGATGAAGATGCCCGCGAAGCAGAGCGGCACCACGATCGAGAGCCGCTGCGATGCGGCCTGCAGACTTTCGAACTGCCCGCCCCATTCGAGGTAATAGCCCGCCGGAAGCTTCACATTGGCGATCTTCGCCTGCGCTTCGGCCACGAAGGATCCCGCATCGCGGCCTTCGAGGTTCACCTGCACGACGACGCGCCGCTTGCCATTTTCGCGGCTGATCTGGTTGAGCCCTTCGGTCAGCCGGATCTGCGCCACCTGGGCGAGCGGTATCTGTCCGCGATTGCCGCCCTCGGAGGGCAGCAACACGGGCAGCGCGCGGATGTCGTCGAGATTGACCCGGGTCGCGTCGGGGACGCGAACCGTGATGTCGAAGCGCCTGTCGCCCTCATAGAGCAGGCCGGATTCCCGCCCGCCGAGCGCCGCCGACACCGTATCGGCAACCTCCTGTACCGAGAGACCGTAGCGCGCGATCGCATTGCGATCGAGCTTCACGTCGAGCGTCGGAGCGCCGCCCACTTGGTCGGCCTTGACGCTGCCCGCACCCGGTATGCCCTGGAGCACGCGCACCATCTCGTTCGCCGCGAGCGACATCTTGTCGAGGTCGTCCCCGTAGAGCTTGATGGCCACGTCGCCGCGAACGCCCGCGATCAGTTCGTTGAAACGAAGCTGGATCGGCTGGCTGACTTCATAAAGCTGGCCGAGCTGGCCGCCAGCGGCTTTCTCGATACGCTCGACGACATCGGCCTTCGAATCGACACCTGCCGGCCACTGATCCTGGGGTTTCAGGATCACGAAACCGTCGGAGATGTTCGGCGGCATCGGGTCGGTCGCCACCTCGGCCGTACCCGTCTTCGAAAACATCAGCTCGACTTCGGGCAGGCTCGAGATCGCCGTCTCGACGTTGCGCTGCATGACCAGAGACTGTTCGAGGCTCACCGAAGGCACGCGCGTCGAGGCAAGCGCCATATTCTTCTCGTCGAGCTGCGGAATGAATTCCGAGCCGAGCAGTCCGAACGCCGGGATCGCAAGGACGAAGAAGGCAAAGCCGCCGGCGATGAAAGCCCACGGCTTGGCGAGCGCCTTGTCGAGCAAGGGCAGGTAGCGCTCCTTCGACTTGCGGATCGCCCAGACTTCCTTCTCGGCAACCTTGCCGCGAATCATCAGCGCGACAAGCGCCGGAACCAGGGTGATCGCGAGAATGAAGGCCGCAACGAGCGCGAGCATGATGGTGATGGCCATCGGCGAGAAGGTCTTCCCCTCGACGCCCGTAAACATCAGCAACGGCGCGAAGGCCAGTAGGATGATCGCCTGGCCGAAGACGGTCGGTTTGATCATCTCCTGGCTCGCGCGCATCGTCTCCTCGAGACGTTCGCGAAGGTTGAGCAATCTCCCTTCATGCTCCTGCCGGTGCGCCAGTCTGGCGAGGCAGTTTTCGATGATGATCACCGCCCCGTCGACGATCAGACCGAAGTCGAGCGAGCCGCGGCTCATCAGGTTACCGGGGACCCGGAAGGCGTTCATGCCCATCGCCATCATCAGGAAGGAGAAGGGAATGACGAGCACCGCGATGATCGCGGCGCGCCAGTTGCCGAGCAGGAAGAAGAGCGCGGCCGCTACGAGCAGCGCGCCTTCGGTGAGGTTCTTTTCAACCGTGCCGACGGTTGCGTTCACGAGCTTGGCGCGGTCGAGTACCACCTTCACTTCGACGCCGGGCGGCAGGGTCTTCGACACCTGCGCGATCTTCGCCGAAACATCCTCCGCAACAGTGCGGCTATTCTGCCCGATCAGCATGAGCACGGTCCCGATGACCGCCTCCTTGCCGTTCATGCTGCCCGCACCGGTTCTGAGGTCGCCGCCGATCTTCACATTGGCGAGCTGTCCAACCGTCACGGGCACGCCGCCGCGCGTCGCGACGACGGCGTTGCGGATTTCGTCGACCGAGCGGACGCGTGCATCGACGCGCACGAGATAGGCCTCGCCTGCCCGGTTATAGTAGTTGGCACCGACCGCGAGGTTGGCGCGTTCAAGGGCTTCGCCCAGTTCGCTAT
>LULV01001796.1_pt1 | contig 10251 bp, 9 predicted proteins | sample 728081 | NCBI WGS metagenome assembly LULV01 (sample SAMN03860280, study PRJNA289734) | marine metagenome | biome: seawater column; feature: ocean; material: water; isolation source: Red Sea water column Station 108 - depth 25m | place: Saudi Arabia: Red Sea | collected 2011-10-15 | depth 25 m | reverse complement strand
CTCAGATGTTGCTCCGCTGCGAAAGATAGATCCGGGATATTTATTTCCTTGGCATAAGTTGGCTGCAAAAGGCTTAGTAATTTTACCAAAGAAAAATAATTCTAAAACGCCGCTTAGAGCTTCAGAGATTAAATCTTTACAACAGTTACTAAGAGATTTTGGCTATAAAATTACTTTATCGAGTTTAATGGATAAAGAAACACTTCAAGTTATTTACGCTTTTGAAAGTCACTATTGCCCCGAAGAGTTAGAGGATTTTACAGTTAAGCGCAAATTGTTGGGATATCTGAGAGAACTTATATCTCTTCAAAGAGAGGCTTGACCAATATCTTTTAAGAGGATAAACCCTTTCAGCCAGATAATTGGATAACTGCTTGGCTTGATCAAGAGGAAAGTCCGGGCTCCACAAGGCAACAGTGCCGGGTAATACCCGGCGGAGGCAACTCTAGGGAAAGTGCCGCAGAAAATAAACCGCCCTAATTGAAATTTTAAGGGTAAGGGTGAAAAGGTGAGGTAAGAGCTCACCGCTTTTTTGGTAACAAAAAAGGCATGGTAAACCCCACTGGGAGCAAGATCAAATAGGGTTACATTGGCTTGTCTTGGCTGTAACCGGGTTGATCGCACGACTCAATTGGTAACAATTGAGCTAGATGAATAGTTATCGGTTTTTTGTAAAAAAATCACAGAACCCGGCTTATAAATTATCTGGCAAAATTTCTCATTTATTTTCAGTAGTTTATAAATGAAGGCTAATGTATAATATTAGTTAAATAATTGATTATAAAAGAAATATCATAAATAGGTATAGACATTACCCATATAATCCCATACTATCCCAAGTAATCCCAATTTAACCCAAATGAGGTAATTTTGTTGATTATTTTAATAACTAACTTTTTTTTAAAAATGGCATTGNNTCTACATACATCAATCGCATTGACAAAAAAGGTCGTGTTTCTGTTCCATCTTCTTTTAGAAGTGTTTTAGAACAAAACGGATTGAAGGGTATGATTTGTTATCCTTCACCGACTCTGAAGTCAATTGAAGGATGTACTGCTAATAGAATGCAAAAGATTAGTGATGCGATAGAAGCATCCGGTCCCTTCAGTGAGGAAAGAAATACTTTTTCAACTTCTATTTTTGCTGACAGCCATCAAATTCATTTTGATCAAGAAGGCAGAGTCATCATACCTGATGGATTAATCTCTATTGCAGGTATTATTGACCAAGTTTCTTTCGTAGGTATGGGTGAAACATTCCAAATGTGGAATCCTGATACTTATGATTCCTTCAAAAAAGAAAAAAGTGATAATGCAAAAAATAATTTAGCAAATCTCAAATGGAAAAATGAATAACTAATGAAAATAGGAGGATAATTTCATGGTTTTAAATTTAAGTGTTCCAGAACTAAAAGAGCTTAAACCAAAGATAACTGTATTTGGAGTCGGTGGTGCAGGCGGTAATGCAATTAACAATATGATTCAGTCCGGATTATCAGGAGTTGAATTTGTTGCAGCCAATACAGATGCACAAGCTCTGTCTAAATCATTAAGTGATTCAAAAATGCAATTGGGTGTTCAGGTTACTAAGGGATTGGGAGCTGGTTCTCATCCTGATATCGGTAAATCCTCAGCCGATGAAACTAAACACGAAATAATGGAAAGACTTGAAGGTACAAACATGCTTTTCATTACCGCTGGTATGGGTGGCGGTACTGGTACAGGCGCTGCTCCAGTGATAGCGCGTGTTGCTAGAGAATTGGGTATACTTACTGTAGCAGTTGTTACTAAACCATTTCAATTCGAAGGTGCTGGAAGAATGAGAATTGCTGAGCAAGGGCTAAAAGAGTTAGAACATTTAGTAGACACAACAATTGTTATTCCAAACCAAAATTTATTTAAAGTTGCTGATGAGAAAACAACATTTGCCGATGCATTTTCAATGGCGGATGATGTTTTGCATGCAGGAGTAAGAAGTATTACCGATTTGATGGTCGTACCGGGATTAATCAACTTAGACTTTGCTGATGTAAAGACAATCATGAATAATATGGGACGCGCAATGATGGGCACAGGTGAAGCGTCTGGCGACAATAGGGCAATAGAATGTGCTCACAATGCAGTTACAAATCCACTGCTTGATGACTACTCTTTGGACGGAGCCAAAGGATTATTGATCAACATAACTGGTGGAACTGACTTAACATTGCATGAGGTTGATAAAATTACAAATGAGATAAGAGAACAAGTCCACCCTGATGCAGATGTAATTGTTGGATCAATCTTTGACGAAAATCTTGAGGGTAAAGCTAGAGTTTCTGTTGTTGCAACTGGGTTAGAACCTCATGACAAGCCATCAAAGAGAATAATTGATTTACAAGTAGATAATAGTTCAACAGTTTCATCAATTCCAGCAGCTCAAGTGAATGGAACAGGATCTATTCATGCTTCTGCTAATCAAGAAGATGAAATCCACAAAAATTCTGATCCATATATGTACATGGATAGCTCAAGTTTCTGAACCAGAAATGATTGCTGAGCCTGAAGTTGAACCAGAACCAATCGAAGAACCAGAAATGGAAGTTGCTGAAAAAGAGGTAATTGCTGAGCCAGAACTGGAATCAGAGCCAGTTTCTGAACCAGAAATGATTGCTGAGCCTGAAGTTGAACCAGAACCAATCGAAGAGGCAGTAATGGAGCAGGAAGAGTCTTCTCAAAGTATTATGGATTTAATACACGCAAATAGGGAAAATTCAGATAGCGATTCGCCTGACTTATTTAGTGACCAAAACGTGCATCAACTGGATGAAACACATAATTCTATTGAAGCTGATGAAGAATTAGAAACCGATCAAGATTTACTTGAAATTCCATCTTTCTTGAGAAGACAGAGTAAATGACAAATAAAGAACTTGGCCACAGGCCAGTTCTTATTGAAGAGGTTATTGAACAATTAGGGCCAAAAGACAATGAAACATACATCGATGCAACATTTGGATACGGGGGATATACAGAGAGAATCCTTCAAAGCTGTGAATGCAAAGTCATTGCAATCGACAGAGATCCAACAGTCAAAAAACAAGCTGAAAGATTTAAAAAAAAATTCGGCAGTCGGTTTTCTTTTGTACATTCTAAATTTAGTCAGATTGATAAAATTTTCAAAGAAACAAAAGAAAAAGAAATTAACGGTTTCGTATTTGATATAGGAGTTTCATCAATGCAACTAGATGATGCAAATAGAGGGTTTTCATTCATGCAAGATGGCCCCCTAGATATGAGAATGAGTCAGGATGGCCAAACAGCTTCAGACTTAATAAATAAAAAGGACAAAGATGAGCTTGCTGATATCATCTATCATTACGGAGATGAGAGAAATTCAAGAAAAATTGCAAGAAACATAGAGAAGAACAGAACTCAAAAAAAAATTGAGAGTACGATTGAGCTTGCAGAAATAATTAAAAAATCGTTTCCTTCAAAATATTACAAAAAACACCCTGCAACGAAAACATTCCAGGCTATTAGAATTTTTATTAATAATGAAATACAAGAGCTTCATGCTGGTCTCAACCAAGCTTTTAATTTACTAAGAGCGAATGGGAAGATATGCGTGGTCACATTCCATTCAATTGAGGACAGGTTGGTAAAGAATTTTACAAATAAAGTTTGTTTAAGAAATAAAAAGACCAAATTAATAAAACCATCTTCCAAGGAAATATTAAGTAACCCAAGATCTCGTTCGGCAAAGCTTAGAGTCATTAAGCGTGAGCGATTAAACTTTAATTATATTCCGATATCTGAGTTAGGATTTGAATTATGATAAGTGCTTTCTTTAAAATATTGTCGGTTGCTGTTTTATTAACCGGATTACTTGCAATTATGGTTATAAAAAACATTTCAGCCGAAAAGCAAAAGTATATTAATGAACTTGAATTAACACTTCGAGAAGAACAAAAGATAAATGAGCTTTATAAAATTGAGTGGGACCATTTAGTCTCGCCAATGAATATTAAAAAAATTTCAGAAATGATTATTACTAATGATTACGAAAAGTATTTTGTTGTATTAGATAATGAAGATATTGAAGAAAATAATGAATTATTTAATGATGTTATTGAAGTTTATGAAACATCAACAATTAATCAAAATTTGGCAAGGTAAATTCCGTGAAAAAAAAGCGGAATACTGGCCGAAAGAAAATTGATATATATCAAAAGAGTTTTTCATTTACACACAGATACAATAAAGAAAAGTTTGCTTTTGAAAGATTAAAGTCTTTAAAGAGTAATTTTGCCCTTAAAATAAATAATCGTTTAATATTGTCAGCGATTGTTTTTAGTAGTTTGTTTTTGGCAGTAACAATCAAGATGATAGAAATTAACTTACTTTACATCGAAAAGGGAAATTATTTTGTTGAGAATATTGAGACAAAAAGGGGAAATATTCTAGATAGAAATAATACTTCTCTTACAGCAAATTTATTAACATCCCATATATCTGTAAATCCAAAAGCTGTGTACGATAAGAAAAAATTTATTAGTAAAGTCTCAGCAATAAATAATAGGTTTTCCGCAACTGATCTTGATAAATTGGTATCTGAAAAAAAATTCTTCTGGCTTGATCGAAATGTTGAACCCTTAGAATTACAAAAGTATATAGATTTAGGTGAAACTGGAATTGAATTCAGAGATGCTTATAAAAGAAAATATCTTCACAGTGAACTTTTTAGTCATTTAGTTGGAAAAGTTGACATTGATAATACAGGCGTATCTGGACTAGAAAAATCTTTTAATAAGTTTCTTCAAAATGAAGAAAATAATGATTTGATATTATCTTTAGATACAAGAATACAACACATTGTTCGCGATGAAATACTAGCTGCTATGAAACTATATAAAGCAACTGGTGGCTCAGGACTCATAATGAATGTCAATAATGGAGAAATTCTTGCCATGACATCACTTCCAGATTTTGATCCCAATACTAAAAATGCGAATGACAATGATAAGTTCAACAAAAACACATTAGGCGTATATGAGTTTGGTTCGGTGATGAAAATATTTACTGCAGCAATGGGAATTGAGGAAAAAATTTTTCAGCCAAATACAAAGTACGAGATTGAAAATCATATTTATATTGGAAAGCACCGTGTAGAGGATGTTCACAGGCCTTGTGAGATAAAAATGTGTTCTGTTGAAGAAATATTTGTTGAGTCATCAAATATTGGAACGATAAAAATGATTAGAGATATTGGTAAAGAATTACAGCAAGAATATTTGTCTCAACTTGGATTACTTCGTCAAGTAAATATTGGAATACCAGAAAAAGCAATTCCAATTGTTCCTGACCCATGGAGAACAGTTAATACAGAATCAATCTCTTACGGTTATGGCCTTTCAGTATCACCATTGCATTTGGCTGTAGCTACATCAGCTGTAGTAAATGGAGGATATTTAATTAAGCCATCTCTAACAAAATTAGGAGATGATATGCGATATGAAAATCAAATTTTTTCAGAAGAGACCAGTGAAATTATGCGTTACCTTTTAAGCCAAGTTGTTGCAAAAGGGACTGCCAAAGAAGCCTTTAACAAGGATGCTGATAAAGCATACACAGAAGATGGTAAGTTCAAATATTTGGTTGGAGGTAAGACAGGCACATCTCACAAAATAGACAAAAAATCCTACACAAGAGAAAAGTTAACTACTTTTATATCGGTACTACCCATACACAAGCCTAAGTATGTAGTTCTTATCTCATTAGACGACCCGAAAGGGATTAATAGAGAATATGGAGAGCCATATAATACTTGGAACTGGAGTGATGCTGGGTGGAATGCGGCAAGAGTTTCAAGACAAATTATTGATAGAGTAAGTCCTATTTTGGACATAAAGGCAAGATACATACCTAATGAAAACATGCTCATTAATACCTCTCTTTGATAAATGCCAAATCACTCCCTTCTAGAAGAAATTAAATCAAAGAAGATAAAATTTAATGGATCTATGTTCATAAATCAAGCAATTAAAAAGGGTGCAGCAGCTATTGTTGTTCCATCATATAGTAAAGAAAGATATCCCAAGAATACGACAGTGATAAAGGCTAAAGATATTAGAAAATCACTATCGCTATTAGCATTTGAAATAAACAAAAATAATATTGAAACAAAAATTGCAATAACTGGAACTAATGGAAAAACATCTGTTGCATATTTTTTAAGTTATTTACTGAGAATTTCAGGAAAGAGTGTAGCTACTATAGGTACTTTAGGAAACTCTGTATTAAAGAGAAATAAATATAACCTTACTTCACCCGAACCGATTGATCTTTCAAAGCAATTAAAAAAGATAGGTCAAAAAAAAATAAAATATTTAGTTATGGAAGCATCAAGTCATGGCTTACATCAAAGCAGATTTTATGGAATGAATTTTGATGTTTGTGCGTTAACAAATATATCACATGATCACCTTGATTATCATAAAACTATAAATAATTACATAAAAAGTAAAATGATCCTTTTCAAAGATTATGTACATAAAGATAGTAAATTAATTATTAATTCAAAAACGAAATACATTAAAAAAATAAGATCAATTTTAAAAAAAAATAAATCCGTTAAGCCATTATATTTTCAAGAAAATAGAAATTATAAAATTATTAAAATCCTAAAAAAAAATGATATTCAACATGTAAAAGCAATAGTGGGCAGTAAGCGAATTCTTTTAAAGTTTAAAAATTTTCCAAATTTTCAGATAGAAAATTTTATATTTGCAATTTCAATTTTGAATTTAATTGGATTTGATCCTAGAAAGCTATCAAAAAGCAGTCTTAATTGCCCTTCAGTATTAGGAAGAATGGAATATGTTGGTAGAACAAAAACAGGTGGAAAAGTTTACGTTGATTTTGCACACACGCCTGATGCTCTTAAAAATTCAATTGTAGAGTCAAAAAAGTTAGAGACATCAAACGTACATGTTTTATTTGGTTGCGGTGGAAATAGAGATAGAAAAAAAAGACCGCTAATGGGTAAAATAGCTTCAAAATACGCTGATAAAGCAACAGTCACAGATGATAATCCAAGATATGAAAATCCAGCAAGGATTAGAGAGGAAGTGATTGGAAATTTAAAAAATATATCTGAAATTGGTAATAGAAAACTAGCCATAAAAAAAGCTATTAGCGAATTAAAAAGAGGCGATTTGCTTCTTATTGCCGGCAAAGGTCACGAAAAATTTCAATCCATCATGGGAAAAAATATTCCTTTTGACGATGTTAAAATTGCTAAAAAATATATACAAAAAAAATGAAAAAATTCATTACAACTGCTGAAATAAACGAATTATTTGGGTCCAATATTGTTTGTAAAAGAATAACTGGCGCATCTATCGACACACGGTCATTAAAAAAAGGTAATATTTTTTTTGCAATTAAAGGCTTAAATACAGATGGTCATAAATATTTAGTAGAAGCAGAAAAAAAAGGTGCATCTATTGCTTTTGTTCATAAAAAAGTGAGAGGCATAAAAATACCTCAAATTAATGTTAAAGATACGTCTAAAGCACTCCTTAAGCTCGCAACAAAGTACAGAGCACAGCTAAAAACACAAATTGTGGGTATTACAGGTAGTATTACTAAATATGCCACGGCATACGAAGTATGGATTTTTTGAAATAGGCATGAATCATTCAGGAGAAATAAAAAGATTAGTAAAGGTATTGCAGCCACAAACAGCTATTATTTTAAATGTTGAAAATGTTCACCTTGGTAATTTTAAATCTTTAAAAGAAATTGCATTAGCAAAATCAGAAATATTCACTTCAACAAAAAGTATTGAAAACTTAATTATTAATAGAAATTCTAATTTTTATAAATTGCTATATATGTTATTCAAAAAATCAAAGATCAGTACTTGCTTAGACATTGGAAAAGTTAAATCATCAAAAGTATATCTTAAAAAAGAGACAAATATTTCGAATATTATTAAATACCAAGTAATTCTGCCTGATGCCAGTAAACTTGATTTTAATCTAAGAAAAAATCAAAAAAATCTTATTTTTAATGCATTAGCCATTATTACTTGCTTTTATATGCTAGGTTTAAATTTAAAACTAATCAATCAATTCAAAAATGTTCCTTTTACAGAAGGAAGAGGTGAAATACTAAAATCAAAATATAAGGGAAATAAATTAGAATTACATGACCATTCTTATAATGCTAGTCCTGTTTCTATGAGAGACACAATCGATATTTTTAATAAGTTTAAAAATAAACATTTAGTTTATGTCATAGGTGATATGAATGAGCTTGGAAATAAATCTAAAAAATTTCATATGGATTTAATTAAATATCTAATACTTATTAAGGCTAAAAAAGTAATTTTTGTTGGGTCAAAACTTTATTCGCTTAGAAAAAGATACAAAAGACTTCAGTTTGAATATTATGAGAATATAGATAGTGTTATAAGTAATGCAGAAAAAATATTTAATAGGAATAGCAAGGTATTTCTAAAAGGTTCAAATTCAATCAATTTACGAAAGTTGTCAAATCATTTAATAAGTTAACTATGATCTTATATTTAATTGAGTATTTAAATCTTGGTGCCCTAAATAATTTTTTAAATTATTTAACAGTTAGAACAGGTCTGGCGTTGTTTACTTCATTTTTTTTTATTCTCTTTTTTGGCCCATTTTTAATTAAAAGAATTGGGTCATACCAATCAATTGGTCAGCCTATTAGAGAAGACGGCCCTGAGTCTCACTTAGTAGCTAAAAAAGGGACTCCAACAATGGGAGGAATTATAATTTTGATTTCTATAGTTGGATCAATGATTCTATGGGTCAATCCTGAAAGCTATATATCTTGGCCAATTATATTCCTTCTAATATCTTTTGGATTGGTTGGTTTTGCAGATGATTTTAGTAAAGTTAAGAAAAAATCAAGTAATGGAATTTCAGCGAAAATAAGAATCTTTTTTCAAATAATAATATCGTTGATATTTATTTATTGGATAACAACTTATAATGAAATTGATATTCAGTTATTATCCTTACCTTTTCTCAAGGATATATTTCTAAACTTAGGTTTATTTTCAATTCCATTCGTTATATTGGTAATTCTAGGATCAGCAAATGCGGTTAATCTTACAGACGGTCTTGATGGGCTAGCAATTGTTCCCATTATGATTGTCTCTGCGACTTTTGCTGTGATCTGCTACTTGGCAGGGAATATGATTTTTTCGAATTATCTTTACATTAATTATTTACCTGGAGCAGGTGAATTAACCGTGCTTTGCGCAGCCATAATTGGATCCGCTCTTGGCTTTTTATGGTACAACGCGCCTCCTGCAATGGTCTTTATGGGCGATACAGGCTCTTTATCATTAGGTGCTGCATTGGGGGGTATAAGTGTTCTAACCAAGCAAGAAATTGTATTAGCAATAGTTGGAGGAATATTTGTGGCAGAGGCGGTGTCAGTAATTCTTCAAGTTGGATCATATAAGCTAATCGGTAAAAGAATATTCAAAATGGCTCCCTTACACCATCATTTTGAGAAGAATGGTATTGCAGAATCAAAAATAGTAATTCGTTTTTGGATAATCGCTTTAATTCTTGCTTTGATTGGACTCGCAACACTTAAGATTAGGTAACTAAATGTTGAAGTCAAAATGTTTTTCAAAGAAAAGCTATGTAGTCATTGGCATGGGAAAAACAGGATGTTCAATTTATAAATCTCTTATAAATAGTGGAGCCGCAGTATATTTTTGGGAAGATAATCCTAAACACTCAAAAAAAATATCAAATAAAGGATATAAAAAGTATTCTTCTAAAATAAGTCAAATAGACTATGTTATACCTAGTCCTGGAATTGCTACAAAAGGAAAGTCAGCACATAAACTGATAAAAAAATTAACTTCAAAAAATACTAAACCAATAAGTGAATTAGATTTATTTCAAATATACCTGGATAATTTAAATATAAGGAACCAGATTAAAATAATTGCGGTTACAGGTACAAATGGAAAATCAACAACAGTATCGCTTATTCATCATATTCTTAAAAAAAATAAATTTAATACACAACTTGCGGGAAATATAGGCAACCCAATCTTTGAAACAAAGATGATTAAAAAAGGTTTTTATGTTTTAGAATTATCATCTTATCAATTAGAGAGCTCCAAAATATTTCAACCTGATATTGCCTGTATACTTAATTTAACTCCAGATCATTTAGCGAGACATAATACAATGTCTAATTA
>LULV01000405.1_pt1 | contig 10297 bp, 4 predicted proteins | sample 728081 | NCBI WGS metagenome assembly LULV01 (sample SAMN03860280, study PRJNA289734) | marine metagenome | biome: seawater column; feature: ocean; material: water; isolation source: Red Sea water column Station 108 - depth 25m | place: Saudi Arabia: Red Sea | collected 2011-10-15 | depth 25 m | reverse complement strand
ATATTAATTGATGGAACTGTACCACTTGTTCCTCCTAAAGTTATGAGAGTTCAATTACCTGAAGAAGGCTGCGCTGCAATTAGAGCTCAAACTTTACTTGGAGATTCCGTCCAAGTTATTTCTGCTTTTCAAAATATTTCCGCTGAACTTCTACAAACGGATGCTGAAATTGATTGCGATGTTCTTGTTTGTGGCGATAAAAGAGATTCAAGAGAGCAAGTGATCGCACTTGTTAATGACGCTGGTTTAACTGGATGGCATGCAGGACCATTATGTAATTCTGCAGCGGCAGAGGCATTAACTTCAGTTTTAATTGCAATCAATAAAAATCACACTATCAAGCACTCAGGAATCAAAATTACTGGAGTCTAATATTAGTATTCAGATTTTCAGTACTGAAAAATTTCCAATGATAGAGCCAGGCGATGACTTGGCTTCAATTATTTATAACAACATAATTGATAATAACATCAAGATAGATGACGGAGATGTAATTGCAGTTGCGCAAAAAGTTATTTCAAAATCCGAAAATCGATACCGATCTCTAGATGAAATTGTTCCATCTGAAGATGCTAAAGAGCTCGCTAACCAGATAGACAAGGATCCTCAATTTGTCCAAGCCGTTCTTGATGAATCAGCAAAAGTTTTGAGATATAGACATAATGTTTTAATTGTTGAGCATAAGTTAGGCTTTGTTCATGCGAATGCTGGAATTGATAGATCTAATATCAACCAAACAACCAATAAAGTTTTATTACTTCCAAAAGATCCAGATGCAAGTGCTGGTCAAATTGGAAATTTCTTATCGGATAAATTGAAAAAAAATATATCTGTAATCGTGACTGATACTATGGGAAGGCCTTTTCGTAATGGAATTGTAGGTTTTGCAATTGGTTCATTTAATCTTGAAGTCATTAGAGATGAAAGGGGTAAAGTTGATTTATTTGATAAAGGTATATTAAATGCTGAGGGTAAAGATGTAGTTGTTATTGGAGGTGGAGATACCGCAATGGATTGTGTTCGAACATCTGTAAGACAAAAAGCTAATTCAGTTAAATGTTTATACAGAAGAGATAAAGATAATATGCCTGGATCTGCAAGAGAAGTAGCTAATGCAGAAGAAGAGGGTGTTGAATTTGTTTGGTTGTCTAGCCCAAAAGAATTTAGAGGAAAAAATAAAATTGAAAAATTAATTGTAGATCAAATTCAACTTGGCGATCCAGATGACTCAGGGAGAAGAAGACCAGAAATTAAACAAGGATCTGAATTTGAAATTAAAGCAGATATGGTAATAAAAGCTTTAGGATTTGATCCAGAAAACTTGCCATTATTATTTGAAGCACAAGAATTACAAGTTACAAAATGGGGAACAATTAAAACAGACTTTGACACTATGGAAACTAATATTAAAGGAGTCTTTGCTGCCGGGGATATTGTAAGAGGTGCATCTTTAGTTGTTTGGGCAATTAAAGATGGTAGAGATGCTGCTTTATCAATCAAATCTTATCTTGAAAATATCGAATTAAAAAAATCTAAAGTTGCCTAATGAGTACATATAAAAAAAATTTAAAATTACTTACTAAAAACAATGTTTATTCTGCAGGAATACATTTAGAAATTCCCAAAGATTTCTTTGTTGAAAAAATAGAGGTTACAGGTCACACACATGATGGCTCTGATATTTGTGTTGGAATGATTTTTTTACCAAGAAATGATTACTCCTCACAAGAAAGCTGTAAAACGATTGTAGAAAGTGAGTTAACTAAAAACGATTTTAGTATCTATGGCTGGAGACAGGTCCCTGTTAATCCAAAAGTTTTAGGAGAAAAAGCTTTCCAAACTATGCCAGAGATAATTCAAGTGCTTTTTAAATCGAATGATAAAAATTTGCTTGATAAAGAGCTTGAAAGAAAAATTTATGAAACAAGAAAAAAAATTGAGAATAAAGCATTCAATTTATCATTAAATAATTTTTATATTTGCTCAATAAGTTCTAAATCAATTATCTATAAGGGCATGTTTTTAGCTGAGGCTATCTCAGATTTTTTCTTGGATTTAAAAGACGAAAGATTTATTTCAAGATTTGCAATTTTTCATCAGAGATTTTCAACTAATACTGCTCCAAGCTGGAGTTTGGCACAACCATTTAGAGCAGTTGCCCATAATGGTGAAATTAATACTTACAAAGGAAATAAAAACTGGATGAGAGTTCATGAACAAGAGATGAGTAGCCCTCTTTTTGAAAATGTTGAAAATTTAAAGCCAGTTATACAAAAAGGAGTTTCTGACTCTGCGGCACTAGATAATGTTTTTGAGTTATTAAATAAATCTGGCCAACCTGCACCTTTAGCAAAATTAATGATGATTCCTGATGCTTGGTCAAAAAGAAATAAAACTCTTCCAAAAAGCCATCAACAACTGTTTAATTTTTTAAATAGTACTATGGAACCTTGGGATGGTCCTGCCGCTATTGCTGCAACAGATAATGAATGGGTCATTGCAGCTAATGATCGTAATGGTTTAAGGCCTTTAAGATACGCAATAACAAAAGATAAGTTTCTCTTTGCCGGATCTGAAACTGGAATGATTGAATTAAATGAAAAAAGAATTTTATCAAAAGGAAGACTTGGCCCAGGGGAGATAATTGGTGTTAGAATTGAAAAAGGCAAAGTGTTTACGAATAATCAAATTAAAGACTATTTGGCAAAAGAATATAAGCATTTCAATTCTCAGATAATAGATTTAGATGAAAAATTATCTATTTCTAATGAAAAACATAATTTTGATGGTGAAGATCTAAGGAGACGACAACACACTTTTGGAATTAGTTTAGAGGACTTAGAGCTAATTTTACATCCAATGGCTGAAGATGCAAAAGAAGCGACGGGTTCCATGGGTGATGATACACCTTTAGCAGTTCTATCAGACAAATACAGACCACTTTATCATTTTTTTAGACAAAACTTTAGCCAAGTGACCAATCCACCGATTGACTCTTTGAGAGAAAATAAAGTTATGAGTTTGAAAACTAGATTTGGTAATCTTGGGAATATTTTAGATTTTGATACTTTAACTAAAGAAAATATTTATGTTTTAAATAGTCCGATATTATCGAATTCACAATTTAACAAATTTATTAATTTTTTTGGAAAAAACTCTGTCTCTATAGATTGTACTTTCTCAAATGATCAAAGTTTATTTGACTCTATTAAAAGGATCCAAAAAGAGTCGGAAATTGCCGTTAGACAGGGTGTAACACAATTAGTTTTAAGCGACAAAGCTATTTCAGATACAAGGATGCCTATGCCAATGTTGTTATGCGTTGGTGCGATTAATACTTTTTTAATTGATAAAAAATTAAGAGGGTATGTTTCAATTAACGTTCAATCTGGCGAAGCTTTGGACACCCATTCTTTTGCAACATTAATAGGTGTTGGAGCAACAACAGTTAATCCATATATAGCTTTTGATAGTTTATACCAAAGGCATGAGAAAAAGTTATTTGGCCAGTATAGTTTTGATGAATGTGTTGAAAGATATATCAAATCAGTGAATGCAGGATTATTAAAGATCATGTCAAAAATGGGTATATCTGTTTTAAGTTCGTATCGAGGCGGATGTAATTTTGAAACTGTTGGTCTAAGCAGATCAATAGTTGATGATTATTTTCCTGGAGTGACTTCAAAAATTTCTGGTATTGGATTGTCAGGAATCGAAAAAAAAATACGTGCAATACATAAAGAGGCATTTGAAAGCACCGATACAGTTTTACCTATTGGTGGGATTTATAGATACAGAAAAAATGGAGAAACACACCAATATCAGGGCAGATTAATCCACTTATTACAAAGTGCTGTAGGATCAAACTCGTATACAGCTTATAAAAAATATGCTGAGGGAATCTATAACTTGCCACCAATTAACTTAAGGGATTTGATAGATTTTAGAAAAAAAAAATTAGGACCATCTATTCAAATTTCTGAGGTTGAACCAATAGAAAAAATATTAAAAAGATTTGGTAGTGGAAGTATGTCTCACGGAGCATTATCCAAAGAGGCACACGAAACATTAGCTATTGGGATGAATAGAATTAAAGGTGCATCCTGTAGTGGAGAAGGTGGTGAAGATGCAAATAGATTTAAGATAATGGACTCTGGTGATAGTGCAAATTCGAGAGTAAAACAAATTGCGTCAGCAAGATTTGGTGTAACAGTTAATTATTTAAACAATTGTAATGAAATTGAGATTAAAATTGCTCAAGGTGCAAAACCCGGTGAAGGTGGCCAATTACCAGGATTTAAAGTAACAGATGAGATTGCCAAGCTAAGACATTCAACACCAGGTGTAACACTAATTTCCCCACCTCCGCATCATGATATTTATTCAATTGAGGATTTAGCTCAGCTTATTTATGATTTAAAACAAATCAATCCTAAGGCAAGAATTGGAGTTAAATTAGTTGCATCTTCTGGCGTTGGTACTATTGCAGCTGGTGTTGCAAAAGCAAAAGCTGATATAATTTTAATTTCAGGACATAATGGAGGAACCGGGGCTACACCTCAAACAAGTGTAAAATACGTAGGTATTCCATGGGAGATGGGACTGACGGAGGCCAATCAAGTTTTAACATTAAATAATCTAAGACATAAAGTTACTTTAAGAACCGATGGAGGTATTAAAACTGGAAGAGATGTTGTTATTGCAGCTATGATGGGTGCAGAGGAGTATGGTGTAGCAACTACCGCTTTAGTAGCGATGGGTTGTATTATGGTAAGGCAATGTCACTCTAATACTTGTCCTGTAGGAGTTTGTACACAGGATGAAAAATTAAGAGAAAAATTTACTGGAACTCCTGATAAAGTTGTAAATTTATTTACATTTATTGCTACAGAGGTGAGAGAAATTTTAGCTTCACTTGGTTTTAGATCTTTAAATGAGGTTATCGGTCGAACTGATTTATTAATGCAGGTAAGTAAAGCCTCGCCTAATCTAGATGACTTAGATCTTAATCCATTATTTGTCCAAGCAGACCCTGGCAATAATAAGAGGTATTGTGAGGTATCAGAAATAAATCAAGTTCCTAATACACTGGATCAAGAAATTTGGCCTCAAATAGAAAAGGCTTTAGATAACTCAGAAAAAATAAATAACGAGTTTTTAATTAAAAATACTAATAGAGCTGTAGGCACTAGAATTTCACATCACTTATATAAAAAATATGGTTATGAAAAATTAGAGGAAAATTTTTTAACTCTAGATTTTAAAGGTTCAGCTGGACAATCGTTTGGTGCATTTACAGCAAAAGGACTTAAACTTAATTTAAAAGGCGATGCAAATGATTATGTTGGGAAAGGTTTGTCAGGAGCAACCATTTCAATAAAACTACCTGATGAAAGCAATTTAATTTCTAATGAGAATACTATTATTGGCAACACAGTTCTTTATGGTGCAACGTCAGGTAAACTTTTTGCAGCTGGTCAAGCTGGAGATAGATTTGCGGTAAGAAATTCTGGTGCCACAACTGTTATCGAAGGCTGTGATTCAAATGGTTGTGAATATATGACCGGTGGTACAGCAGTAATTCTTGGAGATGTTGGAGATAATTTTGCAGCTGGCATGACAGGAGGAATGGCTTTTATTTACGATAAATCAAAAGAATTTGAAAAAAAAGTTAATCCGGATTCAGTTGTATGGCAAAATGTTGAAACTGAGTATTGGTCAAAATTTTTAAAAGAATTGGTACTAGAACATAGTAATGAAACAGGATCCAGCTTATCAAAAAAAATAATTGATGACTTTGAAAACGAGTTAAAGAATTTTGTACAGGTTTGTCCAAAAGAAATGTTAGATAAGCTTAAAAATCCAATCTCTACAAAAACAAAAATACAAAAAGTTAGTTAATTATTAATTTTAACTCTTTTTTCAATATCTTGAGCCATTTTGGGGAAGATAAACTATGATCACCATTTTTTATAACTACTAATTTCTTTTTCTTAGATTGAAATATTTTTAAAACTTTTTTTGAGTAAATTACAGGTACAGATTTATCTTTACTCCCGTGAACCATCGTTACATTTATATTTTGACTTATTTTTTTATTTAAAATTTTATTTTTTCTTCCATCTTTGATTAATTGGTAAGTGATTGGGTATTCATAATCACCATGTTTTAAATTTATGACACCTTTTTTTTTGATTTCAATCTTCATTTTATTAGAAAATTTATTCCACATTAGTTTATCAAGAAATTCTGGCGCTGAACCTATTCCTAAAAAACCTTTAATTTTGTTTTTGATAAGACTAAACTGGTTTAAAGCAATCCAAGCCCCCATACTTGATCCGATAAATATAATATCGTTTTTTTTGACAACTTTTTGAATTACTAAAGTAGTATCCCTAGTCCATTTTGAAATATTACCATTAATAAATTTTCCTGATGATTTACCATGACCTGAATATTCTAAAGCAAGAAAACCTAATTTATTTTTTTTTGCAAATTTTAAAAATGCTTGAGGTTTTTTACCTTCCAAATCCGACATAAAACCATGCAAAAAAACAATGTAGGTGGCATTTTTTTGATGTAGTTTCAAATATCTTATTTTTCTGGTAGTAGAAATTTTTAAGTAATTAAAATTTGTCATAAAAGTTTATTAGTTTTGTCTATTATTATATAATTATTTTAAATGTCATCTAATTTAAATGTTTTGCAAGTAATCCCAAAATTAGGTTACGGAGGTGCAGAAACTGGTTGCTATGATATTGCACATTTTTTACCTGAAAATAATTGTAAATCTTACATTGTTACAAGTGGTGGAGAGTTAACTAAGTTTATTGATAAAAAAAAAGTTAAATTAATAAGGCTTCCTGTTCATAGTAAAAATCCATTATTGATTTTGATAAATTCAATTATTTTAATAGCAATAATTTTGATTTTTAACATTTCAATTGTTCACGCAAGAAGTCGAGCACCAGCTTGGTCGTGTTTAATTGCAACAAAATTAACTAGAAGAAAGTTTGTTACTACATTTCATGGGACTTATAATTTTAGAGGTAGATTAAAAAAATTTTATAATTCAGTAATGGTAAGGTCAGATTTGGTTATAGCAGGATCAAACTTTATTTTTTCACATATTCAAGAGAATTATCAGGAATTTCTGAATTCTAAAAAAAAATTTTTAGTAATTTTTAGGGGCATAAATGTAGATTATTTTGATCCAACAACCAAAATTGAAACTGATGAAAAAAAACTTTTAAATGAGTGGAATATTACTGATGAAAAAAAAATAATTCTTATGCCAGGTCGACTTACGTCATGGAAGGGTCAAGAATTGTTTATTGAGGCAATAAATTTAGTTAAAATTGAATTAGGATACGAAGCATTTCATGTTGTAATATTAGGCAGTGATCAGGGAAGAGATTCTTATAAAGAAAAACTTATCAAATTAATTGAAAAATATAATCTGACCAATCAAGTAAAATTCATAGACCATTGTAAGGATATGGCTTTAGCTTATAAAGTTTCTGATATTATAGTTTCAGCATCAATTGAACCTGAAGCTTTTGGAAGAGTTGCGGTAGAGGCACAATCTATGGAAAAAATAATCATTGCTAGTAATATTGGAGGATCAAATGAGACAATTTTAAACGAAAAAACTGGGTTGTTATTTGAATCTGGTGACGCTCGCTCATTGAGTAAAAAAATCATTCAAGCAATGACAATGGACGAAACTTCCTTAAAATTAATGGGTAAGGAGGGAAGAAAAAACATTATAAAAAAATTTAATGTTGAAAAAATGTGTTTTTCTACTTATTCAGAGTATAAGAGATTACTTAATTAAATGCCCATAATTACTTTACCAGACGGAAACAATTTAGATTTTCCTAAAAAAGTGACAGGCTTAGAGATTGCTGAAAAAATTAGCAAATCACTAGCAAAACAAGCCTTGATAATGAGTGTAAATGGAGAATTAAAAGATTTATATTTTTCGATTGATACAGATTGTTCCGTTAAAATTTTTACAGCAAAAGACCCAGAGGGTTTAGAAGTTATTAGACATGACGCTGCACATATCATGGCTATGGCAGTTCAAGAATTATATCCAGGCACCCAAGTTACTATTGGACCAGTTATAGAAAATGGATTTTATTATGACTTTGCCAGAAAGGAGCCCTTTACAGATGACGATCTCAAAAAAATTGAAGAAAGGATGTCAAAAATAATTGATAAAGATTTAAAAACAAGACGAGAAGTATGGGAAAGAGATAAAGCAATTAAGCATTTTAAAAAAATTGGAGAAAAATATAAGGCAGAAATTATTGAGAGTATTCCAGAAACTGAAGAACTTTCAGTCTATCATCATGGTGATACTTGGTATGATTTATGTAGAGGACCTCATTTAGTATCATCTAGTAAAATTGGCAAAGCCTTTAAACTTACAAAAGTTTCAGGCGCATATTGGCGAGGTGACTCAAAAAATGAAATGCTTCAAAGGATCTACGGAACAAGTTGGGCCTCCCAGAAAGATTTAGACGATTATTTAAAAAGAATTGAAGAGGCAGAAAAAAGAGATCATCGTAAATTGGGCAAAGAAATGGATTTGTTTCATTTTAGAGAAGAAAGTCCAGGATCAGTTTTTTGGCATGAGAAAGGTTGGACGTTATTTCAAAAATTAATTAATTACATGAGAGCTAAACAGGACCTAGCCGGATACAAAGAGGTGAACACACCAGAGGTATTAGACAGATTATTGTGGGAAAAATCAGGTCATTGGGAAAAATATGGGGAAAACATGTATACCTCAGAAACTCCTGATGAAAAAGTTTTTGCAATTAAACCAATGAATTGCCCTGGACACATACAAGTTTTTAATCAAGGTCTTAAAAGTTATCGAGATTTACCTCTAAGAATTACTGAGTTTGGAAAAGTTCATAGATATGAACCATCTGGTGCTTTACATGGGCTATTAAGAGTAAGAGCATTCACTCAAGATGATGCTCATATTTTTTGCTCCGAAGATCAAATCACAAGTGAATGTTTAAATGTTACAAATTTGATATTAGAAATTTATAAAGATCTAGGTTTCGAAAATGTAATTCTTAAATATGCTGATAGGCCAGAAGTAAGAGTTGGTGAGGATGAGATTTGGGACAAGGCTGAAGCATCTTTGTTAAAGGCAGTCAAAGCCTCTAAACTTGAGTATAGTATAAATAAAGGTGAGGGAGCATTTTACGGTCCAAAAATAGAATTTGTTTTAAGAGATGCAATAGGTAGAGATTGGCAATGTGGAACAGTCCAAGTTGATTTAAATTTACCAGGTAGACTAGATGCATCATACGTAGATAAAGATGGTACTAAGAAAGTTCCTGTAATGTTACATCGTGCATTATTTGGATCACTTGAGAGATTTATAGGTATTCTGATTGAAAACTATGCTGGAAAATTTCCATTTTGGATATCTCCGTTACAAACAGTTGTTATACCTATTTCCGAAGACTTTGAAGAATACGCAAAAAAAGTTTCTAATAAAATAAGAGAAGCTGGTATTACATCAATGGTTGATTTAAAAAATCATAATTTAAATTATAAAATAAGAGATCATTCATTAGCAAAAATACCTCTTTTAATAATTTGTGGTAAAAAAGAAGTTGACAGTAACTCAGTAACCATTAGAAGATTGGATTCAAATAAACAAGAAAATATGGAACTAAACTCATTTCTAAAAAAATTCTCTGCTTTAAACAAAGCACCTTCAAATATTTAAGTGGCAGATTTTAAGCAAAACTATTTTCAAAGAAGAACCAAGGATCGTGGACCTCGATCAAATAACAGAATTTCCTCACCCGAGGTTCAAGTTATCGCAAGCGATGGAGAAAATTTAGGCGTTTTAAATACTAATGAGGCAATCTCAATGGCAAAAAATCAAGGTTTAGATTTAATCGAAATTGCCCCAAATGCTAATCCCCCAGTTTGTAAAATTATGGACATGGGAAAATATAAATATGATGCACAAAAAAAAGCAAACCTTGCAAAAAAGAAACAAAAAATAATTGCTTTAAAGGAAATTAAAATGAGACCAGTGACTGAAACGCATGATTATGAATTTAAAGTAAAAAATGCTAAAAAATTTATTGCTAAAGGTGACAAGGTAAAGTTTACCATTAGGTTTAAAGGACGTGAACTTCAACACTCTCATTTAGGGAATGAATTGATGGCCAAAATTAAAGAGGATATGAAAGATATTGGTAAAGTTGAATTGCACCCCAAGTTTGATGGGAAGCAAATGATTATGGTAATTCAA
>LULV01000580.1_pt1 | contig 10368 bp, 8 predicted proteins | sample 728081 | NCBI WGS metagenome assembly LULV01 (sample SAMN03860280, study PRJNA289734) | marine metagenome | biome: seawater column; feature: ocean; material: water; isolation source: Red Sea water column Station 108 - depth 25m | place: Saudi Arabia: Red Sea | collected 2011-10-15 | depth 25 m | reverse complement strand
TCCTTAATCCTGCGCGTCTACCAGTTCCGCCACCCGCGCAAACCTAATCTAAAAACCAGAATAAAGATAAAGTCGTTGCAGCAAATAATAGTGCAACTAATGCAGTGATTCTTCCAAGATTTCTTTCAGCTAATGTTTGACCTATATTTCCAGATGAACCGGGTCCACCAAGCATATCTGACAAACCACCGCCTTTACCGCTATTCAACAAAACTAAGGCAATAAGAGCTACCGATATAAGAACATGCACACTGATTAAAACTGCTGTAATTGTATCCATATTATTAACACTAACCTTTCTTATCAGTTATCTTTGACTGCATTTCAACTTCTTTAGCAAGATTGTTAATTGCTTCTTCGTCACCTAAATAACCAATTTTTTCAATATTATTATCTGAAATATTATATGCTAGTGGAATTCCAGTCGGAATGTTAACGTCCACTATATCTTTGTCAGATAAATTGTCGAGCAATTTAACCATAGCTCTTATGCTGTTGCCATGGGCTACAACTAAAACGGACTTCTCTTTAGCTGTTGCTATTATTTGTTCGTAGGTCTTTACAACCCGTAAAACAACATCTTTTAAAGATTCACCTAGTGGTAGCACTGATTTAATATCATTATATAATTCATGAGTTTTTGGATCATGTTCTGAATTTTGCTCTGCCATAGGAGGTGCCGTATCGAAACTTCTTCTCCATATTTGTACTTGTTCTTGTCCATATTTCTTTGCTGTTTCAATTTTATCTAAGCCTTGTAGAGCTCCATAATGTCTTTCATTAAGCTCCCACTTTTTCACATTTTCAAAAGTAATATTCATTTTTTTATAACTTTCAACGATATGGGCAGCAGTATTAATTGATCGTTTTAAATAAGAGGTAAAACAGATTTCTGGATAAAAGTTATTATCAATCAAGGTAACACCAGCAGTTTTTGCTTCAACTTCACCCCTTTCAGACAAATCTATATCAACCCATCCTGTAAATTTATTTTCTAAATTCCAGAGGCTCTGTCCGTGTCGTATAAATACAAGATTCATAAATTAACACTTTTGATAATATCAACGAATTTATCTGCATCTAGAGATGCTCCACCAACTAATGCACCGTCTACAATACTAGTGTTTAATATTTCAGAAGAATTATCTGGAGAGACGCTTCCACCATAAATTAATTTTACAGTTTCATCTGAAAAGTAAGGCTTATCAGAAACTAAGTCCTTAACAAAATCTAATACTTCAACAATATTTTCTATAGATGCAACTTCACCAGTGCCAATTGCCCATATAGGTTCATAAGCTAGTACTAACTTATTAACCTTGTCTTTTCTAACACCTTTTAAACCTTCATTTATTTGATTTTTGATAAATTCTAAATATGAGCCTTCTGATCTTTGTTCTAAACTTTCACCAAAACATAAGATTGGAATTATTTCATTTTCTAATAATCTGGTTAATTTAATGTTCACATCATTGTCAGTTTCATTAAAATGAAGTCTTCTTTCAGAATGACCAATAATTGAATAATCTATATCTAATTTTTTAAGCTGAATAGCTGACACTTCGCCAGTAAATGCTCCATCACTGTAGGAAGATACATCTTGTGATGAAATTTTAATTTTAAGATTATCTGTAGAAATTACAGTTTGTAAAGATCTCAATGAAGTGTGCGATGGTGATAAGACTATGTCTATTTTTTCTTCTATATCCTTATCTAATGAATAGTTTATTTTCTGTAGTAATTGAATACCTTGTAAATGATCAAGATTTAATTTCCAGTTTCCAATTATTATTTTTTTCATTATCAAATTATAAGTGATTTGTATTTGTTTACCCCTGGTAATTTTTTTCCTTCAAGATATTCCAAAGATGCTCCGCCACCTGTTGATATATGATTAAAGTTTTTTTTATCAGAAAATTTATTAATTGCACTTACAGAATCCCCACCACCAATACATGTATATGCAGATGAATTAGAAATAATCTCAGTTATTTCTTTAGTTCCATAACTAAATGCCTCTTTTTCAAAAATACCCATAGGTCCATTCCAAAAAATATTATTTGATTTTTTTAGTATTTTTCTAAAATTGGAAACAGTTTGAGGTCCAATATCAACACCTATATGATTGTTTTTAAAATCCTCTAACTTTACATTTTCTCTAACTGAACTATCTATTGAGTCAGTAACACCAAAGTCTATTGGTAATATTATTTTTTTTCCAAATCTTGAATGAAGAAGCTCCTCTGCTTTTGAAATAAATGACTCTTCTAGTAATGACCTCCCGATTTCATGTCCTAAAGCTTTTAATAGAGTAAAGCACATTCCTCCACCAACCATAAGATATTCAACTTTTGGCAGAAGCTTTTCAATCAGATTAAGTTTGTCTGAAATTTTTGCACCACCAAGTAGAACTGCGTAACCAGATTCACTATTATTTAACAATCTGTCTAATTCATGTATTTCTTTATCCATTAAAGGACCTTGAAACGATTCTAAGTTTTCACCAAAGCTAACCACAGATGCGTGTTCTCTGTGGGCTGCACCAAATGCATCAAATATATATGAATTAAAAGGTTTTGTAATTTGATTAGAGAATTCCTTATCATTTTCGATCTCCCCTTTTTCAAACCTTAAATTTTCTAAGAGAAATATTTTAGATTCTGATTTTTCAATCTGTTCTTCAACTTTTTCACCAAATACTTCTTCAATAAAGCGAACTTCTTTACCAAGAAAATCTGACATGCTTTCAGCTACAGGCCGTAAAGATAAATTTAAATCTTTACCGTTAGGTCTGCCCATATGACTTGTAAATGTAATTGTTCTTGACTTATCTAAAATACTTTCAAGAATTTCAACTGATTTTAATATTCTAAAATTATCTGTGATTTCACCATTCTTAATTGGAACATTTAAATCAGATCTAATTAAAACATTGCCTAAATTGTCTAATTTTGACAAATTATGATTCCTTCATGTCTCTATGTATAACTACAGAGTCCTTTCCATCGTTTTTAAGCCATTTACCTATTTCTTCAGTCATAACAACACTTCTATGCTTTCCTCCAGTGCATCCTATGGCTATTCCAACATATGATTTTCCTTCGGAAGTGAATCTTGGAAGTAAAAATTCAATCATATCTTTAACTTTATTTAAAAAAACCTGTGCGTCTTCAAATGAGAGAACATAGTTTCTTACCATTGGCGACTGCCCTGTAGAGGCTCTTAGTTCTTCTCTCCAATGTGGGTTTGGTAGAAATCTTACATCAAATACAAGATCAGCATCTCGTGGTGTTCCATTTTTAAACCCAAATGAAGTTACAGAAATTTTTAAGTCCTGATTAGATGCTTCTCCTTGAAAGCCTTCAATTATTCTTTTCCTCAATTCATGAACATTCATATCTGTAGTGTCGATTACCTGATCAGCAAGTTCTCTAATTGGTTTTAGTAAATCTCTTTCGGATTTTACAGACTGTGAGATAGAATCCATACCCATGGGGTGAGGACGTCTGTTTTCTTCATACCTTTCAATAAGCGTTTCATTATCAGCATCAAGAAAAATTATTCTGGTTAAAACTCCAGATTGGCTTAATTTATCTAAACTGATTTTTAATTCTTCTTGGGCGGTAGTGTCTTTAGCATCAATTGTTAATACAAGTTGCTTATTTGTTTCAGTAACATCATTTGATTGGACTACAGATTCTACTAGTTCTGCTGGTAAATTTTCAATTACATAATATCCTAAATCTTCAAATACATTTGAGCTTGCTGACCTACCAGCTCCGGACATTCCGACTAACAATAATACTTCTGGTCTTTTAGATGCCATTTAATTCCTTTTCAAGTTCATATTAGTTCCTATATCTAACGATTGGGAAAATAATTTTTGTACCGAGTTATTTGTTGAAGTATTGATAAACTTTTCTTGCTTGTTTTTCATCAATCAAGCTAGACAACTCTTTATAACTTGCAGATGAAAGTTTGTTTAATGTCTTATACTTTTCTAATAACATATCGATAGAAGATTTTGCAACCCCCTTTATCTCAAATATAGATTCAATATCTAAATCTTTAAGTCTCAATCTTCTGTTTTCTTGTATGGCAAACCTATGTGCTTCATCTCTAATATTTTGAAGAATAAATAGTGCCTCAGAATTAGAATTTAAAACTATTGAAGACTTTTTATTGGGACTAAAAAGCTCTTCTTCTTTTTTAGCAATACCAATTACATCAATGTCTAATTTAAAGTGATCGATTACACTTTTTGCTTTTGATAATTGTCCTTTACCTCCATCGATTAAGATTAAGTCTGGATATCTTCGAAAGCTTTGGTCTTTTTCTTCATTATTAATTAAACGTTTTACACGTCTAAATATAACTTCTTCCATTGATCTAAAATCATCTTGTCCCTTAAAAGACTTTATGTGAAATTTACGATACATGGAAGGTTTGGAAATACCATCTTCCATTACCACCATAGAGCCAACTCTAAATTTATCTCCAAGGTTTGAAATGTCATATGCTTCTATTCTGTAAGGTATTTTTTTTAGATTTAGTTTATGCTGCAGTTGTTCTAGTGAAAGTGATCTAAATTCAAGATCAGACCGGCGTTTAAGGTCTGCTACCCTTCTTAATTCTTTTGCATCATCAATTGCAGTATTTAATAAATCTTTTTTCCAACCTCTCTTAGGATTGGAGAGAGTTATTTTTTTATCCCATTTTTTTTCTAATTCTTTTTGAATAGTTTCAGATAAAGGAAATTCATGGCTTACTAGTATTTCGTTTGATGGCATATTCTTTTCAAATAAATTTATAATAATTTTTGGAAGATAGTTTTCATAGTCCTGAACATCCATTGGTTCAAAATTATTTTTTACCTCACCTACAATTCGTCCATTTCTAATTAGTAAACATGATAAAACAACATCAAACCTTCCAATGTCAATACCAATCACGTCAACATTTTTATCATTTGAAGTCATAAGGGTTTGACTAACTCTTGCATTTTCCAAATGCGATAGAGTAATTTTTACTTTGTTTGCTTCTTCATATTCTTGATTTTTTGAAAGTGTTTTCATCTCTTTAATTTTTTCATTTATGTAAGTATCTGAATTTCCTTTATAAAACTCTCTTAAATTACTTAAAAGATTTTGATACTCATCTTTGCTAACTAAATCTACACAAGGCCCTGAGCATTTATCAATTTCATAGAGCAAACATGGTTTATTTAATTTTTGGTGTCTCTCAAATGTATTTTTTGTACACGTTCTAACAGGAAAAATATTTATTAAATGATCTAAGGATCTTTTTGCAGCTCCTATAAATGGAAAAGGACCAAAGTTTACATTTTGATGATTTATATTTCTTGAGACAAATGCCCTTGGCCATTCTTCATTTGTAATAGTTACATAAGGGTAAGATTTGTCATCTTTAAACTGAATGTTGTATTTGGGTTTAAATTCCTGAATAAATGAATATTCCGCTAATAATGCATTCGCTTCGTTTTGGGAAACTACAAATGAAATTGATTTCGCTTCTGATGTAAGTCGTTTGGTTTTCCAAGAAGTATTTTTATTAAAATATGAGGGCACTCTTTTTCTTAAATTTTTTGCCTTTCCTACATAAATAGGTTCGTCATAATCATCTTTGAAAATATATATACCTGGTTTATTTGGAATTTCATTTAAATTAATTTTTTCCATTTAAAACTTCTTTCAAATGTTTACCTGTAAGTGAAAATTTATTTTTAGAAATACTTTCTGGAGTACCTTCACCAATTATAGTGCCGCCATTTTCACCACCTTCAGGTCCAAGGTCAATAATCCAATCAGAATTTTTTATTACATCTAAATTATGTTCAATGACTATAACGGTGTTACCTTTATCAACCAACATGTGCAAGACTTCAAGTAATTTTTGGACATCAGCAAAATGAAGACCTGTTGTAGGCTCATCTAATATATAGACAGTCTTACCAGTAGATCTTTTACTCAGTTCTTTTGCTAACTTAACTCTTTGTGCTTCACCACCTGATAATGTTGTAGCAGCCTGACCTAGCTTAATATAAGATAGTCCGACATCATCTAAAGTTTTTATAATCCTATAAATTGATGGCTGATTTTCAAATATGTTTAAAGCATTTTCAACTGTTGAATTTAAAATCTCAGCTATGTTGTAGCCTTTCCACCTAATAGATAAAGTTTCAGAATTATATCGAGTACCGTTGCACTCGTCACATACAACATAAATATCAGGAAGAAAATACATTTCTACTTTGATATTTCCATCTCCTTTGCAAAATTCACACCTACCACCAGGGACATTGAATGAAAACCTACCAGGCTTATAACCTCTTATTTTGGATTCTTCAGTTAAGGAGAATAAATTTCTTATCTGGTCAAATACTCCGGAATACGTGGCAGGGTTTGATCTTGGTGTACGTCCAATTGGTGATTGGTCAATTTCAATGAGCTTATCAATATTTTCTAAACCAGAAACACTCTTGTGGAGCCCTGGCATTATAAAATTCTTTGAAAATTCATTTTGAATGGACTTTGATAAAATATCTGTTATTAATGTAGACTTTCCTGAACCAGATACTCCTGTAACTGATATAAATTTCCCTAAAGGAAAATTTACAGTTAAGTTTTTTAAATTATTTTCTTTCGCACCTCTTATGACAATATTTTCATTTTTTCCATTTCTCCTAACTGAAGGGTAAGGCACGACTTGTTTACCTGATAAATACTGACCAGTAACTGACTTTATATTTGAAGAAACTTTTTCCCAAGATCCCTCAGCAACAATCTCGCCGCCTTGTTCACCCGCTCCCCAACCAATGTCAATAACATGATCAGAGCTTTTCATTGTTTCCTCATCATGTTCAACTACTAAGACAGTATTTCCTAAATCTCTCAAGCGCAACAGTGTATCTATAAGTTTTATATTATCTGCTTGGTGCAAACCGATTGATGGTTCATCTAATACATAAAGTACCCCAGTGAGTCCTGAACCTATTTGAGTTGCAAGTCTTATACGCTGCGCCTCTCCACCAGAGAGTGTTGCTGCGCCCCTATTTCATAGTCACTTCCTGTGAGTTTAAAATTTTCTACTACATTAGAAGCTTCTTGAATAGAAAGGTTATTAAATTGACCTAAAGTTAAATTTTCAACTTGAACCAACCTTGATCTAGTGTTTAACCTTTCACCATCACAATCTCCACAAGGAAGTTCTCGCATGAACTGCTTGTAGTATTCTCTTGCAGCATCTGAGGAAGTTTCTTCATAATTTTTTTTGAAAGTTGGAACTATACCACGATATGGTTTGTGCCAAATTCTTGAATTTCCAAATCTGTTGACATATCTAATTACAGTTTTTTCACCTTTAGAACCATGTAATAAAATATCTTTTTGTTTTCTTGTTAAATTTTTGTATGGCTCGTCAACAGGTATATCAAAATGCTCACAAACACCATGAATTTGAGCTCTAAAATATTTTCGAGTTGACATATCAGGAAATACATTTTCATTAATAGATAATTCAAAATTTTTAATCAGCAAAGCTTCATCTATTTCGTAACTTACTCCCAACCCGTTACAAGACCCACATGCTCCAAATGGAGAGTTGAAAGAAAAATCTCTTGGTTCAAGTTTGTCAAATGAGGTACCACATTTCAAACAACCTAAGTTTTGACTGTAGGTAGTAATTTTGCCATCAACACTTATATCAACTAATCCAGATGTTAATTCCAGTGCCGTTTCAACCGATTGCGGAAGCCTTCTTCCAGGTGTTTTTTTAATTTTTATTCTATCAATTACAACTGAGATATCATGATTAAAATATCTATCTAATCTCTTTGCTTCATCTAATCGAATTATTTCACCATCAACAAGAACTCTAGAAAAACCTTGTGCTTGCAAATCCTTAAACAATGTTTCGAATTCTCCTTTACGGGAACGAACTACTGGCGCCAATATATCTAAACTTGTTCCTTCTTTTAAATTCATAATTTGTTTCACAATAAAACTTACAGATTGTTTCTCTATTTTATTGTTGCAACTTGGACAGTAACTGATTCCAATTCGAGCCCACAAAAGCCTTAAATAATCATGTATTTCCGTCACAGTGCCAACTGTAGATCTAGGACTGCGAGATGAAGTTTTTTGATCTATTGCGATTGCAGGAGACAAACCATCAATGCTTTCAACATCTGGTTTTTCCATTTGGCCTAAAAATTGCCTAGCATAAGCGGAAAGACTTTCTACATATCTTCTTTGACCCTCTGCATAAATTGTATCAAAAGCAAGAGAAGATTTTCCTGAGCCAGATAATCCAGTAATAACGACTAGTTTGTTTTTTGGAATATCAACTGAAACATCTTTCAGGTTGTGTTCCTTTGCTCCTCTTACTTTAAGTATTTCTTCTTTCATTCTGAATAATTACTAATTTCTTTTTTAAGTTCTTTAAGTTCGTCTCTCAATCTAGCAGCAAGCTCAAACTCTAATAAATCGGCAGCTAAATTCATTTCTTTTTCAATATTTTTGGATAATTTAATTAAATCAGTCTTTGAAGCATCATTTAAATTAAGTTTTGATTTACTAATACTTATATTGCTACTTCCTCTTGTTTTTTCAACTAACTCTAAAATATCGGTTATTTCTTTTTGAATTGTTTTAGGTGTTATATTATTAACTCGATTGTGTTCCTGTTGGATGCCTCGTCTTCTTTCAGTTTCATTAATAGCAAATGTCATTGAATCAGTTATTTTATCTGCATACATTATTACATATCCTTCTTGATTTCTAGCAGCTCGACCTACGGTTTGAATTAAACTAGTTTCAGATCTTAAAAAACCCTCTTTGTCAGCATCTAAAATAGCTACTAGTTGAACTTCAGGTAAATCAAGCCCCTCTCTCAAAAGATTTATACCTACTAATACATCGAATTCACCTTTTCTCAAATCTCTAAGTATTTCTATTCTCTCAAGAGTGTCTATGTCTGAGTGAAGATACCTAGTTTTTATACCAGCCTTTAGTAAATAATCACTTAAAGCCTCACTCATTTTTTTAGTTAATGTAGTAACCAAAACACGATTTCCGTTATTGACAACTGACTCTATCTCTACAAGTAAATCCTGTATTTGGTTTTCAGTAGGTTTTACTACTATTTTTGGGTCTATTAGTCCTGTTGGTCTTATGACCTGTTCAACGAATTTTTCTGAGTTTTCTTTCTCCCATTTACCGGGTGTAGCGGAAACTAATATTGTTTTATCAACTTTATCTTCCCATTCTTCAAACTTAAGAGGCCTATTGTCTAATGCGGAAGGTAGTCTAAAACCATAATCAACAAGTGTTGTTTTTCTTGATTTATCTCCCTCGTACTGTCCTCTAATTTGTGGTATAGCTATGTGGCTTTCATCCACAACCATTAGAAATTCACTTGGGAAAAAATCTAAGAGAGTAAATGGAGCTTGACCAGGCTTTCTCCCATCAAAATATCTTGAATAATTTTCTATTCCCGAGCAAACACCTAACTCAGAAAGCATCTCTAAATCATATTTGGTTCTTTGTTCAATTCTTTGGGCTTCCAAAAGCTTGTTTTCTGATTTAAATTTTTCAACTTGCAATAACATATCTTTCTCAATTTGATTTAAAGCGCTCTTTCTTGATTCGTCTGATATCACATAATGTGATGCAGGAAGAATTGCTAGTTCAGTCAGCTTTTCTAAAATCTCACCAGTAATTGGATCAATTCTTGAGATGTTCTCTATCTCGTCACCAAAAAATTCTATTCTAAAAATAGTTTCTTCGTATACAGGAAAAATGTCTAAAGTATCCCCTTTCAATCTAAAAGATCCTCTTTGAACTACTAAATCATTTCTTACATATTGTTGTTTTACTAATTGCAAAAGAAGATTATCAACTTCAAACTCCTCACCTTTAATAATTGGAATTAATTTATTTCTATACTCTACAGGAGACCCTAGCCCGTAAATACACGAGACAGATGACACAACAATTACATCTTCTCTCAGTAATAATGCGCTTGTCGCAGAGTGTCTTAATCTATCTATTTCCTCATTGATATTTGCATCTTTTTCAATAAATGTATCTGTACGAGGAACGTATGCTTCGGGTTGGTAATAGTCATAATAAGAAACAAAATACTCAACCCTATTTTTTGGAAAAAACTGTCTAAATTCATTTGCTAGTTGTGCTGCCAAAGCTTTATTTGGGGCTAAAACTAATGAAGGAAGTTGACACTCCTCTATCAACCATGCAATTGTTGCAGATTTACCTGAGCCAGTAATTCCTTTTAAGGTCTGATGGGAAATATTTTTATCTAAACCTTCTTTTAGTTCCTTTATAGCGT
>LULV01000466.1_pt1 | contig 10394 bp, 11 predicted proteins | sample 728081 | NCBI WGS metagenome assembly LULV01 (sample SAMN03860280, study PRJNA289734) | marine metagenome | biome: seawater column; feature: ocean; material: water; isolation source: Red Sea water column Station 108 - depth 25m | place: Saudi Arabia: Red Sea | collected 2011-10-15 | depth 25 m | reverse complement strand
CCACCCTTCCATGTATATAAATAAAGCACAACAAATTGCAGAGCTCTTAGACCAAAAAGGTGAGGACTACAACAGTCCAGATAACTTTTTTGTTCAGTTAGCTAACGCTTGGAGTGGTTTGTTGGGTATTGAACTAACACCCTCACAATGTTGTGCAATGATGATAGTCTTTAAATCGTGTCGTATTATTAACAATCCCGGACACAAAGACACGGCTGACGATTTGGTTGGTTACTCTTTAATTATGACAGAGCTCGTCAAAATACAAGAACAAGATGAATGACCAAATAGAATACGAACTTTTCACGTTGCCAGCTGCATTTATGTTGCAACACAAACTATCCGATCAGGTAGTGACAACTCTCAACGAATACTTAGACTCGTTAAGACAAAACAAGAATCGGCAATCTGCTGCCGACACTTTGGTAGGTCAAATACACCAAGGCGAACAACTTGTTATGGATTATGAGGAAGAGTCTCTAGCTCCTTTTGTTAGAATCGTTGAGAGCTTGGCAACGGCTTATTTAAGGAATTTTGTCGAGCAAACAAAATCTCCGTTAAGACCAAAAAAAATCACCATGGAAAAACTGTGGTCAGTTCACAGCTTTGCAGCTGACTATAACCCTATCCATGACCATTTAACAACAGCTCCTATGGGAATATCTTTCACTACCTGGACAATGGTTCCAAAACAAATAAGAGAAACTGACGATGGTCGTGTGAATCTTTACAACAATTCTGGGGCGATAGATGGCTTCATAAATTTCACTTATGGTTTGAATCAAACATCTGATCCTGAACGACTTAGGCCGTCGCAATCCAGATACATAATGCCTCAACCGGGCAAGTTGTTGTTGTTCCCTTCTTGGATGCAACACACTGTATACCCTTTTTTTGGAGAGGGTGAACGCAGAACTGTAGCTGGAAATTTAAGTTGTTTTGATTTAACGCAAGAGGAAATAGAAAATTTAAAATGATGTCAGCAAAATCATCAACCAAAGGTTTACAAGTCATATATTCGTGTGACGAATGTTCAACCTCTGTTACTGAGGAAGATGGTTTATGGGTAGTGAAAAACAACAAATCTATTTGCAAATCTTGTTACAAAATATGGAGAAAAAATGAAAGAGTTTAAAGAAGGTGTATATGAAGACTTGTCTTATGATGATTATGCAGAAATACCAGCTTTCAGATCTCACGATCTAACGTCGGTTATAAAATGTCCATTCAGTTGGAAATACAGAAAGGGATTGGAACAAACGCCAGCTCTTTTAGAAGGGCGAGTGCAACACACAGTCTTTTTAGAACACCACAAGTTTGACGATGAGTTTGTCATACAACCTAATGTAGACAGAAGAACTAAGGTAGGCAAAGCAGACTATGAAGACTTCCTAGCGACTGTAGGCAATCGCACACCAATATCTCAAGATTTATACGATGTATGTATGAAACGTCGTGAGGTCGTAAAAGATTACATACCTAAAGAAACCGATAAAGTGGAGCTGACTTTGGTGTTTGAGTGGCATGGTGCACCTTTCAAAGCGAGAATGGATTGGTACGATAATGAGTATGTATGGGACTTAAAGACGTGTCGTGATGCGTCTCCTCGTGGTTTCAAAGGTGCTATTAATTCGTTTAATTACCATCAACAAGCGTCTCTCTATATCGATGCAGCAAAGGCATGTGGACTGACTGCAAAAGGTTTTAACTTCTTGGCTCAAGAAAAACAGGATCCTTACCCTTATGTAGTTTATACACTATCAGACGAAGCGTTAAAGTATGCACAAGCAAGAAACGAACAAGCACTTGCTTTGATACAAGATTGCTCTATAAACGACGACTATAAGCCTTACAACTGCGAAGGCATACAAGAGGTAGGACTGAAAGATTTATATTAAAAAAAAGGTGGCTATTGCCACCTTCTTTTGATTGTTCTTTTTACATTCCAATACAATTCCAATATCCACTTGCACGAACAAACTGTTTTGTACGAGTGAAGTTTTGTTCAACTTCTAATGGACTTCCACATACAAAGGCAACTGCATCTGCATACCTATCAAAATCTTTTGGGTTGATAACTGCAAACAATTCATCTTTCCAATGTATATCGACTTTTTCAGATTTTTTTCTACCTAACTGTTTTAGGTGGTAATACTTATTGGCTAGTTGATAAAACTCTTCAAAAGATTTTCTTCTTTCATCAGAGGTGTATTCAACAGGTTTTTTGAATTTAGGATTTTTTTCTAATTTTAAAGTCATTGTCTTCTCCTTACTTTCTGAAATAAACTTTCTTAGCATCGTCAAGAGACAATGTATTAAGCACAACAGGATTTACCAATGTCGTATCTTTTGCGATAGCATCGGTAACTCCACCAATAACCTCTGTCTTACCTATGCCTTTGTATTTTGAAAATTTCCACTCCCAAACTTCACCTTCTTCGCAACTATCGTCCATAACGATAACGCTTTTGTTAAGTAAGTTTTTAAGGTGCTTGTTGTCTAAGAACTCAGTGACTAAATTAGATATGTGCATATCTAAATCTGTGTCATGCTCCTTATCATCAAACATACTCCACTTAGGTAGATTTGCTCTGCACCACTCATCTAACTCTCTTTCGGTTTTCATATCGAAGTCATATTCGTGGCAGCCGCCAGTCCCTCTATTAGATACTCTACCAACCCTCTTACCATCTACATAAAGACTCGCTTCAAAGCAGTATGTTTCTTCGCTCATGCTCTCGTAGTGTTTTACGTTTTTTAATGTGATTTGCATTTTTTTCTCCTTTATTTTGTTGTTAATTAAATGTCTCACATGACTAATATACTAAAATTTATAACTATTTGCAACTATTTACTTACAATAATAACAAAATAATTTAAGTTAAATTTTCGTATTGTTCGATGATTCTTTGTCTGTCGTTCAGCCAAAAAACCAAAAGGTATCTGTCGCCTGATTCGACTGGCAGACCTTTGTGTAGATTAGTGAAGCTAGGGAATATGAGTGCGTGGCCTGTGGGTAAGGGAGCTACCTCACCATAATTATGAAACGCGGTTCCACCGCCCTTATACTTGCCAGTATTCAACGGAACCACCACAGATATATCCGCACTATCGTCGTGGTGCCAAGAACCTTGTTTCTTATCTCTAAGGTTGTAGTTGGCTATCTGTATGGTCGAGGGTTCTTTACAATCTCTCTGCCAAATAGCATTGAATATAGGATTCAGAACTGTCTGTACCACAAACCACATACTGCGATAGAGCTCTGGTGCGTGTTCACGCAAAACGATCTCAGGGATTTGTCTGAGCTCATCTTCGTCTGAGTTAGTTTCAAAACCTATTTCTTTTTGCATGTAGCTGATCTCCTTCATCAAAAGGGTACAAAACTTTCTGCGAAATAAAGGTACACGATAGATGTCCGGGTGTATTTTTTTTATCACATCATGCACAGGTGTTTTGTCCATACTATCTACACCATCTGACGCTTTGTACTTGATTATCTTAGGAACAGACTCCTGGACTGCTTGGTAGGTCGTGTGATTAATCATCCAATGCGATTGCATGCTGAGTAGGTAATTTTTAACCTTATACATGAAGAGAATTATAACAGAAGGTAAAAGACATTTATTTGTATATTTCTGCAAAATTATATAGAATTAAGCACATGATTACAGAATCAGACACTATGGAAAACAAGAAAGACGGAAAAGAAATACGAAAGAGTCTTGCTGTAGATCCAGCTACTTACAATCTATTGCAACAAATCTGTGAGATGGAACATAGATCTAAGATAGATCAACTTAAAGTTCTAATACAGAAAGAGCACAAAAGATTATCTAGTATGCAAGAACATGAAACTGTTTAAGAAATTGAAACCAAAAGAAAAATCTGTGCCGCAGTCTTACAGACCTGTTCTTGAGGCACAAGAAGTCATAGATTTGTATAGTAGAATTACTTTACATCAACAAGCCGCACTTATGAGGCTCATATCGCGTAATTTAGAGATAAATGTAGGTGGAGACACCTATATGGGTTATGAATTAGATTACAACGTCGTAGGAGCTATTATAAGCGCTACAGAATCATCAGACTAAAGAACCGATACCACCCATTTGACGCATTGCTATCTCTCTGTCTTTTTCGTTAGGAAGGATAACAGGAGAAACGCTTTCAACAGGACTTAAATCAGATGTGGTTTCTGGTTCAATCGTGATTTGACTTTGACTTGGTGTAACCTCTTCTATTTGTTTCATGAGCTCATCGTAACTCTCTTGTTTTTTTCCAGTATAAGGTTGCACGGATGGTTCTGTCATTTGGTCTATACCCTCAACTACACCTCTTGTTCCTGTTTGCTTGATTATAAATTCATTAGTATTGAAAAAATTGTAGACATCATCCAAATTTTTAGCTGCATCAGGATCCAATAATAATTGTTTGGTTAACAAATCTAAATAGCCATGTTGTTGATCTTTAGCTATTTTTCTGACCACTTCGTCACCAAATTGGCCTGTTAAAACACGACCTGACAAATTGATGAGTGCCAATGCAGATTGCACTGCCTTCATATTGCCTGATAAAGCCTCTGACGCTAACTCGGATGCCATTTCTGTTAAAGGTTGTGTCGGAGAACCACCTACAGGTATGCGAAAAGCCATTCCCATAAGGTCATTCATTTTGTAAAAATTATCAAACTCTTCCGGGGATAACATCTCCTGCATCATTGCCTTTATTTTGTTTCCCTGAAAATGTTTTTGCAAAGCTGGCATCCCTTTTTGTAATGCTTCTGCTTTAAAAAACTTATCGTATTGATCCATCAAAAATTGTTGTTTGATGTCTTGGAATAAATCTGGATCGGCTGTTTGTAATATTCTCCTTGAGTTTCGCAAAGACTGTATCGATACATTAGGGTTAAACAACTCCTTCATGGCATTAGCAGTTTGTTTGTCGGTCATAATCTTTGAAAATCTACCCAAAGCACTTTTTTCCGCTAACTGTAAGGCGGGTTTGTTTGGATCGTAAACACGTCTAGCTTGTCTATACAAAGGAGCAGATTCGTCCATCAGAGCTGTCATATCATCCATGATTCCATAAATCATACCAGCGTCACCAGTTCCTTCGCTTTGTAGCTTAAATGCTAAAGCTTTCATTTGACTGGTTCTCCTAGCGTCCAATTCCATTAAATCGTCTATCAAAACGCCGTTTTCTGAGCCACCCTTATAAAACATTTCTTTGAACTGTTTGAGATTTTTTATCGTTGGTTCAGATGGTTCTATCCTTCTTATCAGTTTTCCTTGCTCATCAAGAACTTCACCCGCTATTTTGCTGTCAATTAAATCTATGATGCTGTCTATGTTTTGTACTTTCACGCCATTTGGAGCTTCCTTTAATATGTTGTAAAGACGAGTGGCTCTTTGTTTTCTTTTACGAGTAAGTTCATCCATGGTTCTTTTGGTAGTCTCTACCATCCTTGTATTTACGTCCCCAATTTTCCCAGATTGTGATGCTATATTGTCTGCATAAGTAGTTATAGCCTCAGCTATTTGTGAGGCTTGAGTATCATAAAACTGTGTAATCGCTCTTGCGTCAGGTTGTCTGCTTAAGAAATATTGTATGTCAGCTGCCCTACTACCAATGGTATCTGCTTGAGCTGTGGTCAAATCAAAACCAAATTTCTTTGCCTCTCGTATTGTATCGTCTGTACTGCCTCTTAATTCTATAAGGTATCGCAAAGCATCAGGACGATCATGGAAAATGCTCATTATCTTTGATGTTCCCACAGTACCTTGACCGAAAGGTATTAAAGAAAAAGTAGAAGAAATTAACAAATCATTATGAGCCGCAGCTATCTCTTCTGGAGGTAAACTATAAAATTGATCTATTGTAGCCTCTCTCCCGGTTCTAGCTATACCACCTATAACGTAATTACCGCCAAAACCACCAGCCATAGTAGCACCTGTAATTACTGCTAGTTTTGCAAATGGGTGCGATACGCCTTGCTGTAATCTTAAACCTTGTTGAAATCCTTTTTTGGCTCCGTACATGCCACCACCTACATCGGCTACAAAAGTAGTAGCTGGAACTAAATTAGGCACAACGTAATTAGAAAAAGCACCAACAGCTTCATTATTTGGAAACTCTAAAGAATATTTTTTACCGCCGTATAATTTTTCTCCAAACTCATTTTCGTAATACAAATCTCCATCTATATTGACATATTTTTCGGAACCATACGGATCGTTCGGAAATCTCTCGCTGGCTAAAAAATCTATTCTTGCATTATCATCAAAAAATAAATTAGATTTAGCTTTTCTAAGTGTGTAATTATCTTGTGCACGTTTAAGAGTATCTCCTCTTTTTCGTATCTCTTCTACTTCATTTAAAACTTTATCAAAATCCGTCATATTCTACGCAGCTCTTCTAAAGCATTATCAATATTTAGTAACAATTGTTCTTTGGCTTTAGCATCATATTTGTCGCTTTTCTCGACTTGTTCCCTTAAAGTTTCCAATCTTTTAACTTCATCAGATTTTGTTTGCGAATATGTAGATTTTAGATCACCACCTTGTTCTTGACCTTTTCTAAAACTTTCTCGCCAACCATCTACATCTAAGGACGTTGATTGTTGATAAAGCATACCATCCTCATCTGTGTAACCACCTTTTGTAATTTTTTCTAGCTCACCAAATTCATCTTCGGTTGAACCTGGAGGTGAATAATTACTTTTTACTAACTCACCATCTACTACTCTGTTAAAAATAAGATTTTCGTCATACCAATCAACTTCAAACTGTCGCAACTGTCTGTTGAGCTGTGTCATTGACAATTCACCTTCATCAACAAGTTTTTCTAAATCTTCCGCCTTTTCTGTATATGCTTTGTAAAAATCTACGTCTCTTTTTGCTACTCTTTTTAAATATTCAACCTGTTTTAAGTAACCATTATAATTAGAACCCAATCCCGGCGATGCTCTTTCAAACATCTCCATTTCTCGGTTAGAAATAGCACCTTTAGTTCTACTGACAATATCCATCGTAAATCCCAATGATATTTGTCCAATTAATATTTGATTACCTATTATTTCATCTTCGTTTGCATCCGTTAAACCCAAACTAGATAACAATTGTCTTGGGTATAAAGAAATTTTTGAAACTGTACCGAAGTTTTCAGCACCTAATTTTAAAGCCAATTTTTCTGCTTCGTCCAAATTTGCCAAACTTGCAGCACCAGCTCTGTATTTTTGAAATATCTCATCTTCGGATTGCACTTGTGCATCTAAAGCTTTCTCGTCTCTTTTGTTAAGTTTTTGACCTTGATTTATATTTATTTGTGACGCAGGACTTTTTACCTCTACTGCGCCTTTAGCCAATAAATCTTCTATTTTTTTATCGTTTGCAAAATTATCTCTGACAGTCTCTTGGACTATTTCTCCGTTTGCGTCTGTATATTCAAAAGTTAATAAAGGACCTCTTTTATTACTTTGAGCAAGAGTAGCCATATATGAATCTTTTATAAAATCTATAGCTGTGTTCTCGTCTTGTGTTGCTAATTTAGCTGCTTCTAACCCAATATTTCGTCTAGCTTCGTCGTTCCTTATCTTAGAATTATTTAATCTCTCGGATATTCTGTCAAAACCTACACTCAAACCGACATAAGGAGAAATTCCTCCTGTATTTGGTGTTTTCAATAATCCTGCACCTAGCTCAGTTGCTACATCAAAAATATTTAATTTTTCTTTTTTTGGTGCAAAAGTTTCAAACCTTTTTTGATAGCGTTCTAAGTTAGCATCATAATCTGCAAGTCTTTCGATTAGAAGCTCGGCAGCAGATTGTTGATTTTGATTTGTTTCGTCTAAATCTAATGCACCACCATTCTGAAATACATCTATCTGCTCAGGTATCTGTGCTCTTGATATAGTCATTATCCCTGTCCGCCATATAAGTTACCCAATGCCCCAAAGGTTGATAAGCCTATACCTAAACCAGTCTGCATAGGACTAGGCGGCGTAGTGAAATCTGTAAGCGTTTGGAATTGTCCAGCAGGTGCCATGCTAACAAAAGGTGCCAAAGCTTGGAACTGAGCTAACGCTTGTTGTTGCGTTCCCATTCCATATAACTGTGCTATATCTGCTGCGCTTGCGCCTTGTGCTTGCGCTCCTAAGCCTTGTAATGCAGATCCTAAACCAAATTGAGCGGCTTGTTGTTGTCTAGCTAGTTGTTGCTCTATACCGCCTAATCCTGTCAAAGCTCCAGCTAATGCTTGCTGACCACCGAATCCTTGTCCACTTAGACTTGCCAATCCAGATGCCGCAGCTCTTTCTGCTGCTCTTTGTCTAGCAAATTCACCTAAACCTGTTTGTTGCGCCTCTGAGAAGCCTCTTGCGCGTATTCCGCCCAAAGCCTCAGCTAAACCTCTACCTAGAGCTTCTTGACGCTCAGAAGCGCCTAAACGAGCTCTAGAGCCAAATGCTGACTCACCACCTCTACCTATGTCTCCAGCTCTAGCGGCTATGTCTCTTTTTGCCCCAGCTTCCATAATATCGTCAATGGTTTGTTGTACTACTCTATCTTCAAAAGGATTGTAAAATCTATCAGTCATTGCTTGATCGTAACCACCTACAGTTCCTCTAAGTAAGTCCGCAGACTCACCTAAACCACGTTGTAACTGTCCTACACCAGCTCGTGTTGCTTCTAAACCTTCACTAGCCAAGCCTTTAGCTCTTCCAAATCCTGACCTGAGCGCATCTATACCCTGCCCAAAAGCTCCCTCTGCGCCACTAATAAAACGATCTTGTATGCCTACACCACGTCTTGCTAATTCTTGAGCTCTAAGTTGATCAGGCGTAAAGTCTGCTACTCGCTCTTCAATGACAACAGGCCTGCCTTCTTCGTCAAAGAAAGTCTTTTCTGCCGCTCTCATGGCTCCAGGAATAAATCCACCTTCTCCGCCTATACCGAATAGTAATTGTTCCGTAAGTGGATCAAGACCAGATCTATGCCTGTATTCATTGGAGTCAAAGGCATTGTAGATGGTGGTTCAGAAGGTTCTATGTTCATAGTTGAAGCAGACACAGGTGTATCGAATATTGGAGCTGGTGCTGTAGTGGTGGGCATACTCATAGGTGCTTGGGGTGTAATTCCTGATGCAGCTAAATTAGTATTAATTTCTTCCATATTTATTTCAGGTATTTGCACAGTTTGTCCACCTGGCAAAGTGACAGTTTGCATAGGCAACAGTGGTCTTATACCATTCATACCTATCGGTAATTGTCCTCTAATCATAATTTATGAGGGTTTAGCTTGGCTGCTAAAGGTGTCCATAACCTTATACATAACGTCCATGCCTCGCTCCCTATCCTCTTCTAAACTTGGTATCAAGTTAATTATTCCACCCGGTTCTGTTTTCATTTCATAAGAACCAGCACCCCTAACTGCTCTTGCTGTCATTACGAACTCACCATCTGATAGCATAGCTGGTATATCGTCACTTTGTTCTGTCCCCGGACCATTTATATCGCCATCCATTCTTGGAAAATCCTCAGTTTCTAATTCACCGCCTTTTTGCATGGCTACAGCTCCGCCATTAGCAAAAGCCATTATGCCGCCGCCCATCATACCTCTAGCCATACCGCCTTCTAATTCTTCTATAGCACCGCCTAATGATGCCATCCTTGGTTGTCCTCCTGATAGCACAGGCAAAGTGCCCGCAGGTAATAAACCAAACTCAACAGGATTAGGCTGTGGTTGTCCCATTCTTCTAGCTATTTCAGCTTCTATATTGTATCTTCCTGTAGGACTCATTGTAGTCAGAGGTATTAAAGGAACCCCTTTTTGTTTTTTTGCATCCTCATAAGCTAACTTACCTAAACCAGCTGCTAAAGCACCAATACCAAGTAAACCTTTTCCGCTCAAACGACCTTCTCTATCACGCATAAAACCACTTAATATTGGGTTTCCACTAGAATCTGTTATTACTTGACCGCTTTCATCTAACATCGGTTGCCCACCATAAAAGTCTCGCAAACCACTTCGACCACCTAGTCCTATTGCATCACCTATGGTTTTTATGGGTTGTGGTGTTCTAAATTCGTTTAGTTTTTCATGTTCTTTTTGTGTGATTATATTGCCTTCATCATCTCTGTAGACCTTCACACCATCTATAACTTCTACTGATCCTCGACCGCCGCCGAACAAACCGCCTACATCTCTTGTAATATTACCGAAAAGACCTACTTTGTCTTCACCCGGAAGGACATATTCTTTTGCTCTTCTGAAAAAATCACTTATACCACCGCCACTTGGAGTTGTGCCTGTTGCCATAGCTCTGAAATTATCTCGTAAACTAGGTCCTGTAGATAAAGGTCCTGCTACACTTAAAAGCTGTAGGGGATTAGCCTTACC
>LULV01001229.1_pt1 | contig 10431 bp, 10 predicted proteins | sample 728081 | NCBI WGS metagenome assembly LULV01 (sample SAMN03860280, study PRJNA289734) | marine metagenome | biome: seawater column; feature: ocean; material: water; isolation source: Red Sea water column Station 108 - depth 25m | place: Saudi Arabia: Red Sea | collected 2011-10-15 | depth 25 m | reverse complement strand
GAAATTAGCAACATTGGCAGTTGCGTATGTATTGTCCTCTATGTAACTTTGTGGATCTAAAAAACTTTGTCTTACTCCTGCTCTTGCCGCCATATGATAGATTGTCGATATATCATATTTCTTAATTTCGTTAAGACTATCCTCTTGACTTAAATTGTTATTAAAAAATGTAAAGTTATTATTTTTATCCAATTTTTCAAGTCTTTTTTGCTTTAGCTTGACATCATATGCTGAATTTAAAGAATCTATACCTATTACTTGTTTATCTGCCTCTAATAGAGAATTTGATAGATGAAAACCAATAAAGCCGGAACAGCCTGTAACTACTACTTTTTTATCCACTTAATACATGCTAACAAAACTAATTATTATTCTTTAAAAAGATTTAAATACTATTTATAAGTATTTATTGGTTAATATCTTAAATGATGGGGATTAAAAATAAATAGGCTTAAAAGTTTTTCGCCTTTATACGTTTTATTTTTTATTTCAGTAATTCCTCACTTCGACATTATTCCAGGATTTGTTCATACTGATGACATTCCAATTTTATTATTTTTTTCATTAGCAATGTATCTTCTTTTTAATATTGAAAACGTCTCTTTAAAAATTGAAAAATACATGTATTTTGTATTTTTTATTTTTTATCTAATAATTCAAAATTTTTTTGTGAATGGCGAATTATTTCATTCTGAAATCCTGCGATTTGGATTTTATCTTTTTTTATTTATATTTATATCACTTATAGGTGAAAAAAATTATATAAACACTTTTCCTTTCTACATATTTCTGTTTTTAAGTTCGTTTTCAATTCTTTCATATTTATTTTCGATAAATCTTGGCAAAGATATCTATCAGACTTGGAATATAGGAATTAATTTAAGTGATATTGAATATATCAAAGGAAGAACAAATGGATTTCAGGCGGGGGGGCCAAACAGTTTTGCTGATTTGATTACCGTAACAGGAATATATTCAATGTTCAGGATGGAAAGTAGTTATTTACGTGTAATAATTCCTTTCTCTATTGTTGGATGTTTCTTTACATATTCTCGGTTTTCTCTAATTGTTTTGGTTTTATTTATATTATTTAGAATCATGCTTCAAGATAAAAAACTAAATACTGTTTTATTATTAATTGGCTCTTTATTGATATGTGTAAATTTTGGTTTAATAGATAGATTCATTCAAGATGATAACAGCGGTATCCAAGACAGAGTTGAAATGCAATCAGGAACATTACAATATGTTTCAGAAGATTCAATTATCAATAATATTTTTGGAAGAGGATATGATAATTTTGTAATAAAAGGAAATGAGGTGCTTGATTCCAAAAACTTTGATGATAATCCTTTTTCTTATGGTCCTCACAATTCATATTTATTCATACTTTTAAATTACGGGATTGTTGGCCTGTTTTTGTACGGATTAATTTTCAAGGATCTTATATTAAGTCTTTTTAAATTGAGAGATTTAACAAACTACTCACCAAATCTTATGGCAATTATGGCATTTCTGTTATTGAGTTTATCAAGTGATTTATTACAAAATCACTCTGTATCTTGGTTTTTTTACTTTAGCTACTTTCTATATCTTAATGAAAAGGAGAATTCTACATTTTGAAATACTGTTTTATTAGAAAACTCAAACATATACTATATTTAAGATGAAAATTTTAGTTGTAGGTGGTGCCGGATATGTTGGAGGAGGAATCGTTGATAAGCTTTCTCAGGAACATGAAGTTACTGTTTACGATTCATTAATTTATGAAACATCTTATCGAAAAAAAGTAAATTTTATTCTTGGAGACATAAGGGATACAACAAAATTAAATGGTATTTTAAATAACTTTGATGTTGTTGTTTGGCTTGCAGCGTTAGTTGGTGATGGTGCGTGTGCCATTAATCCAGACCTAACCTTTGAAATTAATTCTGAAAGTGTGAAAAATCTTGTTGAAAATTTTGATAAAAGAATAATATTTTTGTCGACTTGTTCGGTTTATGGGGCTCAAGATGGAGTTCTAACAGAGGCTTCCGATACAAATCCATTATCTGAATACGCATCATCTAAATTAAAAGCAGAAGAATATCTGCAAAATGCAAATGCATTAATTTTTAGGCTTGGAACTTTATTTGGGATAAGTGATGAATTTTCAAGAGTACGTCTTGATTTAGTAGTAAATGTTCTTACAGCAAAAGCACTTATAGATAAAAAAATTAGTGTTTATGGCGGTGAGCAGTGGAGGCCCCTACTTCATGTAAATGACGTTTCAAATGCAATAAGTCACTGTCTAAACACTGATGTAAGTGGTATTTACAATCTTCATCATAAGAACTATAGAATCATCGATATAGCAAGAGAGATAGAAAATAAAGTAAAAGATGTTGAAGTAGAAGTGACTCCCATGAGCTTTGAGGATGCTAGAAACTATCAAGTATCAAGTCAAAAATTATTGGATGAAACAGGATTTGAAGCTTCAATAGAGCTTATCAATGGAGTTAATGAGATATATGATTTAATTTTTCACAACAGGATAAAGGACATAACAGATCCTAGGTATTCAAATCAGAACTTTTTGCAGAAGTTTGGTGTATCTTGAACCTAGAAAGATATGAAAGATTACAAAAGATTTTATACAGTAACAAATCCAAAAATAGGAACTGTGAGAGCATGGCACGGTCATAAAAATGAAAAAAAACTTATCAAAGTATTATCAGGCAAGTTTTTGGTCGGTGTAATAAAAATAGATGATTGGGAAAATCCAGATAAGACAATTGATCCAGAAATGGTCGAAATGGATATAAATTCAGACTTATTATCCATTCCAGAGGGTTATGCAAATGGAGCCATGAATCTTGAAGAAAATAGTAAAATAATGTACTTTTCTTCTTCAACTCTAGAAGACTCTCTAAATGATGATTATAGATTTGATTCAAAATATTGGGATCCTTGGACAAGCAATGGAGGTGAACTGTTTGAGTAACCTTCTTATACTTGGCTCAACAGGTATGTTAGGAAAAATGGTTTCTTTAGTTTTTTCTGATTATTCCAAAGATACTCTTTTTTTTACATCACGTTCTGAAAATAAATTTATTAGTGAATTGAACGGTGAAAAGATTAACTTTGATCCTAGCAAAGATAACTTTGATGACTTATGTAAATTAACAAATCCTAGTTTTGTCATAAATTGTATCGGAGCAATAAAGCCAACCATCTCCGAAACAAAAGAATCAATTAGCAATGCAATATCTATAAACTCCTTTTTTCCACTAACAATTGCGAAAGCAAGTTTGGATTTTAATTTCAGCTACATTCAAATTGGAACAGATTGTGTATTTTCTGGATTAGAAGGAGAATATATTGAAACATCTATGACAGATGCCACAGATGTGTATGGTAAAACCAAAATTGTTGGAGAGGTTTCTAGCAATAATAAAACCTTGCTGCGTTCGAGTATTGTTGGACCTGAAACTGGGAGTGGAAGGTCACTTCTTAACTGGTTTTTAAGGACAGATGAATCAGTAGTTAATGGATTTACAGATCATGAATGGAATGGCATAACAACATTAAACTTTGCAAAAATTGTATTAGGTATTACAAAGAACGAACAAACTCAAATTAAATTGCAACACCTAGTGCCAAGTGACAAAGTTAACAAGTATGAGTTGTTAAATCTTTTTAAAGAATATTTCACAAAAGATATAGAAATTAATAATGTTTTATCAGACAGCAAAGTTGATAGAACATTAAAGACATTGGATTCAAAAGCTAACCAAGAACTTTGGGCATTAGGTGGATACAAAGAAATTCCATCTATAAGAGACAATATATCTGAATTAGCTGAATATGAAGGAACTAAAAAGATATTGGAATTTGTATGAAAGACCTTGGAATCATTCTAGGAATTAGACCTGATGTTATAAGGGCAAGTAAAATTATCAGACTTTTGTCTGAAAATAAAAATATAACGTATGATTTCATATGGTCTGGCCAGCATTATTCCGAGAATATGAAAGATGTTTTCTTTAAACAACTTAATGTTCCAAAACCTGATGTTGAATTTGAAATAGATACTACTAACGATGCATCAACAGTTTCTTCAGTGATTAAAAATACATTCAATCACTTAGAAAACAATAAGTATCAAGCTGTTGTTTTTCTTGGTGATACAAATACGGTCATGGGTAGTATTGGAGCAGCACAGCACAATATCCCAATTGTTCATATTGAAGGATGTATGCGTTCATACGATTGGAGAATGCCTGAAGAAAAATACAGAAAAACCATAGATCACTTGTCAGACAGGATATATGCTTATCTTGATTCATACAAGACGCAAGGTCTAAATGAGGGAATTTCTGAAGATATAATAAAAGTAACTGGGAACCCCATAGTTGATATTATTCAAGAAAATCAAAATATTTTTGATTCGGGACATGAAAGCTTAGATAATAATGTTTTAAATTTTATTGGAAAAAACGAATTCTTATTAGCAACATCTCATAGGAGAGAGAATATATTAAACATCGATTCTCTTAACAATATTGTAAATCTATTTAATTCTTCTGATATGAAAATAGTATTTCCTGCAGGATACAAAACTCAAGAAATGCTTAAATCATATGATCTAAAACTCAATTCGAACGTTTTGATGATTGACCCCTTAGGATATCTTGAATTTATGTATCTTCTTAAGAACTCTACCTTTGTAATGAGTGATTCAGGAACAGTAGTTGAAGAGGCATGCATTATGAATGTACCTTCTATTCAAATGAGATACTCAACAGAGCGTCCAGAGGTATATGATGTTAATGCTTCTATAAAATTTGATCCATCTGAGAAGATAAGTGACTTTCAAAGTTACTTAGATAAGGCTATGAAGTTAGTTGATACAATATGGGCTCAACCATTTGGTGATGGGAAAGCATCTAATAATATTGTTGATGACCTTCTGGAATTATCAGAATCAAACAGTTTTCATAAACACAATAAAGAAAATTATCCATTTGACATTTCAAATTCATTTAAAGAATGAAAAAAATTTTATTTCACTCTTTAACAATACCTCCAGATAACGTCTCAACAGGAATGTTAGTTGCTGAAATTGCAGATGGATTTAAAGAGCTTGGTGTTGATGTTGAGATATTGGCAAGCTCACCACAATACAATATCGAAAATAGTAAGAATCTAACTTCAGATAAATATTACACATCATCATATAAAGACATAAACATAACACATATAAGTTCAGCAAGCAGGAGTTTTAACAAAGTAACTAGGTTTTTTCAATGGATAATGTTTCACTATCAAACAATTAAATTTTTATCTAAGAACAAAAAAAATTACTCTCATATTTTCATATTTAGTTATCCACCAACTATGAACTTAGTTGTAATTTATATAAAGAAATTTCTAAGGATTAAAGTTACATACTCGTGCTGGGAACTTTATCCTGAAATCGCTAACAAAACATTGAAAACAAATTCTGGAATTTTATTTAACATTTTTAAAAAAATCGATACATACGCGATGAAACTTGCTGACAATTTGGTTGTAAACTCATCAGAATTAAAAGCATTTCTTATTAACAATCGTGGATTAATAAATAAAGACATAAAATCAATTTATCACTTTTCCCCCTATGAAATATCAAATGAAAATCCAAATCTAGATAAAAAAACAATTTTGTATGCCGGTAATATGGGTAAACCTCAAAATATTAAAAAATTTATCGATACGTTTAATTCTATTGATGAGAAGAATTGGAAATTAAAATTCTTTGGAGCAGGTGAAGAATTTGATTCTATTAAAGATTTAGAAAGTGATCAATTAAATGTTTTTGAGCATTTACCAAGAAACGAATTATACGATAAAACGAAAGAGATTCCTGTTGGACTTATTTCGTTAGACAAAGAAATTACAGTAGAAGGTTTTCCTGGTAAAACTTTTGACTATCTTTCAATGAATAAAATTTTATTGTGTTTTGCTAACAGTGATTCTGCTGTTTCAAAGTTTATAGAGAAATATGAATTAGGTTTTACCATTGACCCATATGATGAGACTTCGATGAAAAAAATATTTGATAAACTTAATGATCAATCACTACTTTTGAAATATCAAAAAAATATAAACAATCTAAATAAAAATATTTTAAATAAATCAAAGGTAGTTGAGGACTACTACTCCTTAATCTAATTTGCGCCTTTTCTTGATATAACAGAGATAATTGTCTGAAAAAGTATTTTGAAATCAAGGACAATGTTGTAGTTTTCAACATATTCAATATCCCAATAAAGCCTCTCTTGTAGGCTTAAATCTAATCTTCCCTGGACTTGAGCAAGACCAGTAATTCCAGGTTTTACTGAATGTCTCTTTTTTTGATAATCACCAAGTAATTTTGATTCATAAACAACTAATGGTCTTGGACCGACAGTTGACATTTCTCCTTTTAGAACATTTATTACGTTAGGCAATTCATCTAGGGAAGTCTTTCTTAGAAAAAGACCAATTTTTGTTATTCTGTCATCGTTTTCAATTCGTATAGGATTTCCAGGCTCTAAAGATGGCTCAATTGTTTCTTTTTCAGCTAATTTTTTATAATGCTCTTCGTGTAGATCCTCATCTGAGCTTTCATCCATAGTCCTGAATTTAAATAATTTAAAAATTTTACCGTTTTTACCAACTCTTTCCTGAACATATATTGCTGGATAACCATCTAAAATAATTATCAACAAGTAAATGATAGGAAAAAAGAATAAAAAAACTGGAATGAGAAAAACCATGATTGTAATGTCAAAAATTATTTTCATACAATATTTACTCTAAACTATTCAAATTAATTTACTTGAATAAAAAATATAACATTAGAGTTAGAGAAATGTGTGGAATTGGTGGAATTGTTAGCACTAACAATTCTAAAATCGACCAAAATATTGCAAATGATATGAAAGTCTCCCTAGAACACAGGGGACCCGATTACTCTTCCATTAATTATATTTCTCTTCCATTAATTATATTTCAGATTCAGAATGTTTTATTCACAGCAGGCTTTCAATTATCGATTTAGACTCAAGATCAAACCAACCTTATCAGGATGACGACAAAAGATATACAATTGTATTTAACGGTGAAATCTATAATTTCAAAGAAATTAGAGCTGAACTACAGAGTAAAGGTGTTAAATTTTCTACGGAAGGCGATACAGAGGTATTACTTAAAGGATATATTGAATATAAATCTGAAATTTTAAAAAAATTAAGAGGTCAATTTGCCTTTGCCATTCATGATGCAAAGACGAGCTCTATTTTTTTAGCTAGAGATAGAATCGGAATCAAACCTCTATACTTTGCTAGGAATGATGATTGGTTTATATTTTCTTCAGAATTAAAGACTATAGAACAATCTAATTTAATTCCATTTGAACCTGATATTGAGTCTTATATTGCATATCTAAGGCATCTTTGTGTCCCAATGAATAGAACAGGAAATTTAAACATATCAAAAGTACAACCTGGTGAGTACATAGAGTTTTTTTCCGATAATTCAATAAAATCTAATCAGTATTGGGATCCATTTGATATTGAAGTTAATAATGATATCTCAGAAGAAGAAGCAATTGAAAATATAGATAGATTATTAAATGAATCTGTTGAGTACAGGAAAGTAAGTGACGTTGAAGTAGGACTATTTCTATCTGGAGGGCTTGACTCATCCTTGATTGGCAAGCTCATGAAACAAAATGAAAAAGCTGGACTGAAAGGTTTCAACATAGATTTTAAAGACCATTTCCCCGGATATGAAGGAGAGTTAAACGAAGCAAAATTTGCGGCAAGTAATAATGACATAGATTTAATTGAGGAGAATATCTCTTATCAAGAATTCCAAGAGCTTCTTGATAACTATTCTTTCTATCAAGACGACTTAGTAGGGGATGAGGTTGGAATTCCACTTTATTTCCTAGGTAAGAAAACTAAGAACAACAAAATTAAAGTTGTTCAAGTTGGGGAAGGTGCAGATGAATTATTTTATGGATATGATCATTGGAATAGATATCTCAAATTGAATAAATTTTTTAAGCCCTTTTTTAAATCTACAAATAAATACTCAAGTTTTAAGAATCATAGATTAAATATGCTTAGCAATATTCTATTTAATAGAACTTCATTTGCAGGTGGAGCTTTGGGTTTTAATTTAAAGGAATTAGATAGCTTGATAGTAGATGGTTTACCAAATCATTCTGATCTAATATTTTACGCTGACAATAAATGGAAAGATTATTTTTCTAACAAAAATTCAAAAATTTCTAAGTGGATGACTTTAATTGATTTAAAGATAAGGCTTCCGGAACTTTTACTTATGAGAATGGATAAGCTTGTAATGCAATCTGCTGTTGAGGCAAGGGTGCCTTTTCTTGATCATAAATTAGTAGAATATGTACTTTCCTTGCCGGAAGAATTACTTATTGACTTAACTAATACAAAAAGTCTTCTCAAAAAGGTTGCGTTGAAATATTTACCTGATCAAATCATAAATAGAAAAAAACAAGGATTTAGGGCTCCAATAGGTGAGTGGATCAAGAAAGATGAGGAAAAATTCTATGAATCTGTGCAACAGTTCAATTCTCTAGTAAATTTATTTAATGAAAGAGAATTAAATCATATCCTTAATGGAAATGACTACCAAAAAAAGTGGTATTTAATTAATCTTTCAAATTGGCATTTAGCAAGGGTTGCGAATTGATAAAAAATTGGAAAGAAAATACAATTTACATATCTCTAATGCAATTAACTCTTTTAGGAGTTAATTTTTTTTTAATCACAATAATAAGTAGAGAGTATGGAGCAGAAATATATGGTGAATATGCAGCTTCAAAAAGTCTTTCTGTATTAATTGGAACAGCAACCGTATTATCTCTTGCATTAGTTGTTACAAAGCTAAGAGCTCAAAATGTTGGTTTCAAAAATTCTCTTTTTGCTAACTCATATTTTCTGGTTTTAAGAAATCTTGCATTAGCCTTGGCGACAATTTTTCCATTAACAATTTTATTTGGCAGAGATTACCCAATAACAGCAATTTTTCTTATAGGTTTTGTTTTTAACGAAATGATTCATATTGCACTGGCATATTTTCAAGCAGATGGCAATTTTGTAATTACTTCCAAGCAGATAATCGTTAGAACAATTCTTTATGGATTTGGTGCTTGGATTATTGTGATTAACAGTCTAGAAATAATATGGGTTGTAATGTATCAATCCGCTATATTATTTCTATTTTTTCTAGTCGCTCATTACTACATCCCTAAAACCGAGAAAAAAAGAGATTCAGATCAAGATAAGTCGACAAGGAAAGAGCTGAATAATTCGGGAAGAAAAATGGTTCTTACAACATTCTCCAGTGCTTTGATTTCTGAGTTAGATATAGTTTTGTTAGGTCTATTTTATTTTGGTCCAGCTTTGGGTGTCTTGGCATGGTCCAGAAGAATATTAGAAATTATTTTTCAACTTTTAGCAGCAAGCCTTGATATATTATTTCCAGAATTGTCAAAAGCAAAAGACAAAGACGAAATTCAAAGTATACGAGAGCGTCTAAAGAAAGTTTTCTTTTTTTCATTTATTATTCCAGTTACGTTTTACTTGTTAAGAGATACTGCAGGAAATATTCTTGTATCACTTCTTGGCGAAGAGTTCAGAGATGTCTCTTTTCAAACTTCTTTAATACTTTTTTCATTACCTTTAATGGTGTGGTCTAGAATCAATATTATTTTTTCAAGAGCTCTAGGTTTTGAAGTTAATATAACAAAAATTATCATTTCAGGATCAGTAATTTCTTATATAGTTTATTTTGCACTTCATAATTTAAGTATTTCCAATCCGGCAATTTTGTCAATTATTTCATCACAAATGATTATTTCAATGTTTACTTCTTATAGTTTTAGGAAATCTTATGCTTAAACTTTTTTTACAAAGAACAAGATTCAATCTAAGAAACTTATTTGCAAAAAAAATAGTTATTCCCACTAATTTTAAATCTTTTGAGTACACCAATCCAAATTATCATCAGTTGCTGGCTTCTTACCTATTAACAAATACAGATGACAAAATTAATTATTCTAAAAAAATTTTTGGAAAGGAAACTGACGATTTAGTAACATCAACTGATATTTTTAGTGAAAATGATTTCCAATCACACAATAAATTTATTCCTGCTTATTTCAACAAGGGTGATGTAAAAGTTCCTTATGAAGCCTCTAGGCTACAATTTTTACAAAAATTAGATTTATTATCAATCTTGAACAAAGAGAAAAATTTGCACGAAAATGTTGATCTAAACAAATTTCCATTAATTTACTGGAATAGTCCAATGGATGTAGCAATCAGAAATATAAATCTAATTTTTCATCGAAATTTTTTAGAAAACAATGATTTAGATTCA
>LULV01000610.1_pt1 | contig 10462 bp, 8 predicted proteins | sample 728081 | NCBI WGS metagenome assembly LULV01 (sample SAMN03860280, study PRJNA289734) | marine metagenome | biome: seawater column; feature: ocean; material: water; isolation source: Red Sea water column Station 108 - depth 25m | place: Saudi Arabia: Red Sea | collected 2011-10-15 | depth 25 m | reverse complement strand
GCTATAAAATCTGTTGCAATGACCGGGGTAGATAGAATTTCAATTGGGAGCATTACTCATAGTGCCCCAGCTATAGATTTCAAACTAGAAATCTAGATTATTTGATTTTTTTAATTTTTATTTTTCGTAAGCTCAGCCTGTGCCGCTGCTAATCTAGCTATAGGAACTCTATAAGGTGAACAAGAAACATAATTAAGCCCAGCTTTTGAGCAAAATTTAATACTCTTTGGATCACCACCATGTTCACCACATATACCTAATTTAATTTTTTTATTTTGTTTTTTTCCTTTAGAAACCGCTATTTCTACTAAATCTTTCACTCCGTCATCAATGGATACAAACGGATCAATAGTAAAAATCTTATTATCTATATAATCATTTAAAAATTTACCACTATCATCTCTACTTATTCCAAAAGTTGTTTGTGTTAAATCATTAGTGCCAAAACTAAAGAATTCAGCATGTTTCGCAATATCATCAGCCTTAATTGCTGCTCTAGGTAACTCAATCATTGTACCCACAAGAAATTTAATTTTTGTTTTATTTTCTTCTTGAACCTTTCTTGCAGTATTGATTACTAAATCTTTCATTATTTTAATCTCAGCTTCGGTTGAAACCAAAGGAATCATTATCTCAGGAAAAGCAAATTTTTGTTTGTTTTTTTTTAAGTCTGCAAGAGCCTCGAATATCGCTCTACATTGCATCTCATAAATTTCAGGAAATGAAATGCCAAGTCTACAACCTCTATGTCCTAACATTGGATTTTGTTCATGAAGTTCTTCTATCCTGCTTTCAATATCTTTTTTGTCTGATCCAACAACATTAGCTACTTCAGAAATTTCTTTATCAGATTTCGGTAAAAATTCATGTAATGGTGGATCTAATAATCTTACAGTAACTGGAAGTCCATGCATAATCTTGAATATCTCCATAAAATCTTTTTTTTGATGTGGTAGAATCTTTTTTAAAGCATTAGATCTATCATCTAACGTTTTTGATAAAATCATTTCTCGCACTGATAAAATTCTTTCCTCATCAAAAAACATATGTTCGGTCCTACAAAGTCCAATTCCCTCCGCACCAAAATCTCTGGCTGTTTTAGTGTCTAGAGGAGTCTCAGAGTTAGTTCGTACTTTAAGTTTTCTAATTTTATCAGCCCAGCTCATCAATTTTGAAAAATCTCCTGATATCTCAGGTTTTATAGTTGGAACTGTACCTAAAATTATTCTTCCTGTAGAACCATCAATAGTAATTGTCTCGCCTTCTTTAACCTCAGCCAAAGATGTTTTAAAGACTTTTTTATCGTAATTAATTTCAATTTCACTTGAACCAGAAACACAAGGTCTTCCCATTCCCCTAGCTACAACTGCAGCATGACTAGTCATACCTCCTCTTGAAGTTAAAATTCCCTTCGCAGCATGCATTCCTTGAATATCTTCTGGAGAAGTTTCAACTCTAACTAAAATTGTATCTTGCATCATATCATTTAATCTTTCAGCCTCCTCTGAGCTGAAAACTACTTTTCCACTTACTGCACCAGGAGATGCCGGAAGACCGTTTGCTATAACTTTGATTGAACTTCTCTCATCTAAAGTAGGATGCAAAAGCGTGTCTAAAGAGTTGGGATCAACTCTTAAAACAGCATCATTTTTATTGATTAACTTTTCTCTAACCATATCAACAGCAATTTTTACTGCCGATTTTGATGTTCTTTTACCAGACCGAGTTTGTAATATCCAAAGTTTATTACTTTCAACAGTGAACTCTACATCTTGCATATCCTTATAATGTTTCTCTAGTTTTTTTAAAATTTTATATAATTCGTGATATACTTCTGGCATCGACTCTTCCATAGATGCATCATCAACTTTTGCTTCTTTTCTTGCCTTCTTTGTAATGTACTGTGGAGTTCTTGTTCCAGCTACAACATCTTCTCCCTGAGCATTAATCAAATATTCTCCATAAATATCATTTGACCCATCTGAAGGGTTTCTAGTGAAGACAACTCCTGTTGCACAATCATTACCCATATTTCCAAAAACCATAGATTGAACATTAACAGCTGTTCCCCATTCAGAAGGAATTTGATTCAACTTTCTGTAAACTTTCGCTCTTTTGCTCTCCCAAGATAAAAATACAGCACTTATTGCCCCGAATAATTGATGATAAACATCTTGAGGAAAATCTTTACTAGTCTTTTCTTTAACTACATTCTTAAAATCATTTATTAAACCATCCCAATCCTCTTCATCGAGATCCGTATCAAGCAATACACCTTTTGTTAACTTATAATTTTCTATCAATTCCTCAAAATTGTAACTTTCAACACCCATGACTACATTTCCGTACATCTGGATGAATCTTCTATAGCTATCTTTCGCAAATCTTCCGTTGGATGTTTTGTTAGCTAAAGCAACAACTGTTTTGTCATTTAGTCCTAAATTCAAAATTGTATCCATCATACCTGGCATTGAAACTCTTGCTCCAGATCGAACTGATAAAAGAAGAGGATTTTTTAAATCTCCAAATTTTTTTGATACATCTTTTTCTATTGTTTTAATTTCTTTTTTTATTTGGCTAATTAATTTGGAATTTAATTTTTTTTTATCCTTATAAAAAATTTCGCACACTTTTGTTGAGATAGTAAAACCAGGAGGTACTGGTAAACCCATTCTTCCCATTTCAGATAAATTTGCTCCCTTACCACCTAAAAAATTTTTTGGATCTTTTATTTTTTTTGAATCTTTAGACTTAAAATTAAGAATTAACTTATTCATTATGAGCTTTTAAAAATCGAAAATTTATATAATTTTGAAACGTTTTACATAACATATTAATAAGTTCCAAACGATTTTTTCTTAAAGTTTCATTATCTTCATTAACTTTTACATTATCAAAAAATTCAAAAACTTCTTTTTTAGTTTCAGCTAAAATTGATAATGATTTTTCACAATTTTCATCACTGTTTATGGTAGAATAATATTTTTTAATATCGTTAATTTTTTTATATAAATTTTTTTCAAAATCACTTTTAAAAATACCAGGATCAGTTGTATCATTTATTTCAATCTCGTTATTTTTCATCTCATGATCTAAAATGTTTGATGCTCTTTTATAACTTGAATTGATGTCTATACCAATTTGGGTGTTAATTACCTTATTAAGACATTTTGCTTTTTCAAAAGACGAAAATAAATTATTTAATGAAAATGATGACAAAGTTGCCTCAATTATATCGTAACGTATTTCTTTATCTTTAAGATAGTATCTAAATCTATCTTTTAAAAAGTCCTGTAATTCTTTTTGTAAATCTTTGTTTTCAAGATTATATCCCTGGTCATCATAAAGCCGTGAGGAATAATTCAAAAGATCATTTATTTTCAAATTCTTTCTATTTTCTATAATGGTTCTTATTATACCTAGAGCAACTCTCCTCAATGCTAATGGATCCTTTGAACTTGTAGGTTTCTCATTAATACCAAAAAAACCAACCAAGGTATCAATCTTATCTGTAATTGATAGCGTGACACTGAATGGTTTTTTTGGAACAATTGAATTGAGTCCAATTGGTAAATATTGCTCAGGAAATCATTCCACCAATTTTTCTCATTCGTTGAACTTTGTCGAAATAAGATCCAAGCCCTTTAAAAAAATTCATTGATTTTAATTCTGACACTTTTTTTACTAAATTTTGAGTTTTATCTTTATTCCAAAAAAATTCTGCATCACTTAATCTTGCATCAACTACTCTTTCATTACCTATTTTAATGAGACCTTTTTTATCTTTTTTATTTGTTACAATTAAAAATTCATTAGTAATTTCATTTTTGTCATTAAATGTTGGAAAATATTTCTGGTGAGACTCCATTGTTAGGGTCAAAATCTCTTTAGGAACCGATAAAAATTTTTTATCAAATTTGCACAATAAAACATTTGGGCTATCTACTAAATTTACAACCTCATCCATCAATTTAGGATTTTCATTAATTTTTAACCCTTTTTTCCCTAATATCTTTAAAAAAGATTTATTAATTATTTTTAATCTTTTATTTTGATTAACGATCACTCCATTATCTTCAAAAAATTTTTCATATTTCTTAAAATTTTCAAAAGATCTTTTTTTTTCTTCAAAATCTTTATCTACAAAAGTCAAATTAGAGGAAGTTAAATGATGAAATTTAAAACTTACAATTTTTTTATCAAATATTGATAAAATTGATTTTAATGGTCTTCCCCAATTTAAATCAAATTCACCCCATTTCATTGATTTTTTCCATTGATAGTTACTCAAAATTTTTGGAATGAATTCAGTGAGTAAATCATGTGTTTTTAATGAGGTTGCTACAGTTTTGTAAAAATAAAATTCATCCTTTTCGGTTTTTTTTTTAAATAAATCATTTTTGTTAATTTTGTTTGATCTCAAAAAACCCTCCAACGCTTGTTCAGGAGCGCTAGTTTTAGGGCCTCTAATCTCTTTAGATTTAATCTTAATTTGTTTATCTAGGCCCTCAAAAACTAGAACTAATCTATTTGGAGTTGAAAAAGAAAAATTTTTTTTTGATCTAATTGATTTTTCCTCAAATAAATTTTTAAAATCTTCAAAAATTTTTTCTCTTAAATTTTTTTGAAGCCCAGCAGGAATTTCTTCACTAAATAGCTCTAAAAAAAATTCTGACATTCTATGTTTGCGACTGTACCCAAATTGTAGCAGCTTGTTTTGTAATTTCTCTTATTCGACCAATATATTCTGCTCTTTGCGCAACACTAATTGCTCCGCGAGCATCTAATACGTTAAATATATGACTTGCTTTCAAACATTGATCGTATGCAGGTAAAGATATATTTTTTTCAACTAATGATTTTGCTTCACTCTCATGCATATCAAATATTTTAAATAAGTTTTCTGTATTAGCATGCTCAAAGTTATAAGCTGAAAATTCTTTTTCTGATTGATGAAAAACTTCCCTGTAATCAATACCTTCATCATTCCAAACTAAATCATAAACGTTTTTTTTCTGCTGGGTAAACATACAAATTCTTTCAAGACCGTAAGTTATCTCTACTGACACTGGTTTACATTCAAAACCTGCCATTTGTTGAAAATATGTAAATTGAGATATTTCCATGCCATCACACCAAACTTCCCATCCAAGACCTGCAGCACCTAGAGTTGGGCTTTCCCAATCATCTTCAACAAATCTAATATCGTGCTCTTTATGATTAATTCCTATTACCGACAAACTATTTAAATAAAGTTTTTTAATATTAATTGGAGAGGGTTTTATTATAACTTGAAATTGATAATAATGCTGAAGTCTATTTGGATTATCTCCATATCTTCCATCTGTAGGTCTTCGTGAAGGTTGAACATACGCTGCTTTCCATGGCTTAGGTCCAAGAGATCTTAGAGTAGTAGCTGGATGAAATGTTCCAGCTCCAACTTCCATATCATAAGGTTGTAAAATTACACATCCATTTTTACTCCAAAATTTTTGAAGATTTATAATTGTATCTTGGAAAGTTTGAAATTTTGGTTTTTTTTTAATTTTTTTAGAGGCCATATTTTTGCCAAACTGATTTTTCCTCTAATATGTTTGCTAATTGATCGACATGGTCATTTGACGACGATAATTTTTTACTAAGCCAACTTTTTGATTTTTCAAATTTTTTAATAACAACATCTTCTCCAAATTTTTCTCTTAATATCTGATTTGCATTTCCTATATCATCTATCAAACCAAGATCTTTGGCTTTTCTACCTGACCAAAATTCACCTGAAAATAATTCTACTTCAGATTTTTTAAGTTTTGATGACCTGCTTTTTTCGACCACCTCTATGAAATCTTTATGTAGATCTAATTGTATATTTTTTAATCTTTCGATGTCTTCCTTTTTTTCATCTAGAAATGGGTCTAATGTACTTTTATTTTTCCCAGCAGTATGCACTCTTCTCTCAACACCTATCTTTTTTATCAATTCTGTAAAACCAAAAGAAGAGTAGATTACTCCTATTGAGCCTATTATTGAACTTGAGTTCGCATAAATTTCATCTCCAGCACAAGCTATTAGATATCCGCCTGAAGCTGCTACATCTTCGGCAAAAACTATTACTTTTTTTTTATTTTTTTTTGCCTGTTGTCTAATTAAGCTGTAAATTAAATGTGATTGAACAGGAGAACCTCCAGGAGAGTTTATTGTTATAGCAACACATGGTGCTTTTTTTAGAGAAAATGCTTTTGTAATAATGTCTTCTTGGCCAGAAAAATCTATACCTTGTTTAAATTTCCCTACATTCCCAATAACTCCACTTAGCTTAATATGTGGAATAATTTTTTTCTTTTTAAAAAAAGAGAGCATTTTTAATATTTATAGAATTTTTTTATGAATATAAAGACACCTTATAATTGAAGATTCAGGTGCGTCAATTGATAAGTATAAAAAGCAACCTATTATACTAATTTGCTCAATTAATGGGAAGTGTCATACAATTAAAAAACAAAATTAATAATTCATATTTTCAACTAAAAAATTCAGTTGAAGATAGATTGATGTTAGTTGAAGAAAAAATAAAGTCTAAATTAGAGAGCAAAGTAGACTTAGTTCAGAAAATGACAAACTATCACCTTGATACAGGCGGAAAGAGATTAAGAGCCTTACTAACTTTAGGTTCTGCAAAATTATGTGGATATGCAAAAGGAACTAGAGATATTAATTTGGCTGCTTGTGTAGAACTTATTCACTCAGCAACTTTAATGCATGATGATGTAATAGATAATGGATCTATTAGAAGGGGGAGAAAAACTTTAAACAAAGTTTGGGATAATCACTCTTCTGTTTTAGTTGGAGATTATTTACTTAGTAGATGTTTTGAAATGATGGTAGATGACGGAAATATTGAGGTTTTAAAATTATTATCTTCAACTTCCTCTAAGATTGCACAAGGAGAAGTTCTTCAATTACAACACAGAGGAGAAGTAGATATGTTGGAGGAAACTTATTTAAGAATAATTTCTGCGAAAACTGCTGAATTATTTGCAGCAGCTACCAAAGTTGGTGCAATTTTGTCAGATGTGTCATCAAAAGAAAAAGAGGCTTTAGAATTTTACGGAAGGAATTTGGGATTAACTTTTCAAATAGCTGATGATACTTTAGATTACAATTCTGAGTCAAAATTATTTGGAAAAAAAATTGGCAAAGATTTTTATGAAGGGAAAATTACTCTGCCAATAATCTTATTATTTCAAAAAGCAAATCTTAAAGAAAAGGAAAGTCTGAAAGGTATTTTTTTAAAAGATAGAAGAGATGAAAATGATTTCAATTATACATTATCTTTAATCAAACAATATGAAATTATTAAAGAATGTTATCTAAAAGCAAATCATTACATAAATTTAGCGTCAAACTCATTATCGATATTTAAAGACTGTAATGAAAGAAATATTCTTGAAAATTTAACTTCATTTAGTTTGTCTAGAGATTTTTAAGGACTTAAAAGACTTTTTGTCCAACTACCATTTTTATCTAAAGAATACTTTAATCTTTCATGTATTCTGTTATCTCCATCTAACCAAAATTCAATTGTGGAAGGTGTTAAATTCCATCCAGACCAATAGCTTGGCCTAGGCACATTATCTTTGTCATTATATTTTTTTTTATAATTCTCTAAAGCATCTAAAAGTTCATCTCTATTTTGGAGAATACTACTTTGTTTTGAGGCCCAAGCACCTATTCTGCTATCATATGCTCTTGAGTTATAGTACTCATCAGCAGTTTGATCATCTACTTGTTTCAATGTTCCAACTATCCTTATTTGTCTTAGTAAACTTTTCCAATGAAAGCACATTGTAGCATTCGGGTTTTCTTTAATTTCATTACCTTTCTGACTGTTTAAATTTGTATAAAAAACAAATCCTTTTTCACTATGACCTTTAAGCAGAACCATTCTTACTGAGGGAATACCCTCTTTATTTGCTGTACCAAGTGCTAAAGCATTAGGATCATTAATTTCTTTTTTTTTAGCCTCCTCAAACCATCTTTGAAATAGTTCAAATGGATTATCTAGATCTAAGAAGCATTTATTAAGCCCAAGTGAGTTTTTTTGATTCATAATTTTAACAAAATAATCTATACAATATAAATAATGTCATTTAATACTTTTGGAAAGTCTTTTCGTTTTACAACTTGGGGAGAATCCCATGGTCCAGCTATAGGGTGTATTATAGATGGATGTCCACCATTAATACCATTAAAAGAAGCCGATATTCAAAAAGAATTAAACAAACGAAAACCTGGGCAATCAAAGTTTACTACTCAAAGGAAGGAGAGTGACAAGGTTCAAATTCTTTCAGGAGTTTTTGAGGGAAAAACGACTGGGACACCAATATCATTGATAATTTACAATGAAGATATGCGTTCAAAGGATTATAATGATATTAAAGATAAATTTAGACCCGGACATGCTGATTTCACATATTTTAAAAAGTATGGAATAAGAGACTACAGAGGTGGTGGTAGATCATCTGCAAGAGAAACAGCTGCAAGAGTTGCAGCAGGTGCTGTGGCAAAAAAAGTTTTAGAAAAAAAATTAGGAAAAAAATTTAAAATCTCTGGAGCTGTAACACAACTTGGAATATTAGGATGTGATACCAATAAATGGGATGATAAAATAATTTCTAAAAATCCATTTTTTTGCCCAGATAAATCAATGTTAAAAATTTGGGAAAAATACTTATTAAGTATTAGAAAAGCTGGATCGTCATGTGGAGCGATAATCGAAGTAAGAGCGAACGGTATTCCTGCTGGATTAGGAGCACCTATATACTCAAAATTAGACTCTGACATAGCATCAGCTATGATGAGTATAAATGCTGTAAAAGGAGTTAATATTGGCTCAGGTATGAACTCAGCACAATTGTCAGGTGAGGAAAATTCAGATGAAATTTCTCAAAATAGAAAAAAAACAAAATTTAAATCTAATAACGCTGGAGGGATTCTAGGGGGCATTTCTTCAGGTCAAGAGATAATTGTCTCTTTTGCTGTAAAGCCAACTTCTTCAATTTTAAAAAGTAGAAAAACAATCAATAAATTTGGAAAGAATACAAGTATATCAGTAAAAGGTAGACATGATCCATGTGTGGGTATAAGAGCTGTACCTGTGGGTGAAGCAATGTTATCTTGTGTTTTATTAGATCATTATCTTCTACACAAAGCTCAGTGTAGTTAATTTTGTTTTTTCAAAACTATATTAGAATTTAGTAAATCTAAAACTTTTTCCTCGATTGAAACTGAGTCAAGATTTGCAACTTTATACATTTTATCTGGAGTATCTTGATCAATAAAAATATCTGGTAATGTTAACGATCTAAATTTTAAATTAGAGTCCATTAAACCTTTTTTTGTCAAAAAATTCACTACATGAGATCCAAAACCACCAATTGAACCCTCTTCAATTGTCATGATTGCTTCATGAGTTGTAGCTAATTGCCAAATGAGATTTTCATCTAAAGGTTTTGCAAATCTGGCATCAACAACTGTTATTGGTACACCTTTTTTTGATAAATTTTCTGCAGCCTTCAAGGTCTCGCTCAATCTTGCTCCAAAATTTAGAATCGCTAATTTTTTTCCTTCTTTAATAATTTTTGATTTCCCTATCTCAATTTTTTCATTTATTGAAGGTAGAGTTGAACCTAATCCTGTTCCTCTTGGATACCTAAATGCGCAAGGTCTATCGTTAATCTCGGTTGAGGTATTTATCATTCTTACAAGTTCAGCTTCATCACTTGCTGCCATGACAATAAAATTTGGTAAAGTGGTTAAATATGTTGTATCAAAACTTCCAGCATGTGTTGGTCCATCAGCCCCAACAAGTCCTGCTCTATCAATCGCGAATCTAACTGGTAAACTTTGAATTGCTACGTCATGAACTACTTGATCATAAGCTCTTTGAAGAAAAGTAGAATAAATAGCTGCATAGGGTTTTAAGTTTTCGGTAGCTAAACCTGCAGCAAATGTAACTGCATGTTGCTCTGCGATACCAACGTCAAAAGTCCTATCTGGAAACTCTTTGCGAAAAATATTAAGACCAGTACCGTCAGGCATTGCAGCTGTAATAGCTACAATTTTACTGTCTTTTTTAGCGTGTTGAATTAAAGTGTTTGCGAAAACCTTTGTATAAGATGGTAATTTACTTGTGCTTTTTAGTTGTTCACCAGTTTTGACATTAAATTTTGATACTCCATGATAATGGTCCTTTGCTTCCTCAGCAAAAGTGTAACCTTTTCCTTTTTTTGTTTTAATATGTATTAAAATTGGTCCTTCATGCTTAGAATCTTTAGCATTCTTTAAAATAGGAATTAGTGAATTTAAATCATGACCATCTATGGGGCCAATGTAATAAAATCCAAGTGAACTAAACAAAGTTCCACCTGTAACAGCTGATCTAAGTAAATCCTCTGCTTTACCT
>LULV01000724.1_pt1 | contig 10480 bp, 11 predicted proteins | sample 728081 | NCBI WGS metagenome assembly LULV01 (sample SAMN03860280, study PRJNA289734) | marine metagenome | biome: seawater column; feature: ocean; material: water; isolation source: Red Sea water column Station 108 - depth 25m | place: Saudi Arabia: Red Sea | collected 2011-10-15 | depth 25 m | reverse complement strand
AAATAGTCTCCAACATAAAAAAGCAAAACAACTCACCTAAAGTTTTTTCGTCCCTTTTTTTTATTTCAAAGCTTCTAAAGGGTATATTTTTTTTTGTAAAAACATTTTCCGTAGCTTTTTTTTGAGCGTAAGTAATATTTTGAATATTTTTGTTTTTAAGAAAATTTTGTGAGGGCAAAATAAATTTATTATCTATTTTGGAGGTATTGTTTTCATGGACATAAAAAAACGTATAAAAATTATTTTTAAAACCATCCAAATAAAGCTGCATAACGCTATGATTATCTCTGGGCATGTTAGATACGACTGGCAATAAACCTTTTCCCTCCTTACCTAAACTTTCAGCTACTAATTGTTGATACCAAGAAAAAAAATTTTGAGATTTTTCATCATAATTTATAATAATTGAATTAAATTTTCTTTTTTTAATTAAATTTATTGTAGATCCCACATTAGATATGAGCGCATTTAAATATTTTTGATTTTTAATTAAATTATTAAATTGCCTAAAACTTTTTGAATTAAGACCCATTAATTCGGCGGGCAACATTCCAACTTCTGATAAAACTGAATATCGACCACCTATAAAATTATTGTGATGAACAATCTCTGATTTTAGTTTATGTGCTAATGAATATAAATAATTTTTTTTATTTTCTGTGATAAAAATATTTTTATCACTTTTTTTGATAAGAATATTAGAATTAACTATTGTCTCTAAAGTATTGCCTGATTTAGAGATGATTAAATTTAAATGTTTTTTATTTCCAGATTTTTTGTTGAAAGTTGATAAATTATCATAAAATAATACGTTCTTTTTAATTTTATCTCTAAGAAAACTATAAATAGTTTTCGTACCCAATGATGAACCACCGATTCCAATTATACGGATATCATTAAATCTTTTAAAAATTCCTAAATTTTTGATCTTAAATTGGTCTTTATAATTTTTACTAAAAGATTTTTAAGATTTTTTTTTATTTTAGAATTTTGTTTACTACCCTTAAAATTTTTAAAAAAAATTCCTGATGTTATCATTAATTATTTTTAATTTTTTCTAAAATGGAATTTTCAAAATTTGTGTTTTGGTTATTGTTTTGATTATCTAAATCTGTATCCTTGTTGTCAGTCAGTAATGATTTTATATCTGTATTCTCTGCATTCTCAGTTACTTGATTAGTTTGCTGCGGTAATGGTAATTCATTGAAGTCTGGGGGCATCACTAAAGGTGATTTCTTTTCAACCAAAAATTCATCTATACTATTTTTTTTCTGTGAACTAAAACCTTCTCTAATAGTTCCACATGAATTTAAAGCTAAAATTGAAATTATAATTATTGTTAGTTTAAATATTTTTTTCATCAATTTTATTTTTTTGATTATCAATTATTTCAAAAATAATCAAAAATAATACTCCTAATGAAATAAATATATCCGATACATTAAAAATAAACCAATGAAAATTTCCGATATGAAAATCAATAAAGTCTGGCACAGCCTTAAAAAAAATTCGATCATATAAATTACCTAGGGCTCCACCAAATATCATTAAAAGTGAATATTTTTTAAGACCATCACTTTTTAAAGTCATAAAAAAAATAATTAAAATTACAGCTGCAATTAAAATTGTTAAAATGTTGTACATATGACTTTGATCAAATGATAATAAACCAAATGCTATTCCTTCATTATAAATTAAATTGATATTCAAAAATTTTGATACAAATAATTCAGATGACAAATTTTTTTCATTTTCAGAAATCACATAGACTTTGGTGAACCTATCGAGACCAAAAATACTTAAAATTATAAAAAGGTTAACGATAAAACTTTTATTTAAATATTTAGACATTATTGAGAATGTCGCTCACAAGGCTCAACACTTATTTTCCAACACACGGGACATTTATCACCCAGGGCTTTCTTAGTTTCAACTAGAATATCTGAACCTTCATCAAAATTAATTTGTGTTTTTGATACTATACAAAGCTCTGATAAATCAATTTTTGAGATTATATCTTTATATTTTTCATTTAATTTGATTTTGAGTTCTGCTTCTAAGCTTGAACCAATTTCTTTATTAGCTCTTTTTTCCTCAATACTTATGTTACATACATCTCTAATTTTTATTAATTGAGACCATCTTTCTGTAAGCTGTTCATTTTTAAATTTATCTGGAAAAGTAAGAAATTTTTCTAAATGGATGCTTTTAGTATTCTTTGATATCAGTTGATGTATTTCCTCAGTTGTAAAAGACAATATTGGAGCGAACCATCTAAGTAAAGATTTTAATAAAACATTCAAAATTGTAACACAAGATTTTCTTTTCTCAGAATTTATTGGATCACAATATAAAGTATCCTTTCTTATATCAAAATAGAATGCTGACAAATCTGTTGTGCAAAAATTCAACAATTCTTTATAAAGATTGTGAAAATCATATTTTTTAAAATAATTTTCAAATTTGTTGTTAAGAGAATGAATCTTACTTAACATAAATTTCTCTAGCTCCGGCAAGCTTTCAACGTCAATTTTATCTAAATTAACATCCTCATATTTGTCATTTATATTTCCTAATAAATATCTAAATGTATTTCTAATTTTACGATAAGACTCAGAATGCTGGTCCAAAATAGAATAATCTATTCTTAAATCTTCCGCATAATTTGATGCAGCAACCCAAATTCTTAAAATATCAGCACCATATTTTTTTAAAATATCCTCAGGTGCAATTACATTTCCAAGAGATTTTGACATTTTAAGACCTTTTCCATCCACAACAAACCCGTGAGATAATATAGACTCGAAAGGTGCCTTACCTCTTGTTCCACATGACTCTAATAAAGAGGAATGGAACCAACCCCTATGTTGATCAGAACCCTCTAAATACATTGATGCAGGCCATTTAAGGTCTTTTCTCTTCTCCAATACAAAAGAATGTGTTGATCCACTATCAAACCAAACTTCAACAATATCGCTGAGCTTTTCAAAATCTTCCGCTTTATATTTACTACCTAAAAATTTTTGAGGGTCATCTGAAAACCAACAATCAGAACCTTCTTTCTCATAAATATTTGCAATATTTTCAAATACTCCATCGTCTATTAAAATTTCATTAGACTTTTTATTTACAAAAATAGGAAGTGGTACACCCCAAACTCTTTGTCTTGATACACACCAATCTGGCCTTGTCTCGATCATTGATTTTAATCTTTCTTTACCTTTGCTTGGATAAAAGTTCGTATCATCTATTGCTTTTAAAGCCTTACTTCTCAGTTTATGACTTTCCATTGAAATAAACCATTGTGGTGTTGCTCTATGAACTAAAGGTGCTTTTGATCTCCAAGAGTGAGGATATGAATGAACCAATTCACCATTCGAAAGAAGTTTGTTTTGATCTCTCAATTTTTCTATTACAACTGGGTTAGCTTTAAAAATATGTAAACCTTCAAACAGAGAGACATTATTTGTATATTTTCCATCATCATCTACTGTCTCGATGGCCTTTATTCCATTATTTAAACAAAGATTAAAATCGTCAGGTCCATGACTTGGCGCACAATGAACAATTCCTGTTCCTTGTTCAGTGGTTACAAAACGTGCTTCTAACATTGGGATATCGTAATCATACCCCAAATCAAAAAATGGATGCTTACAGATAGTATCTTTTAAATCTTTACCTTTAAATTTCTTAAGGTTTTCAAATTCTTTAATCTCACAATCTTTTAAAACAGAGTCTAGTAGTGCCTCAGCGATAACAATTTTTTTATTTTTAAAATTTCCCTCATCATTAATTTGAATTATTACGTAATCTAAACTCTCATTGTATGCTAAGGCTTTATTGGCTGGTATCGTCCAGGGAGTGGTTGTCCATATAACAATATTACAATCATTAAGTTCTTTGATTTTTGATGATTTAACTGGAAAACAAGCATAGATCGTATCAGATTTATGGTCTTGATATTCAACCTCGGCATCAGCTAAGGCAGTTTTTTCTACAGTTGACCATAAAACTGGTTTAAATCCTCTGTAAAGACTTCCTTCTTTTAAAAATTTTCCAAGTTCTCTTACAATTTGTGCCTCTGCATCATAACTCATTGTTGAATAATAGTTTTCCCAATCACCAACAACACCTAATCTTTTAAATTGGTCTTTGTGAACCTCTATCCATTTTTCAGCAAACGTTCGGCATTCTTTTCTAAATTCTACAATCGGAACATCGTTCTTATTTTTTTTATTTTTTTTGTATTGTTCCTCAATTTTCCATTCGATAGGTAAACCATGACAATCCCAACCTGGAACATAAACAGAGTCTTTACCATCCATTTGATGAAACTTTACGATAATATCTTTTAATATTTTATTTAACGCAGTACCCATATGTATATTTCCATTCGCATACGGGGGACCATCGTGGAGAACAAATTTTTCCTCTCCTTTTCTTGAATTCCTTAACTCTTTATAAAGATCAATTTTTTTCCAAAGTTTTAGAATTTCTGGCTCTCTAATTGGTAAATTAGCTTTCATTGAAAAAGCTGTTTTAGGTAAATTAATTTGGTTTTTACTCATTTTGTTTTTTTTGCAGTTACTAAATCAATTTTAATTTGTTTTTTTAATTGATCTATATTTTTGAATTTTTTTTCAGCTCTTATAAATTTTAAAAATTCTACTCTTAAATACTTATTATATAAATTTCCAGAAAAATTAAATAAATGAACTTCTAATAATATTTTTTTTCCATTAAATGTAGGTCGATATCCTAAATTGGCTATTCCTTTAATATATTTGGAACTTTTTATTTTCTTAGCTTTGACAGCATAAACACCTGGTTTTGCCAAAACATAATCTTTGATATCTATGTTGGCTGTTGGAAAACCAATCTTTTTTCCTAGTTGTCTACCTTTTTGAACTTTTCCATCAATTGACCATTTTCTATCTAAAAGTTTATTAACTTTATTAAGTTTCCCAATCTGCAAATATTTTCTTAATAATGAAGATGAAATAATTTGTTTTTTAATTGATAAAGGTTGTGGTTTAACAATTTTATAATTACATAATTTCTCGTGATGAATTAATTGTTTTACGTTTCCTTCTCTTTTGTTTCCAAATCTAAAATTATTACTTACAAAAATAAATTTTGGACTAAGTTTTCTACCTAAAGTTTCTTTAATAAATGAAATTGATTTTGTTTTTGAAAATTTACGATTAAATTTCTTAGTAATAACAAAATCAACATTAAGTTTACCTAAATTTTCAATTTTTTGGTTTAAATTAGATAATCTAAAATTTTTTAAATTGGAGTTAAAAAACATTTTTGGCATCGGCTCAAAAGTCAAAACACCGATCTTTGAAGAATATTTTTTTTTATACTTTTTCGCTAATCTAAATAATTTTTGATGTCCAAGATGAAGTCCATCAAAATTACCAATTAAAATAATTGAATTTTTATGATTTTTTTTAATATTAAAAGTATTATATAATTTCATTTTCACCATTTTAAATCTGATTGTATATAGTTACAGATTGTTTCATAAGATTTCGCAGTTGCTTCAATTCCTTTTTCTTTGATTTCATTTTTATGAATACCATTTGAAATTATTAACGAGTCATAGTTTAAAAGATTTGCACCTTTAATATCAGTATTTAAATTATCACCAACAGAAAGAATTTTTTTACCTTTATTATCGATTGATTGATTATAAACCTCAGGATATGGCTTCCCAAAATATACTACCTTACCACCCATTTTTTCAAAAACCATGGCAACTGATCCTGCACAAAGTTCTCTTTTATCACCTCTATCCACAATTAAGTCAGGATTAGTACAAACCATCTCTTTATCTAAATTTTTTTCAAATAAATCTTTATAATAATTCAAATCTTTTTCAAATTTTTCAAATAATCCAGTACACAATATGTACTCTCCATCATCAATATTGTCTGACTTCATTTTTGCGAAGTCATTAAACAAATCAAAATCACGTGGTGGTCCAACATGAAAAAAATTTTTAGTAGATAAATTTTGTTTGAGGTAATTTAATGATGCTTGCCCAGATGTAAAAACATGATCTCTAATTTCTTTTTCCATCCCCATTTTTTCTAAAAAAGATTTAACAACATTATTGGGTCTTGGAGCATTTGTAAGTAGAATGTATTCTTTGCCTTTTTTTGTGATTTCTTTTAAAACGTTGATTGCTTCTTTGTGAAGGTTTATTCCATTATGAATAACACCCCATAAATCGATATAAAAAAGCTGATAATTATCAACGATGGAGCAGAAACCATCTTTGTCTAAATTTTTAGTCATCAAAATAATCTATAACCCAAAAAATCCACAATTTCCTACCTTTTTTAATAAACTAAATATCAAGTATATCTTGAAATAGTATTACCAATCTCTATATGAACTCCATATTTATATAGGAGAATATATGAAATTTAGACCGTTACATGACAGAGTTTTAATAGAAGTTTTAGATAGCAGCGAAAAAACTGCTGGAGGAATAATCATACCAGATACTGCACAAGAGAAGCCTCAAGAAGGAAAAGTTGTTGCTGTTGGTGGTGGTGCAAAAACTGAAGATGGAAAAAAAATTCCAATGGATGTTAAAGTTGGAGACAAAGTTTTATTTGGCAAATGGTCAGGAACTGAAGTCAAAATTGATGGTAAAGAATACAGCATAATGAAAGAGTCAGACATTATGGGTATTTCAAGTAAATAATATAAGTTAAAGGAGAAAGTATAATGGCAAAAGTTGTTAAATTTGACGCTGAAGCAAGATCAGCAATGATAAGAGGGGTAAATATCTTAGCTGATACTGTTAAGGTAACGTTAGGTCCTAAGGGCAGAAACGTTGTGATGGACAAATCTTATGGTGCTCCAAGAATTACCAAAGATGGTGTTTCAGTTGCAAAAGAAATTGACCTTGAAGATAAGTTTGAAAATATGGGTGCTCAAATGGTTAAGGAAGTTGCTAGCAAGACAAATGATGAAGCTGGTGACGGAACAACAACTGCAACTATTTTAGCTCAAGCGATTGTTAAAGAAGGGCTCAAGTAGGAACTATTTCTGCAAATGGTGATAAAGAAATCGGAAGTATGATTTCTAAAGCAATGCAAAAAGTTGGTAATGAAGGTGTCATTACAGTTGAGGAAAATAAAGGAATTGAAACGGAACTTGATGTCGTTGAAGGTATGCAGTTTGATAGAGGATATTTATCACCATACTTTATTACGAATAGTGATAAAATGACGACAGAGTTAGACAATCCTTTTATTCTTTTACATGAAAAAAAATTAACAAATCTACAACCAATGGTTCCACTTTTAGAAGCAGTGGTGCAAGCTGGTAGACCATTAATGATTATATCTGAAGATGTTGAAGGTGAAGCTTTAGCAACTTTAGTTGTAAATAAATTAAGAGGTGGCTTAAAAGTAGTAGCTGTAAAAGCTCCAGGTTTTGGTGACAGAAGAAAAGCTATGCTTGAAGATATTGCAATTTTAACTGGTGGAAGTGTAATTTCTGAAGATTTAGGAATTAAACTTGAAAACGTTAAATTAGATGATCTTGGATCATGTAAAAAAGTTAAAGTTGATAAAGATAATAGTACTATCGTAAATGGTAGCGGTAAAAAATCTGATATCGAAGCTAGATGTTCTTCAATCAAACAACAAATTGAAGAAACAACTTCTGATTACGACAAAGAAAAACTTCAAGAAAGATTAGCTAAACTAGCTGGTGGTGTTGCTGTAATTAAAGTTGGTGGTGCTACAGAAGTTGAGGTAAAAGAAAGAAAAGATAGAGTTGAAGATGCCCTTAATGCAACAAGAGCTGCCGTTGAAGAAGGAATTGTAACAGGAGGTGGTTGTGCATTACTATATGCTGCACAAGATCTTGATAAAGTAAAAGCCAAAGGTGAAGATCAAAAAGCTGGTGTTGATTTAGTCAGAAGAGCATTAGAAGCTCCAATTAGACAGATTACTAAAAACGCTGGAGTAGATGGTTCAGTTGTAGTTGGTAAATTATTAGAACAGAATAAAAAAACTCACGGCTATGATGCACAAAATGAGGAATATTGTGACATGTTTGCTAAAGGTATTATTGATCCTGTAAAAGTGGTAAGAACTGCTCTTCAGGACGCAGCTTCTATCTCAGGATTATTAGTAACTACCGAAGCAATGATAGCTGATAAACCTGAAGAAAAAGATGCTGCTCCTGCTGGAATGCCTGGTGGAATGGGCGGTATGGGTGGTATGGGAGGAATGGGCGGTATGGGAATGTAATCCCCATTAATCTCAAACAAAAATTCAAAAAGGGCAGTTTTAACTGCCCTTTTTTTTTGCTTGAAAAAATTTGTGATATAGAATTATTAATATGTCGAAAAGGTATAGTGGAAAATCATTTAAGGATTCAAGCGTCAAAAAAAAACCCAAATTAAGTCTTAAAGAAAAAAGAAAACTTAAACGTGAAAAGCGAAAAAATATAAATTAAAAAGAAAATACCTAATTTATTCAAGTATAGCATGGGTTTTTTTAAGTTTTCAAAAGCGTTTAAATATGTATAAGAACCCGAACTTATGAATAATACTATAAGAAACATCACCATTATTGCCCATGTAGATCATGGAAAAACAACACTTATTGATAACTTAATGAAACAAAGTGGTTCATTTAGAGAAAATGAAGTTGTAGATGAAAGATTAATGGACTCTGGAGAATTAGAAAAAGAGAGAGGAATAACAATATTAGCTAAACCTGCCTCGATTAATTGGAAGGACACAAGAAGTGTTAAGTATGGCTGATGGAGCACTTTTGTTAATTGATTCTGCTGAGGGGGTTATGCCTCAAACAAAATTTGTTTTAGCAAAAGCACTAAAACAAGGTTTAAAACCTATAGTCGTTATAAACAAACTTGATAAAACAGATCAAAGAGCGAATGAAGTTTTAGATGAAACATTTGACTTATTTGTAAGTCTTGACGCTAATGATGAACAATTAGATTTCCCAGTTTTATATGCAAGTGGAAGATCTGGTTGGGCCGATTTAGAAATTGAAGGTCCGAGAGAAAATCTCAATCCACTATTAGATAAAATTATTGAACATGTAAAACCTGCAAAATTAGATAAATCAAAACCATTTGCTATGCTTTCCACGCTGCTTTATGCAGATAGTTTTTTAGGAAGAAGTTTAGTTGGTAGAATATCTCAAGGGACTGCTAAGGCAAATCAAGCAATTAAAGCTATCAACTTAAAAGGAGAAAAAGTTGACGAAGGAAGGCTTACTAAAATTTTTAGGTATGAAGGTACAAAAAAAGTTCCAATAGAAGTTGGTGAAGCTGGTGATATTGTGGTTGTTGCCGGTTTAGAAAAAGCAAATGTTGCAGATACAATTTGTGACTTAAGTGTTAATGAGCCCATCTCTGCTACTCCAATTGATCCTCCAACAATGTCTATTACAATAACTGTAAATACTTCACCACTTGCAGGCACTGAAGGTAAAAAGTTAACAAGTACACAAATTAGAAATAGATTGATCCAAGAGGCACAAAATAATGTGGGTATTTCTTTTTCAGAAAATAAGGATAATGACTCGTTTGTTGTTAGTGGTAGAGGAGAGTTAATGTTAGAAATTTTATTGACTCAAATGAGAAGAGAAGGATTTGAGATGACTGTAAGCCCACCAAAAGTTTTGTATAAAAAAGATCAAAATGGAAATAAACTTGAACCAATTGAAGAAATTACTATGGATCTTGATGAAGAACATTCTTCAAAAGTCATTGACTCAATGAACAGGAAAAAAGGTAAATTAATAGAACTTAAAGATACTGGTAAAAATAAAAAAAGATTGATATTTCATGCTCCAACGAGAGGTTTGATGGGTTACACAAGTAGATTTTTAACTCTTACTAAAGGAAATGGAGTAATTAATAGAATCTTTCATTCCTATGGTCCTTTTGAGGGAGAAATGGAAGGTAGAAGAAATGGAGCGTTAATTTCAATGGATCAAGGTAAAGCAGTTGCATATGCAATTTATAACTTACAGGCGAGAGGAGAAATGTTTGTAACTCACAATGATCCAGTTTATCCAGGTATGATTGTTGGTTTATCACCAAAACCAGGCGACATGATAATTAATGTTATGAAAGGAAAAAAATTAACAAACATCAGAACTCAAAACACAGACGAAAATATAGTTTTAACACCAGTAAGAAAAATGTCGATTGCAGAACAATTAAGTATGTTAAATACTGATGAAGCACTTGAAATTACTCCAGAGTCTTGCAGATTAAGAAAATCTATTCTTGATCCACATGAAAGAAAAAAAAGTGAAAAAGCTGGAGCTGCTGCTTAATCAAATAGCTTATCTACCATAAAAAGACCCAGAGCAACACACGGCCCAATTCCAAAAGCAAATAACAAAGTTCCAACTCCCACTGTACCACCTAAATACCAGCCAATACTAACAACTGAGATTTCTAAAAT
>LULV01000494.1_pt1 | contig 10536 bp, 10 predicted proteins | sample 728081 | NCBI WGS metagenome assembly LULV01 (sample SAMN03860280, study PRJNA289734) | marine metagenome | biome: seawater column; feature: ocean; material: water; isolation source: Red Sea water column Station 108 - depth 25m | place: Saudi Arabia: Red Sea | collected 2011-10-15 | depth 25 m | reverse complement strand
ACTTTCGCACCTAAAGATCTTAGTAATTTTGGAGCACTTTTGTATGCAGCTCCATTAGCACAATCAATTGCAATTTTGAGACCTTTCAGTGAGAAATTATTTGGAAAATTACTTTTTAAAATATTTATGTAATTTTCATTTGCATCCTCTAATCTTTTTACCCTTCCAAGATTTAGAGGTTTTGTCAGTTTAGATGAAATATTTGAGTCTATTATTTTCTCAATTTTTTTTTCAATTTTGTCAGATAATTTCATGCCATCAGGTCCAAATAATTTCATTCCATTGTCAGTAGACTGATTATGTGAGGCAGTAATCATTATACCAAGATTGGCTCTCATTTTTTTTGTAAGCATCGCTAATCCATTTGTTGGTAACGGTCCAAGGGTAAATACATGCATTCCTGCTGAGGCAAGTCCAGAAACTAATGCTGGTTCTAAAGTATAACCAGATAATCTGGTATCTTTTGCAATAATTGCTATTTGTTTTTTTTTTTTTAAATTTTTAAAATAAGTGCCAGCAGCTAAACCGAACTTAAAAAACATTTCACCATTAATTTTAGAATTATTAACTTTTCCTCTTATTCCGTCAGTTCCAAAATATTTTTTTTCCATTAGAAATTTAGTTTTTTATAAACTTTAATTGATTGATTAACTTCATTTACATCATGCACTCTTAAAATCTGAACACCTTGTAACATAGAGAATATACAAGATGATACTGTTCCACCGATCCTGTCTTTGCTATCATTTTCATTAGATATATCTTTAATAAATCTTTTCCTAGATAAACCAAGTAATATTGGAAAACCTAATGTATGAAAAATAGAAATCTTATTAATTAATGTAATATTATGTTTCAAATTTTTACCAAAACCTATTCCTGGATCTAATATGATATTGTTATGTTTAATACCAATTGATCTTAAATATTTAATTTTTGCCTCGAAATAATCATAAATATCTAGCAAAACATTTTTATATTTTGGACTATTTTGCATTGTTTTAGGTGAGCCTTTCATATGATGTATTACAAATGGTACTTTACTTTTTTTTAAAAAATTTATTGTTTTTTTGTCATACTCAAAACCTGAAACATCATTTATAATTTTTATTCCATAATTTAAACTTTTTTCCATCACCAGGCTTTTTCTTGTATCCAGTGAGAAGATCGCCTTTTTTTTTCTAATCAAACTTAGCTTTTTGGATATTCTTTTCCACTCATCAGATGCTGGTATCTCTTTTGCACCTGGGCGGGTTGATTCACCGCCAATATCAATTATATTTGCTCCAGAGTTTATTAAATTATTTATTTGTCTTTCTGCAGATTTAAATTTTATGAATTTTCCACCATCAGAAAAGCTATCAGGTGTTAAATTTAAAATACCCATCATTATTGGAGTATTATTAAATTTTAAACCCTTAAATTTTTTTTTTTTGGATATATTTTTTAAATCTTTATTTATTTTATTTTGTAATTTAAATGGAAGTTTTTTTATCTCATCTAAATTAATTATTTTTTCTGATTTCCTTGTTAAAAGCTCAATAGACCTAAATTTAATGCCGGAGTTTCCATTTAAAGGTAAATGATTTTTTTTTATTTTACCAGATTTTGAAGTATAAAAAAAATTACACGCTCTTGTGTAATATTTTTCCATTAAGTTTAATGAACTATCTTAGGTTTTAAACCAATTGATCCGAGTGCTGAACCTTGATCATCTTCCTCAACTTTTAAATCTTCTTTATTTTTAGGGTAAACGTTCTTGTCGACTATGTCTAAAATTTCCTCACCAGTTAGTGTTTCATAAGTAAGCAACGCTTTTGCAAGTTTATGAAGGTCGTCTATTTTATCAGTAAGAACTTTTTTAGCTCTATCATACCCTTTATCAACTATTTTTCTAATTTCATTATCGACTTTTCGTGCTGTTTCCTCTGACATATTTTGTTGTCTTGCAACAGATCTTCCTAAAAATACTTCCTCCTCATTTTCTCCATACGCAACTGGGCCTAGCTCTTTACTAAGTCCAGCTCTCATAACCATAGCTCTTGCTCTTTTTGTTGCTTGCTCAATGTCACTCGCAGCACCTGTAGTAACTTTATCCTCTCCAAATATTATTTCTTCGGCTACTCTTCCTCCCATGGCTATAGCGAGTTGAGCGTGTAATTGTTCTCTAGTTTGAGAAACTTCGTCTCTTTCTGGAAGTTGCATAACCATACCTAAAGCTCTTCCTCTGGGAATTATCGTAGCTTTATGAATTGGATAAGCAGCTTTTTCATTAATTGTAACTATGGCATGACCTGCCTCATGATAAGCAGTAAGTCTTTTCTCCTCCTCAGACATTACCATTGAACGTCTTTCAGCTCCCATCATTACTTTATCTTTTGCTTCTTCAAACTCCTGATAAGTTACAATTCTTTTGTTTTTTCTAGCAGCTAGCAATGCAGCCTCATTTACTAGGTTAGCCAAATCAGCTCCTGAAAATCCTGGTGTTCCTCGAGCAATAGTTCTTAAATTTACATCTGGAGCCATCGATATTTTTTTTGCGTGTACTTTTAATATTTTTTCTCTTCCTATTATATCTGGATTTGAAACTACAACTTGTCTATCAAATCTTCCTGGTCTTAAAAGGGCTGGATCAAGAACATCTGGTCTATTAGTTGCAGCTATAATTATCACACCTTCATTTGTATCAAAACCGTCCATTTCAACTAACAATTGGTTTAGAGTTTGCTCTCTTTCATCGTTTCCGCCTCCTAGGCCTGCGCCTCTACTTCTTCCTACTGCATCTATTTCGTCTATAAAGATTATACAAGGCGAATGTTTTTTTCCTTGTTCAAACATGTCTCTAACTCTAGACGCTCCAACACCAACAAACATTTCTACAAAATCTGATCCTGATATTGTAAAGAATGGAACTCCAGCTTCACCTGCTATAGCTCTTGCCAATAAAGTTTTTCCAGTACCTGGAGGCCCCACTAATAAACAACCTCTTGGAATTTTTCCACCCAATCTACTAAATTTTCTTGGATCTTTTAAAAATTCTACGACTTCTTCGACTTCCTCTTTTGCTTCTTCAACTCCAGCAACATCATTAAATGTAACCTTGCCCTTGACCTCATTCATCATTTTAGCTTTAGATCTTCCAAAACCCATCGCTCCACCTTTGCCACCTTGCATTTGTCTCATAAAAAATATCCAAACGGCTATTAAAAGTAACATGGGGAACCAAGATAATAATATGCCTAGGAGTGATGGCATTTTCTCCTCTAATGGACTCGCAGAAATGCTAACACCTTTGTCACTTAATTTTTGAATAAGGTTTGGATCGTCAGGTGCATAAGTATTAAACTGTTGACCATTTGACAAAACACCTTTTATATTTTTTCCAGAAATCTCAACTTGAACTACTCTTCCATTATCTACCTCTGTCAAAAATTCAGAGAAAATAATATTATTTTTTTGAGCCATAGTTCCCTGTGGGTTTTTAAACATGTTGTAAAGACCAATTGTAAGGAGAACTATAATTCCCCACATAGCTAAGTTTTTGAAATTCATGTTGATAAAGTAAGAATTATTAGAGAATAAACAAGTGTCAATTTGTACATATATTCTGCAAAATAACTAAATTTCTCTTGAAATAATCATTGTATTGCTGACTTTTTTAAAAATACACCCTGATAATGTTGTTTTATAAGTATCTTTTGAATTTTTGAAATTTTTTATGAGATTCATTATTTTGCTCCCTCTGGATAGTTTTGCTTTGTCTGAAAAAGAATTTAAAACAATATTTAGTGATCTAAATACCACTTCATCAGGCTCTGAAAAAAAATTTTTACTAACAATTACTTTTTCTTTATTTTTAATAACATTTAAATCAATATTTTTTTTTATATAATGCTCAAGAGCTTTATTGCTCTTATGAAGATTTGATAAAGATGTATCAAAATTTTTGTTTTTTTTGTTAAATTTAAAATTATTTAAAATATTTCTAACGTAAACTCTTAAATACTTGTTATCTAGGTTTGATGGATCTTTGATATAGTTACCAAATGTATTTTCAGAGATATATATCAACTCATTTTTAGAAAAATTCAAAAGTGGCCTAAAAATCAAAATTTTTTCATTTATTTTTAATTTAGAGTATTTTTTTTTGAAGGATATAAGTCCATTTAAACCCGATCCTCGAAGCAATCTTATAAAAAAATTTTCATATAAATCATCTTTGTGATGAGCTGTTAAAATTTTATTTAGTTTATGATTCTTACATTTTTTAAATAATAATTCGTATCTCTTTAATCGAGCTTGCTCTTGAATATTATTAAGATTGTTATTTTTTACCCATTTTAAAATATTTAAATTAACGTCAAATTTTTTTAGAATTTTTTTAATAAATAACGCCTCTTTTTTTGACTCTTTTCTTAATTTATGATCGATGTGAAAATAAACATTACTTGTGCCTCTCTCTATAGACATACATTTCGTTAAGAAAGCCAATGCCATACTGTCCGGACCACCAGAGATAGCAATACAATAATTTTTGTCTGTATCTTTTGAAATTATTCTTTTAAACCTTGAATAAAGTTTTTTTATTTTTGGGTTTTTAAGTTTAGATAAATAAAAATTATGAATTGTTTTGTTTACACTCGAATTTCTTTTCTTCATACTTTGCTTTTTGAAGCACAGATTGAGTTGCCTCAGGATATTGTTTCTTTACACCAGAAATCATAAGACACCCTTGATCTTTTTCTCCAATTTGTACTAATGATACTCCGAGTTTTAGTAGATTGATAGGTGCTTTTTCACTTTTAGGATATTTTTGATAACCTTCTAAATATGCGGATGCTGCATCTGTATAAAGTTGTCTAATTCTAAAAGTTTCAGCATACCAGTATTGGGCATTTCCAGATAATTTATGTTCTGGATTAGTATCAACGAATTCTCTAAATGCTCTTTCTGCCCTATTGTAATCTCCAACTTTTAGAAAACTTGTTGCAAATTCATATTGATTTTCTGGTGTACCATCTGGTAATATTTTTTCCTCTGATTGAAATGTTTCAGTCACAACAGTTTTGGTCGCATCTATCGATTGAATAGATTGGCTTTCACTTTCATTTGTCATGTCTTTATAAGAAACTGTTCCTAAATCTTGAGGTTGAGTAGAACCAGGTAGAATTTTTTCTTTAACGGTGGTCGCGTCTGTAGGAAGCTTTGTTAAAGAATTAGCATCAACTTCTACATTATTATTAGTTTCTAGCTGTTGAAACCTTAGTTGATTATCTGCTTGAACTTTTGATAATCTAGAATTTAATTTATCAATTTTAAAATTAATCTCTTCATATTTATTTGTTAATTGTTGAAACTGTTTTTCGATCTCAGATAATTTTAACAAATGTCTTGTGAGTACATCTTCGCTTTCTTTAACTGAATTATTTGAATTCGAACTTGAGGATTGAGAAAATGACTCTGAATAAACTGCTCTCTCTAATGTCCTTAAATCTTTTTGGATTAATTGCAAAATTTCTTTTATTTCCGATGTATCTGCAGTCAAATTTGACGGGGAAAAAAAATAAAAAAAAATAAACAAATAACTTAAGTTTTTTTTGATTTTTAACATTTAGTAAATTTGTAAGTATAAAAATGGCAAAAAAAAGACCCCATACTTAAGGGGTCTTTTTCAAAAATCTTTTTATTTTTTAGTTAGCTTTTACAGTAACTGATCTTCTATTTTTAGACCATGAGAGAGGATTTGATCCTGAATCAACTGGTCTTTCTTTTCCATAACTAATCACTGATATTCTATCTGCCGAAACTCCATAAGTCATTAGGTAATCTTTAGCTGCGTTAGCTCTTCTTTCACCTAATGCTAAATTGTATTCTCTTGTTCCTCTTTCATCGGCATGCCCTTCAAGAACAACATTGACACTAGGATTTTCTCTTAACCATGCTGCTTGTTTTCTTAGTGTGTCTCTAGACATTGTGGTAAGAATAGTTTCGTTAGTTGCGAAGAATACTCTATCTGGAACACCTTTAGCTAAATACTCAACTGTATCTGTTCCTGTATAAACATCCCCTTGAATTTGAGAATCTAAAGTAGTTGCTGTTTTTTTAGTTGCGCAAGCAGATACAACCATACTTAATAAAATTATTAGAAAAGTATTTTTTAGGATTTTGCTTAAATTCATTAATGCTCCTTAGTATTTTTTAGAACTTTTTCACAACTAATTAGATCTTTCAAGTCTAAAAATCAACATTATTTGTGTTTTTTTTTAAAAATTTAGACTAATTACTTAATAAAGATGACCAAGATGGGTCTGAAGCATCTGTCTCAGTATTCACCATTCTCTCATTATATCCAGTTAAATCAATCGACCAAAGCTTTGCTGTAAAACCTTCACCTTTATCATTTGATTTTGTCTCTCTATAAAATATAAGAACTCTTCCATTTGGAGCCCATGAAGGTGCTTCTTGATAGTAATTTTCTGTAAGTAACCTTTCACCTTTCCCATCTACACGCATAACTCCAATATAAAACTTACCCTTATGAAGTTTAGTAAAAGCAATTAAGTCTCCTCTAGGAGACCATACTGGTGTACCATACAATCCTTTCCCGAAAGAAATTCTTTTTACATCTGAGCCGTCACTTTTCATAACATAAATTTGTTGATATCCACTTCTATCCGAATTGAATGTAATAAATTTACCATCTGGTGAGTAAGAAGGGGATGTATCTATTGATGGATGATTGGTAATTCTCTCAACAATTCTATTTTCAATATCCATAGTATAAATATCTGAATTACCATCTTTCGCAAAACTCATTATTATTTTTTTTCCATCAGGTGAAAATCTTGGAGCAAATGTCATCCCTGGAAAATCTCCTACAACTTCTTGGATCCCTGTCTCAATATCTAATAAATAAACTCTAGGTAAATTTCTAAAATACGAGAGGTATGTTACCATTTGATTGGTAGGATTAAATCTTGGAGTAAGCACTAGCTCATTACCAAGAGTTAAATATTTTGTGTTAAATCCATCTTGATCCATTATAGCAAGTTTTTTTATCCGTTGAGTTTTTGGGCCTTCTTCTGAAACATAAATTATTCTTGTATCAAAATATCCTTTTTCCCCAGTAAGTCTTTGATAAACCTTATCTGTAATTATATGTCCTACTCTTCTCCAATTACTTGGTACTGTTGTGAATGCAAGCGCAAGCATTTCTCTTCCTGCTAACACGTCCCATAATCTAAACTCAACTTTGAGTTTCTCGTTAACGGCTGTTACTTTACCAGTTATCAAAGCTTGAGATTTAATTAATGCCCAATCCTCAAATCTAGGTTTAAGATGAGCAATATCAGGTTTTTGAAGAAACGCATCCTTGCTCAAAGGATTGAACAATCCAGATTGTTTTAAATTATTTTCAATTACTTTTGAAATTTCTGATCCTATATCTTCAATTTCCAATTCCTTTTCAAAAAACGTATTAGAGTTATTATCTTGAAACAACGGTGAGACAGCAATAGGAAGTGGGTTTAAATTTCCACGAGTTATATCAACCTCAACAAGAGAGTAAGACTTGGAGATACTTATAAATAATATTAAGATTGTATTTAAAATTAATTTAAATTTTTTCATTAACCGCCTAGCATTTCTTTAGCATCAAAGTTTAGTTGAAGATTTTTCCACCTCTCATAACCACTAGTAGGTACTTTTAGAGGTTGACACAATTGAATTGCTCTAAGAGCACTCTCGGCTAGCACTTTATAAAAACCTTGTCCCGGCATATTCCTCCAACAACCAAAAATTTGGGCTTTTAAGGCATCTTCTTCGCTCAATGTTAATGAAGATATATCCATAGTATCATCTTGAGATTGCGAAATTTTATCCATTATTTTGTTTGTTTCACCAATATCCTCTTTAGATTTATCTATTAAAGCTGCAATATTATTTGGATCAAATAATTCTTTTTTTTCAAATTCAGATGCTTGTTTCACTTTCGTATCATCTATTTTTGGTTTTTTGGGTTTAATTATCTCTTTTAAATTTTCATCTTCTGTTAAATCTTTAGAAGGTTTTTGTTTTTTTTCTTCCTCAACTGAAAGTTTTTCATTATTTTTATCAGGTAGAGGGATTGCGTCTAATTTCTCTTTTTTAACAATCTCTTTTTTTGTCTCTGGTGTAGGTGTTTTTTTTGAAGTCAACTCTGTAATATTTTCCTTATTTTTTTCTGGAGTAATCTCTTTTTTTTCATCTTTCTTTATTTTTTTTGGTGGAGCTTGTTCAGAAACCAATTTTTCTTTATCTTTTTTTACTTTCTCTATAATTTTTTTTGCCTTTGGGGCAAAAGGTATATTTGTTTTGTCAGAAATCTGAATGAGTTCGACTGAAACTAGCGGAGGTATATCCAATGGCTGTTTAGCTATAAAGGGTAATGTAAATATACTTAAAACAACTATAGCTGTGTGAAAGATTGATGAAATAAATAAACTTTTATACAAGTTTACCTCTCTTTATATGGTTCAGATATCAAGGCTACTTTGGTAAATCCTGAACCCGAGAGCATACCCATGATTTCTAGTACTCTTCCATAGTTTATAGTTTTATCTCCTCTGACAAAAATTCTTGTATCAGTTCTATTATTTGAAACAGCTAAAATTTTTGCGATTATTTTTTCATACTCGACTTTTGTTTCTTGAATAAAAATCTCTCCTTTAGAATTAATTGTTAATGTTAAGGGCTCAGTTTCTTCTGGTAAAGTATCAGCAGACGACTCTGGCAAATCAACTTGAACACCAACAGTTAATAAAGGAGCAGTAACCATAAAAATTATAAGCAGCACAAGCATAACATCGACAAAAGGAGTTACATTAATTTCACTCATTGGTTCTTTTTTTGAACGTTTTAAATTAAATGCCATTTCTAAATTATAGAAATAAATCTCTTTGAAAAGTTTTCTAGTTTTTGAGAGTATTTTTTAGAATCATTGCTAAATTTATTGTACGCAATAACTGCAGGAATTGCCGCTAACAAACCTAAAGCTGTTGCGAATAATGCTTCTGCAATACCTGGAGCAACAATTGCCAATACGCCTGCTAATCTCTCAGATAAATTTGATTTTGATCTTGATTTCATCACCATTTGCATTGAACTCTTAAATAATTCAGCCATTGGATCGTTGGTAGTTGAAGGTAAATTATTATAAAAGGTTTCTGCAGATTTTGACTTCCAAAATTTTTCCTCAAATTCCTCTGCGCTTTTATTAATTTTTCTAAACAGTCTAATTTTATCAAAAATTATAGCCCAAGAATAAATTGAAAAGACAACCAAAATAATCATCACTGATTTTACTATAATGTCTGCTCTTAAAAATAAGCTAACTAAAGAAAAATCTGTGTTACTTGCAAGTCCAACAGCTTGTGAGGTTATATCTGCTTCCATAGTTTCTTCTCACACTCAATTGTGTCATTAATTTGGCTCTTATTTAAAATAATATTTAGCAATTAATATTGCATCAGCTTTGTTTGCATCTTTTGTTTTTGATAATTCGGAAGATATATATGGGTAAGTCTCAATTACTTTAGTCCTGCTAGCATCTTTCTCAGAGTTAAGTAAATTAAAATGCTTTTTCCATTTAACAGGTCTTACTAAAATTACCGGCAATTTTAATGCTGCACAAACTCCTTTTATTACACCAAATGATTGTCCAAAACTAAACATTCCTGTAACTCCTTGTCCTGGCATTGCACTAACATTCTCAAGAATTACTCTATCATCATGTGAAATATTTTCCTTTGTAAGGATGTTTGCTAATTCAGCTGCATTAATTTGTTTTTTTGACTTTGTGCCTTCTGTCATAGTTGGCATGTCAACAACCATTGAAATGTTTCCATCTCTTAATATAGATATTGCTCCACTAATCCCAGGATCTATTCCAACCAAATTCATAAATTAATTTTCAAATTTTGCATTTGTAAAAATATTTTGTACATCTTCATCATCATCTAGGGTTTCTAAAAATTTAATCATATTATCTTTGTTTTCTCCTGATAAATTTACTGTATTTAATGGGACCCATTCAATTTCTGTAGACAAAAAATTTTCAATTTTTTTTTCTAATTTATTTTTGACTTCATATATCTCAGTATTATCAGTATGTACTTCATGAAAATTCTCGTGGGAAAAACATTCATTTGCACCACTTTCAATTGCTAACTCAAGCATACCTTCATCATCAATTTCGTCTTTATTTATTTTTATAACTCCTAACTGTTTAAAGTTATGTGATGCTGAACCTTGAGTTCCAAGTCCACCACCACTTTTTTGAAAAATGGTTCTAATATTTGAAGCTGTTCTATTTTTATTATCCGTTAAGGTTTCAACTATAACAGCTGTTTTATTTGGACCAAAACCTTCATATCGAAGATTTTCAAAGTTCGAGTCTGCACTTATACTAGATTTATCTATTGCTCTCTCTATATTGTCCTTAGGCATATTTGCTGATCTTGCAGCTTGAATTGCTGATCGTAATCTAGCATTCATATC
>LULV01000373.1_pt1 | contig 10560 bp, 9 predicted proteins | sample 728081 | NCBI WGS metagenome assembly LULV01 (sample SAMN03860280, study PRJNA289734) | marine metagenome | biome: seawater column; feature: ocean; material: water; isolation source: Red Sea water column Station 108 - depth 25m | place: Saudi Arabia: Red Sea | collected 2011-10-15 | depth 25 m | reverse complement strand
AATCCATAAACGTAACTTGCAACATCATAATTGAATACTGGATCACTTACACCAAACTCTTGTTGGTTAAGAAATAATAAAACCTGTTCCCATAGTGTTGAAGCGCCTGCACCTAAAAATAAAGAAAGAGCAACAGCACCAGTTAATCTAAATCTAGCAAATCGTTCACTTACAAAGTTTCTAAACCTAGCTAGAGGATCATCAGAGTCAAAAGCTTCAAAGATGTCCATCACTGGAGTTGCTCTTGTTGCCAATCTTAGGTTTGTAAATATAAATATAAATGCAATCAATGATGTAGCACCGACAAGTGCAGTCCTAGTTATTAAGATTTTTATCCAAACACTTTCTAATGCAACAGAGTCAAACCACAGGTAATTTGTATAAAAATTAGCAATACCTCTTGCTAAAGAGAACCCAATAATTGCAATAAAAACAATGAAAGAAAATCCTCTTCTCTCAGAGTTTGTATTTAAATTTCCGATATTAACCATGTAAATTAATTGTATTTATGTTTCGTCTTTAACGTGAACTAAACTCAGAAATTACATCCAAAGCTTCTTGAAATGAATCAACAGCGACAATCAAAGTATTTTCATCGGAATAAGCATCTGCTTCTGAAAAGTTAGCTGTCGGAACCAAAATCAAAGATGCATCAGCTCGTTTTGCAGCAATTACTTTTTGTTTTACACCTCCTACAGGCCCTACTGATCCATCAATCTCAATTGTTCCTGTTCCAGCAATTTTCTCTCCACGTGTAATGTCACTTTCAGTTAACAAATTATAAACATTAAGAGCCATCATCATTCCAGCAGAGGGGCCTCCAACATTTCCAGTTTTGATATCAATATCAATAGGGAATATAAATTTTTGATTTGGTGTTGAGGCTAAAAATCCTACCATCGGTTCATTTTCATATTCAACGTGTTCTATCAAGGTTGTTTTGAACTGAGTAGGTTTATCACCTCTAATTAGACCAATTTCCACTGTGTCACCAATCTTGTAAGTTCTTAGTAATGATATGAATTCTGAAGTGGATTTAATATTTTCATTATTGATTGAAACAATTAAGTCATTTTTAAAGAGTTTGTCTTTTACAGGTGAATCATCAAGCAAACCTACAACTAAAACACCATCACCCTCAGATGTTACATCATAGCCAAGTGAATCAAGAGCTACTGCGATTGCGACATTTTCAGAAGTCATCATATTTTGCATGCTAATTTCTGATAATTCCTGAGGTGTTACACCATCAGGTAAAATAACCTCTCTAGGATAAAGATCAATTTCATTATTTAAATTTGCCCAAGCATAAACAAAATAATTAGCTTCATCTCTTCTTACAGTCAATTGAAATAAGTTACCCTCAGAATCAAATGTTTCTGTGTCACTGACTTCAATATTCCACTGATAAGGAGGGCCAGGAGACATGAAATAATAGTCTGATTTTGCAAATCCAAAAGGAAAAATAACGATTAAGTATGTAACAAGTATAAGTTTTAATACTTTATTCTTTTGAAAGAATTTCTTCATATGTAAATGTTAATTTAAACAATGATATATAAAAAAAGAGCCGGTTAAACCGGCTCTTTTTAGTTATTCAAATTATATTATGAACAAGGTCCTACAGACCAATCATAAGCATTTGCAGATGGACCTACATAGTCTTTTTTAACTACTACAGCTCCACTACCAACACTTCCGTCTGGTTTTGTAATGGTACTTGCAACATCAGGTAATCCTGATCCTAATTTCTTCTCAGGCATCATACCATCAGAACTAACTGTAACGTTAGTTGCTGCTCTTCTAATACCTGCTCTAGTAAGATCTCCACCTTTTACAGCTGCTTCAAGTACACCCTTTAGGTGATATTGTGAACCCCATCCTCCAACGAAGAATGTGCTTGCACTATCGGTTATTTGACCCAGTGTTTGTCTCATTGTTGCGTGACCAACAGTATCTGCTTCATAAGGTGCGATACCAAAAGACATTGCATATATGAGTCCTGATTCAAATAAACCTTTTACAGCTGAACCTTCAGCCACAAAAGCATCGTTGTAAGATGTTCCTAGGAACATAGCAAAAGGAGTAACTCCTTGTTGTGCTGCTCCACCAGCAACTTGAGGTGCTACGGCTAATCCAGTTGCTAAGAAATAAGCGTCAACTGGTTTTGTAACCAGTAAACCAACGGCTTGAGTAACATCAAACTCTGTTGGAGGTGCTAAATATTCCCATGCAACTTCTACGCCTGCATTCGCAGCTGCTTCTTTAATTCCAAATGCGAAATCCTTACCATAGTCACTTTCGTAACCGATGATTCCAACAGTGTTTATATCAACTAAACCACCTGTTAGAGGACCAGCATTTGCAGATGCCCAGTCCATAGCATTCATTCCGTCTGCACAATATTGTGTTCCGAATTCAATTACTGTAGAAGCATCTACGCCTTTATAGGCCCAACCTGACCACCAGCTCATTGGTACTGCTACCATGTCATCTTCATTTAAGTTATCTAAAATAAATAATGTCTGCGGTGTTCCAAGTGACATAGAGAAAGCTGCAACTGAATCTTTAAGTGAGTTATAACCTTCTAAATGTTTTTGTGGATTGTATGACGCATCAAATCCTTCTCGAATTGCCACACTATAATCTCCAATTCCACCTGTTGAATTAGCCCAGAGCCAAAACGCTCTTTGTCCAATATCGAGAGCTGGCCCAGCAGCTCCGAAAGGTCCTGAATAGTCATTTAACATTCCTAGATAAATACAACCTTTGGTTGGATCTGCTCCAGTCGGAATGTTAGATATAACTTCGGGACAAGCCTCTTCTGTAATTCCAACACCTGTTTTTACTGTACCGGCTGTTGTTACAGCTGGTGAGTCAAGTGTTTCAGTTACTTCTTCTGCAACTACCTCTTCTACTTCTTCAGAAGTTTCTTCGGTAGTTCCACCACAAGCAACAAGAATTAGGGCTAGAATTGAAAAAATTATGATTCCTTGCTTACGCAATGGTTTCATTTTTCCCCCTTATTATTAGTACTAATACAAGTAGATTACTATATGTTTTCGAATTTAGTAGGAAAAAGGCCAGGCTTTAAAATAATTTCGTAACCTAAACCATATTCCCCATAAACCCCTAGGTTCAAAAATTAAAAATAATATGATAAAAAGACCAAAAATGATTCGTTCAATTTGTTGAGGTGTAATTAAAAGATCTTGCTCACTTAAATTTGATGACAACACAACATATTGTATTATTGCTGGGAAAAGGACATAGAAAAAGGCTCCAAATAGTGGACCAAGAACTGTACCTGCTCCACCAATAATCACTATTGCGATGAAAAGTATTGAATAAAGTAGATTAAACGTACCTGGCTCGACTCCACCAAATGTAGTTGTTAATAATGCACCAGCAACACCACCATAAAAACACGATATTGCAAGAGCAGTTGCCTTAAATTTAAATAAATTAATACCCAATGCCTCAGCCGCAATATCTCTATCCCTAATTGCTGCAAAAGCTCTTCCAGTCTTTGATCTAACTAAATTTTTTACGCCCAAGCCTAACAAGACTGTAACCAGTAGAGAAATTAAATATAAAATTTGATTTTTTTGAATTAAGAAATCTCCTATTTGATATCCAGAATTGAAGTCGATTCCAAAAATATTTAATTGTGCAGCTTTTCTTCCAAGTCCTGAACCTCCAGTAATGAATGTCATATTATTAAAAAAGTGAGCTCCAATAAATACAAAAGCTAAAGTAACAAGTCCTAAATTAAGTCCTTTTAATCTCACAGCAATAGGTGAAATAATTAGACCTATTAGAGCAGCAGCAATTCCTGAAAGCGGAAGCCATATAAGTAGATCAAGTTCAAATCCAATTACACTTCTTGTTGCTACACCACCTAACACAGCCGAAGTGTAGGTTCCTATTCCAACAAATACACCATGCGCTAAATTGATCTGTCCCGCAAGTCCAGACACAATATTCAAGCCCCAAGCTGCAATAGAAACGAGTAAAGCATTAGTTAGTAGGATAAGCCAATAGTCAGAAGCTATAAAACAAACATAAATCGAAGCTATTAATAAAGTAATGAACCAGAATTTCTGAGTGTTGTTTGGAAAAATAGATATTTCTTTTTGATATGAAGTAAATAAATCTGGACGCTTACTCATACTCTCTCTACTTCTTCAGTCCCAAATAGTCCATGAGGTTTTACGAGAAGAATTACAAACATAATTAGATATGGTGCAACAATTGAAAATCCATTTCCTAACTTGATGTTATAAGCACTTTCAATATCAAATTGATAATAACCAACATATGCTTGAGTTAATCCAATAATTAATGAACCAATAATTGCTCCTGTTATGGAATCAAGACCTCCAATTACAACTGCAGGAAGTGCTCGAAGAGCAGAAATAAAACTTGTATTAGTTAATGTGTTGAATCCACCGGTTATGAAAAAACCTGCAAATGCTGCTAATAATCCAGCGATAAACCAAACTAATCCAAAGACTCTTCCGACATTAATTCCCTGTGCTAATGCTGCTTCTTGGTCAAGAGAAGTTGCTCTCATTGCAACACCATATTTTGATCTTTTGAAAAAGACAGAAAGGATAGAAATTAGAACTAAAGATGTTATTAATGCTGTAACTTCTAAATACTTTACAGTAAGACCCCCGATATTTAGCGAGCCAAAATTCCCATAACTTGGAAACGGATCACCCATGTATTTAGGATTAATCCCTATCCAATTGTCTAATACAACTCGAAGCAATATATCTATTCCTATTGTAAGTACCGCAACTGAAAAAACAGGCTCTCCTACCATTGGCCTTAAAAAAGTTCTCTCTAAAATAAAACCAAGTAGGCCAGTCAAAATGATACCTATGATAAATGCAAATATGAACGGTATACCTAACTGTGTTGCAAAATAACTTATAAATCCAGCTCCAACAACCACCATCGCAGGTTGAGCAAAACTTAAAACATCTGTAGCTCTAAAGATTAAAACAAATCCTATAGCAACTAATGAATAAACTGCTCCTAATGATAAACCTTCAAATGTTGCTTGGAGAAAAATATTCATTTGTACATGTCATCAATTAGATCAGAAAATTTTTCCATAATCACATTTCTTTTTGCTTTTTGAGTAGCTGTAAGATCACCATCTTCATGATCTAACTCTTTAGTTATCATTCTGAATTTTCTTAATTCAAGAGATGATGTTAATTCATTTGCCTTTAGTATCTCATTCCAGATGAGTTTTTGTACTTCTTCATTTTCAGACAAATTCCTGTAAGTTGTATGGGGTATATTCTTCCTGAGTGCCCAATTAGAAACAATGTCATACTCAATACCAATTAAACAGGATAGAAATTTTCTATCATCACCAATTACTATTGCCTCCTTTATGTATGGTGAAGTTTTTAAATTATTTTCTATTTCAGATGGAGAAACATTTTTTCCACCACTTGTAATAATGATATCTTTTTTTCGATCAATAATTTTTAAGAACTCGCCATCATACTCTCCTACATCACCTGTGTACAACCATCCATCTTTATCAATTGTTTCTTTTGTAGCTTCTTCATTTTTGTAATAGCCAAGAAATACTCCAGGGTGTCTTACAAGTATCTCTCCATCATCAGCTAGTTTTATTTCAACATCAGGTTGAGGAACTCCAACCGTACCTAGCTTTACAGCACCAGGTTTATTTCCGGTTGCTACAGCACTGTTTTCTGTCATTCCATATCCTTCATAGATAGGTACTCCCATATTCATAAAGAATTTTAAAATTTCAGGAGCTATGGGTGCTGCACCGGATACAGCATTATCAACATTTAAAAGACCAAGTTTCTTTTTTAAAGCTCTGAAGCAGATTACCTGAGCAATAAAATTTGTGACTTTAGCTATAAAATCATCCTCACCGTTTTCAAGTCTTCTATTTGCCGAAAAATTTCCTAACTTCGATGCTGTCGCAAATAGTAATTTTTTTAATCTTGATGCATCTTTCATCCTTACAAGTGTTCCGGCATGCATGCGTTCAAGAATTCTTGGGACTGCAGGAAACATTGATGGTTGTACTTCAGCTAGATCTCTCTGTACAGTATCGATTGATTCTGCAAAGTTAATCGTTCCCATGACATGAATAGCCACAATGATATCTATTAATCTCCCAAAAATATGACAAATTGGTAAATATGAAAGAAATTCAGGATTACTTATTCCTGGTGTAAAAGATAACTTCGGAATAATTGATCCGCACCACTCTAAATTGCCATGAGATATCATAGAACCCTTTGGAGCTCCAGTAGTACCTGATGTATATATCAAACAGGCTACATCGCCTGATTCAATTTCTTCCATTCTTGATGTAACAAAATCATTGTTTTTTTCATACTCTTCTTTTCCAATAGCTAAGAAGTCATCCCATGACATAAGTATGTCTTCTTTGTAACTCACAACTCCCCTGTCTTCAAAATATATAATTTTTTGTAAATTAGGTAATTCATCCATAACTTCTAGAGCTTTATCGACTTGTTCTTGATCCTCTGCAAAAAGTATTTTTGTTTCTGAATGCCCAAGCAGGTATTTAACTTCTGATGGGGGATTTGTTGGATATAATCCAACAGTTATTGCTCTTATGGATTGAATACCAATATCTGCGATGATCCACTCGGGTCTATTTTCAGAATGCACTGCTGCTTTATCGAATCTATCTACACCAAAATAGTTTAATGCACATCCAACCCACTGTGCTTGGTCCCAGAAGCTTTGATATGATATTTCACTCCAAATTCCAAATCTTTTGTCCCTGAATGCAACTCTTTCAGGGAATCGTGAAGCAATCTCGTTTACTTTCCTACAGGGAGTGCTTCCTCCATTTTCTATAATTTCACTAAATATGTTTTCCATTGTTAACATGTTTAATCACTTACTCCTAAATACGCTTCAATGACAGACTGGTCTTTTGCAGCATCTGATGGTGAACCTGAAAATAATTTTTTTCCAAAGTCCATCACAATGACATCAGTCGCTATATCCATGACCATATTCATATCATGATCCACCAATATAATTGTTACTCCTAATTCTTCATGTATATCTAGTATAAATCTGGCAATATCTTCTGTTTCCTCGTTGTTCATTCCTGCTGCTGGTTCATCTAGTAATAGTACATCCGGTTTCATAGCTAAGGCTCTTCCCAGCTCTATTCTTTTTTGGATTCCATAAGGCAGCGATAAAATATATGAGAATCTATATTCTTCAATTTCTAAAAAGTCAATCACGTCCTCTGCAATATTTCTTGCTTCATCTTCTTGGTTTCTAACTTTTTTTGTCCTAAATAAACTGGAAACTGGCCCATAGTTAATGTGCTTGTGGGCACCAATTAAAATATTGTCCAGCGCTGTCATGTTTTCAAATAGTTCAATATTTTGAAAAGTTCGTGATACACCCATATTTGCAATATCATCTGGTTTCATATCTTTAATTGATTTATCAAATATTTTTATTTCTCCTGAAGTAGGCCTGTATATTCCATTGATACAGTTAAAGACGGAAGTTTTCCCTGCACCATTGGGACCAATAATTGAAAATAATGAACCTTCTTTTACTTCAAAAGATATCCCATCAAGAGCTTTTACCCCTCCAAAGTTCAACCCTACATCTTCAAATTCAATTACATTTTTCATGACAACCAACGTTTCTTACGTTTATAGTGTTTTACATCCTTAAAAGATTTTCTATCCGTTCCTTCAGCATTTAAGCCGAGATAAAATTCTTGAACGTCTTGATCTTGTAACAATTTTGAACTTGGATTGTCCATCACAATATTTCCTGTTTCCATGATGTACCCGTGAGAGGATATCTTTAAGGCCATATTTGCATTTTGTTCTACTAACAAAACAGTTACACCTTGACTGTTTATTTCCATAATTAGCTCAGATATTTGTTGAACTAACTTAGGAGCCAAACCAAGGCTCGGTTCATCCAGCAAGAGATACTTTGGATTTGACATTAAAGCCCTACCAATAGCTAGCATTTGTTGTTCTCCACCAGACATGTATCCTGCAATATTTTTATCTCTATCTTTTAAAACAGGAAATAAATTAAAAACCCTCTCTATATTCTCATCAATGGATTCATTTGCAGTAAACCCACCAAGTCTTAAATTTTCTCTCACAGTTAATTCTGAAAATATACGCCTTCCTTCTAATACTTGTGCAATACCTAATTGAACAATTTTTGATGGCTGTGCATTTGTGATTTCTTCATCCTCAATGAAAATTTTTCCTTTTGTAATATCTCCGTTTTGGGTATCTAGTAAACCTGTTATTGCACGAAGAGCGGTTGTTTTTCCAGATCCATTGCTACCAAGTAGCGAGACAATTTGACCTTTCGGTACTTCAAAAGACACACCTCTCAAAACTAAAATAACGTCTTGATAAACAACTTCTAAATTTTGAACTGATAACACTATGTATTAACTTTAACTTAATCAAATTAATTTTACTAAAAAAATAAGAGATAGGTTTTCAAAAACAAGTACAACTGAGACATACTTAATATTGTTATATGGAAGAAAATGAATTTAGACAACAAGAACTTTTCGAGACCGAAAAGTATATTTCAGATTTAGTAGAAGAAAAAACAAAAAGAAAATCTTCATCCTTTAATGTGATATTTTTATCTTCATTTTTTACCAGTGTCATAGTTTTATCATTTTTATTCTTTTTTGGTGTATTTGAAGATGAAGAAGTTGTTTTGCCGGAACCAATTACGATCACTGAAACAGTAAAAGAAAAAGAGCTGATTATGCCTCGTGTTGATTCTACTGAAGTTGTCTCCGTTGCAGAAATTGCAACAAAAACAATCGTCCAGCTTCAAGTTGGTGAGCTAAATCAAGATGGTGAATTTATATCTGTTGGTGGTGGTTCAGGAGTAGTTATTGATGAAAAAGGATTAATCATCATGAGAACGAAAATCTCTCAACAATAAATTTTGGTAATAGCGAAGCAATCCTTGTTGGTGATTTAGCTGTAGCAATAGGTCATCCCTTAACACTTGGAGCAGCTCCTACAGTAACTACAGGTGTTATATCGGCACTTGATAGGCGACTCGATGTTGGGAGTGAGAGTATGAATGATGCAGTTACTTTATTTGGTCTTATTCAAACAGACGCACCAATCACAAGAGGGTCTAGTGGAGGGGCACTACTAAATCAAAAAGGAGAACTGATTGGAATTACTACTGCAATTGCAACAGCAGATGTTGGAGCAGAGGGTTTGGGATTTGCTGTCCCAATAAATCTCGCTTTGGGAATTGTCGAAGACATTCTTGATGATGGAAAAGTTTTACACGCATTTTTAGGAATTCTTGGAGCACAATATTTTGAAGTTGCCGATGATGGAGCAAGAATATTTGCAGGTGTTGTAATCGAAGAGCTTTACGGACCTGCAAATGATATCTATGCAATAGGAAAAGCTGGTGCATTACCAGACGATGTTATCAAGAAAATTAATGATATAAATATCACAACACTTGACCAATTGATAACTATTTTAAGAAGTAAAAGAGCAGGTGATCGTATAACTGTTGAAATACTAAGAGGTGCAAATACAATAATTTTGGATTTCACCCTCGATTTAAGACCATCTGATGTTTAATGTCTGAAGATATTTTCTCCCAATTTTTTAATCTTTTCAACAATGAAGAATCCGGTGTCAATTGGGAGCTAGCAAAACAAATCAATAATCATATAACAAAAGATGAGGAGATTTTGACATTGGAACTGTCAAATAAAGATTTGAATTTTGAGCAAATTTTCAGAGTAATTGAGCTTAAATCTGATGATTTTTTAAGCTACGAAACTGCTCCGAAAGAAATAAGATTGATGACACCGAAAGATTATGGACTATGGTTCATTGATTCTATAAAACACTTTGATTTTGAAAATATAGAATCTCCTGAATTATCAATGCTTGGCGGAATCGGTGGAAATAACATGAAATCATCTCTTTTGGGAATGCAATTTGGCAATCTAGCTGGACTGTTAGGTAAATTTTCATGGGGATTAAGCCAATTTGGAATCATTCTTCCAAAATCAAATACACTTGCAATAAACCACAAAACTTTTATTTCTAAAATTAATAATTTTGAAGCAAACGAAAACGATCTAAGCCTTGCATACTTCACTGTTGAATATGTCGCATTATGCCTAGGAAAATATTCTCAGCCCTTTGAGAATATAATGAATACTATTTCCAAAAGTTCTGAGGACATGATGAACAAACTTAAAGATTTAAATTTAGATATGGGTCCAGAAACTATAAACAATCCTCAAGAAATGATTTCAAATATTTCAGGAGTTGAGGGATTAGATCCAAATCAAATATTCGAGAGTATTGCGGCTCCTCTTAGTTTTTACAGATCAGTTATAAAACAAAAATCAAAAGAGCTAAATCTTTTACAGGACAACAGTATTTTTGATCTCTTGATGGATTTGTCATTTTCAAATTACGAAAGCCCTACAAAAGACATTGAAACAAAAATTTC
>LULV01000392.1_pt1 | contig 10579 bp, 12 predicted proteins | sample 728081 | NCBI WGS metagenome assembly LULV01 (sample SAMN03860280, study PRJNA289734) | marine metagenome | biome: seawater column; feature: ocean; material: water; isolation source: Red Sea water column Station 108 - depth 25m | place: Saudi Arabia: Red Sea | collected 2011-10-15 | depth 25 m | reverse complement strand
CAGGAAGACTGAGAAACTAAATACTATTGGTGACTTCTGTGGGCCAGCCCTTTGGGCTGGCTCATATTTTTTACAGAGTTGGGTCTTTGGAGCCACTCAACAATGAAGTCACGGTCGTGTCTTGAACTCTAGCAGGAACAGATGCGATGATCGGCACTCTACTTCCACCACCAGATCCAACGTTATTGTTATTGATCTGTGGCGCCACAACAGTCACGGGTGCACCTTGCATCGCCATGGCATTCTCTGATGCTAGTTTATTCAAAGATGTGCCAATAGGACTGTTAGCGCCAAGATACTGATTTAGAATTCTATCTAAACTAGGCTCTAAGAACTGAGAACCAAAAGTCTCAAGTGGCAGAACTGCTTCTGATGTGTTTGATTCTGCGATTGTTGCAAGGGTGCCTGATCTGCTACCCCGAACAATACCACCCTCTTGTAGAAACGGTATATCAAATTTAGGTAATGGTATATTGCTGATGAGATCAAGCGGTGAAGTAAATAGGTCTGTGAAGAAATCTTTGACTTTATCAAACAATCCTAGAATACCGTCACCAAGATTATCTACACCAAATATTGATCCCACTGTATCTACGATTGAAGAGAAAAGTTTGACTGGATACATGACTATGGTTTCTGCTAGATCTCCAATGCCCTCCAGAATACTTTTTTCACCCCTGAATATCGCCATGATATCTGAGAAGACATCACCAATCAATTCAAAGGGTGCGGCGACAATGTTCACCAAACCATCGGTGATTCCCTTGAGATAGTCAAAGTCTATGAGACCAAATGTAAAGAACTTCAGAAGGCCTGCAACAGCACCGCTAACGGCACCTTTTATTTTCTCTACTAGACCACCCTCGGCTGTTTGAAATCCTTCTATTGCACCTGATATGGTATCGAAAAGACCCAGAACAATCGTGAGTGGCAAGAAGAACTTACCGACAACCGAGAGTATTCTTGGCAAGATTTTGAGTAGTGGTCTGAATATTTTACCAACAACTTCGAGAACTTTGAATGATACCGTAAAAAACGGTTTTAGTATTTTTCCTACACCAGCAAAGAATGATGATATTCTTCCGATAAGACCTGTCTTGCTAGTGAGACCTGTAAAAAAGTTTCGTATGGTTTCAAAGAACTTTGCTATCTTTGTAAATCTTTCTGATTTTTTGAATGTCTCTATCTTGTCAAGAAATCCAGCACGGACTGATGTTGAGAAAAAGTTGAACAGCGGTGGTATCAAACTTGTGTAGATGATGTTTGCAAATTTTTCACCAAAAGCAAGAACACCACCTGCGAATGCCACAGCACCTAGTGCCAGGTCTTTTATGAAACCAACTTTACCAAAATCACTTATACTGTTTTTGAGTTGACTTCCGAATTCAGCAAAATCTTTACCGATTCCAGATATCGCTTTCATCAAGTCGCTTTGCTCTCTGGATTGCTCTCTTCTGTTCTCAGTTTCTTTCAGACGATTTTGCTTGCCTTCTTCAGCAATTTGACTAAATGAATTTTTGATGCTATCAAACAAAGAAGTTCTGGCCTGTTCGCGGTCAGCGTTATCTTTCGCCGAGTCCTCAACGGCCTTCTTTACGCCGTCTAAAGACTTTACTATTTTTTCGTCGTGATTAGCCATTCTTTTTCTTCTTTAGTTCCTGGTTTTGCTTCTCTACATGGTTTACTAGCATTTGTAAGTAAATTTGCCTTTCCCACGGTATCATGTTCTCAATGTCCGAGAGTGTGTATGAAAAATGTGTCATCATGTTGAAGTTGCAAGAATAAAAATTCTTTAGCGTGTCATGAAAAAGGCCTATCAAAAAAAATCGTATAAGTTATTTAGAATTAGTTTTTCCTCTTTCCCGCATTTGGGGCATGGTATTTTGACTTCATGAGATAGAGTTGGTAGCGAGTTGAAGAACTTTGTCAGATCTTGAAACTGACCTTGGGTGAGAGATTCTAAAAAGTCACGAAGTTCTTTTGTGGTATAGTCCTTTGCAGCGTAAACACCATCTTCGTCGTAGATTGAATCCACACACTTACATAGAATTTCAAAAATTCTCTCAGTCTCATCTTTGCCTTGGACTGTCGAGACAGAGAAAGTCGGATACTTCATTTTGATGCCAACTTTGTCTGTAAGTTTTATATCGGTACTCACCCTTGATTTTTTTACTTTGACTTTCGACAGGTCGACTTTTATCTTGATGTTGTCCTTGTGACCGCATTCGCTACACTCAAATGGTTTCACCAACTCAACTGTTTCACCGACAGACTTTGAACGAAGTTGAAGAAACAGATACTCAACATCAACCAAAGGGATGTCATCTAAGTTCAATCGGATATCAACACAGTTTTTGATGACTGTTTTGAGGGCACTTAGTATTTGTTGTTCGTCTTTTGCCTCACTGGCAATCATAAGAATTTTTTCTTCTTTCACCAGAAAAGGTCTGTACCCAAGTTCGATACCTGAGACAGGAAGTTTTATCTTATAAGTTGGTGTCACTAAAGTTGGTAATGTCATAATCTACTCCTTATAATTCTGCTATACCGCCACCACCAAGGTTGAATATATCAATATCACCAAAACGGCCTCGCCTCTGTTGCTCTAAAATACTACCGAGTGATTGCACAACATCAATTCTCGGTGTACCACCAGGCTCAAAAACGATTGGTGAGTTACCGTCAAAGATAGCGGACAAACTCTTCAGCGGTTCTAATGCACCGAATGTCAGTTCGCCGTCTTTGAAAATTCTTGTAAATGTTCTTGGATTGAACAAGGCACTGAAGATGTTATTTTCTATCGCACCAACAGTGTTAGTTGGATCACCAAACGCAACAGTTTCATGAAAAGCAAATGTCACTTGCTGCTTCAGGGGTTCTGTGCTACTCGCTTGTGACAAAGAAATGTCACCGATTGATTGTGGGTAAACACCTCTTACTTTGAGATTGAAAACCTCATTGTCTGCGTGATCGTACATTCTTATGATTGCATCGCATGTGTAGTCATCATAGAATTTGAATTTGTTTGATTGACTATTTACAATGTGATTATGCCATACTTCAAAAAGAAGTCTCTCGAACATATCCTCTCCAACTCTGAATGTTGCATCAAAAGAGTTGGTGTATGTTTTGACGTATGGCATTTGTTTTACTGGACCTACAGCGTTTCTGACCTCTGCTGTTGATAAGGCTTGACCAGGCAAAGTCAATTCTTCGCATGTAAAGTAAAGTCTTAGGTTTCTGTCAGATGAGAATAATAAACCACCACTCTCGCCGTCAAACGGGCCACTTTGAAACTCTATCGAAAATCTATTCGATGGTGCATAGTTGAAGTTTGAGATATTTGATATGACATCGCTGATGAAAAACTTAGGCATCTTCTCTGCTCTCTCGGTGAACGCGGCTCTCTCTGGCCTTCTTGAATCTTGCTAATGGCAAAGCAGTCGCAATCTCCCACTCATTGGCAGGTATCTCTACGATTTGCGAGTCAATGTTCCTACCCAAGTATCGTTTGATACAAGGCTTGGCACCTCTATATTTAGCAAAGTTCTTGATGATTTCATAAGACACACGAATCTTACTCTTAGCATCCATCTCTTTTGTTGTTGAGAGTTTCATGAGTTTTCCTAAAAGATTCATTCTCATCTTCAGTGGAAGATAATGAAGATTCAAACCAAGAAAGCCATCACCATACATTTCGATGATAATCACCAGAGGAAAAGAGTCATAGTATGGCAGTTTGTCTTTGAGTTTTGGTGAATAGTGAAAGAAATACATTTTACCAGGAATTTGAAACTTCGTAGCACCTCGTTTTATTTCTGACGCCAGCACTCTTTTAGATATTGGTTTGCGAACAAGACTCTGTACCTTGTCTGTCATCCACTTTCGCAGTTTTGTCGTACCGAAGACACCTTGATCAATGGCTTCTTGTTTGAGTTCTTGTATGAATTTTTTAGCCATGAATATGATCCTCTGTGAGTATTACAAACTCCCAACCTCTCTTGTCACAAACCTTCTTTGCTGCTTCCCACTTGGCACTATTGATACCCCATGACTTAACTTCAGTGACGTATTTTTTTGTGACTCTCGATTGCTTCTTTGGCGGCTTCGTGTATTTTTTTGGTTTGATCTCGATGAGTTTTTCGACGATCTCACCTTTCGTGTTTTTCTGTTTGACCCAAAAGTCTACAAAGTATCTGTGAAATTTTCCATCTATTGGCGACTTGTATGGTATAATCACTTCCTCCGATGACCACTCAAGTATGTTTGAGTTTGAATCACAGAGTTTCATAAATTTTCTTTCCCACAATGAACGATAAATAATGTTTGAGTGATCACCTTTATACTTTGTAGGATTGGTTGGTTTAAATCTTCCTTTATATGCCATATACATAAATATGTATAAGAGATAGTCGAATCCGCATGACCGAAGAACAAGATAGAAGAAAATTAGAAGGCGAAGATTCTGTTGGTTTCAACCTACAGTACCCCACGACGAGAGGCCTCGGTGACGACACCGAAGGTCAAGGTCATTTTATGTTATTCTCAGTGTTTGATGTTGAGGGGCTTTGTTTAGAGTCAATCACAAACGCATTCAAAGGAACAGAGACAACAGATCAAAGTGATGATCCAGACGCTCTACCAGGCGATCAACAAGAAACGAGTGTCATAAGTCAGATAAACGACGGCTCGTCTGCTGGACAATTGGCAGATTTTATCACAACAAATGTAGGGCCTGCCATTGAGAACCTTGCAGAAGAGGTTACAAGACTTAGACAAGAGAATAAAAAATTCAAGGGTAACATAGCACTATATGTTCCTGAGGCTGTGAACACAACTTACGGTTTAGATTGGCAGATGAGTGATGACATGGTTGGTGTGGCTTTGCTAGAAGATGTTTTCAAACTTATTCGTGCAAATCAAACAGGCACAAACACCGAAGGTATTCTAGGTTCAATAGCAGAGCAGGTTGCTCTTCAAGCAGCACCGGGAACAGTTGACGCCATTAGTTCGTTAGTTGGTGTAAACTTTGGTGGTCAGTCTGCACTTGAAAATCTTACCAAAAAGGTTAGAAATCCACATATCGCATTCTTGTTCAAGGGTGTGAATCAAAGAACATTCTCTTTCGAGTTTAACTTTACACCACAAAACTTGAGAGAGGTAGAAGAGGTTCATAACATCATTAAGGTTTTCAAGAAACATGCCTTACCTGAGTTAGACGAGTCACAGAGATTCCTAAGATACCCATCGCTATTTGATATTTCATATCAATCAAGTTTCAACCAGTCAACACCTGATCAGTTAGAATCAGGCAACGGTTTTTTGTATAGATTGAAACCCTCAGTTATCACGAACATCGGTGTTGATTATTCTGGTGGTGGTGTCTTCTCCACATTTGAAGATCAAGCCATGCAAGATTTAGATGGCAAAACAATTGGTGGAGCACCTGCTACCAACATCAAACTTACACTCGACTTTGCAGAGACATCGTTGCTTACAAGACAAGACATCGTGGAGGGTTATTAATGTCATACTTTCGTAAAAACTTCCCCAAGGTAAGATATGATACTCTTGGTGATGGTAATCGTAAGACCATGATAGACATTACCCGTGCGTTCAAGTTGCGTGACGAAGTAAAAGAGCAAGGCACAATATTTTTTAACTACATTGTGAAAGATGGTGATCGCCCAGACACCATCGCATCAAAACTATATGATCAAGAGGATCTACACTGGTTAGTTTTGGCTGCGAATGACATACAAAGCCTTTATCATGAGTGGCCCAAGACACAACCAGAGTTGGACAAGTATGTGTCAAAAAAATATCAAGGTAGTTCATTATTCGTTACCACGACCTCAGTAAAAGGTCAAGATGTAAGTCGAAAGTCATTTGATGTTGGATCGCATGTGACGGGTGCGTACGATGAGATATCAGGCATCACAGCAGAGGCAAAAGTTTTTTCATGGGATGGTAATTTTGATGAGTTGGCAATCACGGGGTCTACAGGCACTTTTACTCAAGGAGACTCGATACAAATAATATCATCAGATGGTCTACTTGTCACCGAATCGATAGACAAAATTGTTGATCATACTGATGCCTTGCATCACTTCGAAGATTCTAATGGAAATTATATTGATCCTTTTGGTGCAACTGCATCTGCTGGTTTGCAAGCAGATTACGTTCAAAATTATAAAGATAACAACGTGCCATCAACAGTTTCGATACGAACAAATCGTGAGTATGAGGATGATGTCAATGAGTCAAAGAGATCAATAAAATTATTACAGAGTGATTTTGTCGAGCCTATACTTAGAGACTTAGGTGGAATATTCAGTAATGGTAGATGAGCAACCAACTACACAAAACAAAAATGGTGTAATTCGTCCTGGTGATATCGACATCGGTGAAATATTTCTTGTTTGTAAGAATGGTTTCAAGGCAAATCTCAAAGATATAATTGTTGAGTTGAACATCAATGAAGATATTTTTTCGCCATTTGTATATGGCGAACTTTCACTTGTCGATACGAACGGACTGGTTAGATATGCTCCAATTTTGGGTAATGGAGAGGAAAGTCTTGTCGTGACATACAACACTCCATGCACAGATCCAGTGCGACTTGAGTTCGTAATTTACAAAGTCAAAGATAGATCAAAAATTGATCGAGATAGTACCGAAGCGTACACGCTATGTTTTACAACACCTGAAGCCATTAAAGATAAAGAGCAAAAGATATACAAAACTTTTAGAGGTAAAACTTACTCTGATTATGCAAAACAGATTCATAGAGAGTACCTTAAAGTTGAGGGTGGCCCAGAGTTAGAGGTCACACCATCAAACTATATTACCGCTTTCACTTCAGACGGTTGGACACCATTCCAGTGCATGAAGTATATGGCAAACAGAGCGGTACCAAAAGAGTTCTCTGAATTTGAAATTGCAAGAGGTTACTTGTTCTTTCGTTCATTTGAAAGATATGAATTTATAAATGTTCTCACTCAGTTTCAACAAGATCCAGTCGCACACTATCGCTACATCAATAATAGAATGAATCCTGGTATTAGTCAGTTTGATCTTTTGAGCAATTTCTTCTCCATTGAGTCTTATGTCATAAAGAATAATGACGATGCCATTCTTGACACTCTTAGCGGAAAGTATGGATCAACAGGTATACACTATGATCCATTTCACGGAACAATCACTGAATCCGTTTTTGATGATAGATATCTTGATCGCGTCACAGAGGATGCCACAAGTCGGGTCGAGGCAGAGAGACTTCGTAGATATGGTCAGGATAGGCCCACAACTGGTCTCACACAATACGAAATTTCTACGAGTTATGTTTATGATAACATAGAAAATGCAGAATATGGTTTGCCAACTGAGTCGCCATCTGAATATGTTTCGAGTGTTTTTTCAACAGAAAGCAAATTCAAATCAATAGAAACAACACCTCAAGATCCAGCGTTGACGAGCGAAGAGCCTGAATCATTGAATGCTTTTGATGAAAATGATCCTATTTTAAATCCTCTGTCTGGAAGACCTCTCGCTGCTTTACTTCCAGACACAACATATCTTATCAACAGAACGTCACCTTTTGGCAATCCAATTCCTAAAACCGTGATAGACACACAATTACATAACTTAGATAATCGGGTATTCCTGGTATACATCACACCTGACAGACCAGGAGAACTTATAGATTTTGATAACACAACATTCGATGAAAACGGTGATGTGGAGAGACTCTTTGTTTTTTCTGTGGACGAAATAAAATCAATCGTTGGTGACGAGGTTTTCAATCAAAACGTTCCAACAGATTTAGGCATCTATCAAATGAGATTCCGATCAACACTTAGGGGTCGCGTTAAAGTAGTCAATGACATATCTTTCATTGACACACGGGTCATCGCCGAGGAGGCCTCTAGAGAGATACCACCTGCTGAGGATGTCAATATTGATCGACCCATAGCGAAACAAGAAATACCGAAATCAACTGAGAGCCTGTCAACAGAAGAAGAGGCAGAGTATGGGGCAATTGGCTCAGAAGTTGATTATACAACAGTGATCAACGCAAATCAAGAGAGAAGATCACAGATGCAACAGTTCAAGGGCATGGTGATTGAAGTGACTGTTCCTGGCGACTCAAGAAGGCGTGTTGGTGATATTGTTAGGACTGAGTTTCCAGCAGAGCCAGTTGTGCCAAACAGACAAGACGATACAACAGATTTATCGATATCAGGTAAATATATGGTTACACATATCAGGCACCAGATACGAAAAGATGATTACAAATTGGTGATGGAGTTATCAAGAAACTCAAGAGCGAAAAGGATACCAGATATCAATCAGGGCGTAGAACCTGAAACAGCACCAAGTTAAATAGAGAGGTAATATGAAAAAAAGAACGCACTCTAAAGGAAAGAAAAAAACTATTCGTGTTGTCGCTAGATCGAATTTGAAGAGTGTGTATAAACGTGTAAGGAAAAAAACTGAATGAGCAAAGATTACATTACTGATAGAGGTTTTAACTGGTTTATTGGTGTCGTTGAGGATAACAACGATCCTGTGAAACTTGGTCGTTGTCGTGTTCGAATCATCGGTTTGCATTCGAGTGATCGATCAATACAACCGACAGATCAATTGCCGTGGGCTATGCCAATGCAACCAATCACAAGTGCTGCGATAAGTGGTAAAGGAACAACACCCCTTGGTGTTCTGAATGGTACACATGTTGTAGGTTTTTTCGTAGACGGAGCGAATCAACAAAACCCTGTAATCATGGGAACGCTTGGCAAACTCTACAAGTCGAAACCAGATTCAACAAGTTGAGACTGATATACCAACTGCGTTAGGTAACACATGGAATGAACCAGTGACACCATACTCGGCAGAGTACCCAAAAAATCATGTGCTAGAAACAGAGTCGGGGCATGTTCAAGAGTTTGACGATACTCCCGAATCAGAAAGAATTCACACATATCACAAATCTGGCACCTTCGAAGAGATTCATCCAGATGGCTCGAAGGTTGAGAGAATCATAGGTGACAAGTATGAAATATGTAAGAATGACTCAAAAGTTTTGATTCGCGGTGATGCCGATATTACAACAGACGGTAACGCAAAACTTCTTGTGAATGAATCTTTGGCAGTAGAAGTCTCGAACGGTAGTTCGTCAAGACATCACTGCAAGAAATGTTCTCGAAAAAATCGAGGGTAACAAAACAACTACCGTATCTGGTAATTGCACAATGACTTGTGGTGGCACATTTGTTATTCGAGGAAATTCAGTGAGGATAAACTGATGAAATCAATTGCAAGAAATGGTGATATCGTAGGCCCTGGCGGTAAAATTATCAGTAAGGCAAAAAATGTTTTTATTGGTGGTAAAAAGGTTGCCATTGAGGGCAGCCCCGTCACACCACACGATTCAGATCCCACACACAGAGCGACCATGAAAGCAACGTCAAATGTCTTTGTAAATGGTAAAAGAGTTTGTCGTGATGGTGACAAAGCGACTTGTCGCCACGCTGTAAGATCTTCACAAAGTAGAGTTCAGGCAGGCTAACATGAGTCAACCATTTCCAAGAACTTTGAGTCAACCACCTTTCACACTAACAAAGCCGCAACTTGCCATTATTGAACTTGTCAACAATGACAAAGGTATTGATGACCCGACAAAAGATGCGAGACAGGCTTGTTTAGGAGTCCTAACAACAGAGAGAGGGAAACTGCTTAATCTCATAAATTCTTTCTCTGTTGGGTCGGGCGTCGGTGATATATCTGCGTCAACGAAAATTTTAGGACCATTGACATACGCTCAAGTTTCTGGATTGTCAGGGCCCCTGAATAACGTAATCAACAACATTACCACAAAATACAAAGATCATAGTGAGAGATTGTCTGGTATCAAAGAGATACCACCAACAGATGACACACCCGATTTTACTACGGTAGTTGGCGTGGCGACTTCGCATCACGAAGCACAAGCGAGTTTTGCTCGTGCAAAAGGTGAGATAGTGCAAGACAATTTCAGTCCTCTTTTCAATAGCATTGTTGGTGACGCAAACGATGAGTTTGCAAGAGTCAAAGAACAAACATTTGATTTGTTGGGCAGATTAGAGAATGAAGGAACAAATTATCTCACAACCGTCAGGGGTGTTTTGAATGAGGCAGCAGATAATTTTGACGGCACTGGCAACGCAAATAGTTTTGCCACTGAAGATGTAAACAACTTTGATAATGCATTAGAGTTTCTAAATAAGATATCAAGGGCTAGTTTTTTCGTAGGTTTGGCTGGCTCAAAAAATACACATGAGAGATTTTTGGTTGATAACTTCATTGGTGATGTGAATCTGAAAACACTACTGACTGAAGCAGACAATGAGGAAGACGCAAGGTTAACATTCGAATGAGAGTCACAGTCAATACATCAACGTCAAACGCTGTTCGCGTATCATCTCAAGAGTCAGTAAAAGTTGATAGTGCTGCTGAGAGAGGTCCTGCAGGCCCACAAGGTGTTCAAGGTGCAACAGGTAACACTGGCAGCACAGGTGCTACTGGCACAACAGGTACC
>LULV01000332.1_pt2 | contig 10618 bp, 15 predicted proteins | sample 728081 | NCBI WGS metagenome assembly LULV01 (sample SAMN03860280, study PRJNA289734) | marine metagenome | biome: seawater column; feature: ocean; material: water; isolation source: Red Sea water column Station 108 - depth 25m | place: Saudi Arabia: Red Sea | collected 2011-10-15 | depth 25 m | reverse complement strand
TCTTTAATTAATTTTCTTGTAATCAAAATTTTTTTCATACTAAATTTCAGTTATATTAATTAAGATCAAAGATCCTAGAGAGTATTATCAAAAATTAGTAATACATAATAATTTAAAAACCTATAAAGATTACTTGAGTTTATGATTAAGATATACACAGACGGTTCTTGTATAGAAAACCCAGGTAGAGGTGGTTGGGCGGCAATAATATTAGATGATGGAAAAAAAATTGAAATAAAAGGAAATAAAAAAGATACTACGAATAATCAGATGGAATTGTTAGCACCTATACAAGCTCTTAAAAAAATGACAAAAGGTAGTAAAGTTCAAATTTTTACAGATTCCAAGTACGTGAAATCTGGAATAACAGAATGGGTTCACAATTGGAAAAAAAATGGATGGAAAACTGCAAATAAAAAAGAGGTTAGTAATAAAGAACTTTGGACAGAATTAGATCTTCTAAATAATGAATTTGAAATAAGTTGGAATTGGGTAAAAGCACATTCTACTGATGAGTTAAATAATGAAGTAGATTTACTTGCAAAATCGGCAGCAAACAATTAAAGCATGCGCTTGGAAAGCGCATAACTTATAGTAAATTATTTAATAAATTTTCTGCGGAAGTTAAACCACACTCTTTAGTCTCTTTTTCTTCGTGAATATTAACAACTGTGAAATTTTCAATTACTATTAAATAACGATTTGATCTAATTCCCATTCCTTTTGCATTACGATCAACTTCTGCACCAATTGCTTTTGTGAATAACAAATAAGGATCAGATAACATTTTTATTTTACCTGTAGTATTATTTATCTCTCCCCAACCATTCATTACATAAGGATCGTTGACCTTTTTTGAGGCTCTCCATCAACAAGTTGAAAAATCTCTGTATCTGGTAGTTGATCTTTTATTTTAAGTTTCATATCGAATTCATTACATATTTTTTAACTTTTTCAATATCATTTGATAGAAGTTCAAATTTTTCTTTTCTGTCATTAACGTATTTAAGACTATCTGGTAAATTTTCAGTTTTTGAAATTGCATCTTCTATTGCTTTTGGAAATTTACATGGGTGTGCAGTTGATAATACAACACAATTTTTTTCCAATCTCAATTTTCGCACAGCACCAATACCCACTGCAGTATGCGGATCAACTACCATCTGATGTTCATCATTGATAGTTTTTATCATTTCAACAGTTTCGTTTTCATCAAGCATCTCAGATACAAAATTCTTTTTGATTTTATCTAAATCGTTTTTATCAATTTTATAGGTATTATTTTTTATTTCAGCCATTACACCTTTTGTAACTTCTGAGTTACAATCTTTTACATCATATAAAAGCCTCTCAAAATTACTTGCTATTTGTATATCCATACTTGGAGTATTTGTTTCCTCAACTTTCTTTTGACTATAGTCGCCGCCTGATATGGCTCTATGAAGTATGTCATTTTTATTTGTAGCTACGATTAGCTTATCAATTGGAAGGCCTAATTTTTTTGCTAAGTATCCAGCATAAATATCACCAAAGTTTCCTGTTGGAACAGAAAAGGATAAAGGCTGACCATTTCCAACTTTAAAGAAAGCGTAAAAATAATACACCGATTGAGCAATAATTCTTGCCCAATTAATTGAATTTACCCCTGACATATTAATCGCTTTTGAAAATTTTTCGTCATTGAACATTGCTTTTACTAGATTTTGACAGTCATCAAAGTTGCCCTCTACTGCAATATTAAATACGTTATTCTCCTCATGTATTGTCATTAACCTTCTTTGTACAGGTGAAATTTTATTATTTGGGTGTAATACAAAAACATTTAAATTGCTTTTTCCTTTTAAAGCATCGATTGCAGCTGCACCAGTATCACCTGAGGTTGCTACTATTATATTAATTTTTTTTTGATCACGGTCTAAATGGTATTGATAAAAATTACCAATCAGTTGCATTGCGATATCTTTAAAAGCAAGTGTGGGTCCATGAAATAGTTCTAATACTTTTAGATTTCCGAGATTAGAAATTTTAACAACATCGTCAGATCTAAAATTTGAATATGATTTTGAAATCATAGAGATTAGATCATCTTTAGACATGAAATCTCCTATAAATGGATAAATTATTTCAGCAGCTAAATCATTGTAACTAAGATTTTTTAGATTATCTAATTCTTCCTTTTGGAATTGTTTAATTGATTTAGGAACAAAAAGTCCTCCATCGTCCGCCAATCCTTTGAGGAAAACATCTTTAAAAGAAAAGTTTTTTTGATTATTTCTTGTACTAATGTAATTCATTTAATAATTCTTTTTTCTAAAATATAAATATAGCAAAAGAATTGAAAGCGCTAATGAAAACCAAGTAATAGCGTATTTTTGATGATTATTAGAAATATTTGCAGTAATTTTTTTTGGTCTGGGTAACTGATAATTTCCATCTAAATAAATAATATATTTAGAAAAATTTTTACCTGTAAATTTTAAGATATCTTCTCTATTTAAACTAAACCAGTAATTTTCATCTAAATCATTATCTGGCTTAAAGATATTTTTTCTACCTTGTAATTTTAGGGTTCCAATAATATTTTTTTGATCAAATACGTTTATTTCTTGAGTACCCTTCTTTTCAAATGGTATCCAACCTCTATTTATCAAAAAATTTTCATCCCCAATCATAATTGGATTTATTACTTCAAACCCAGGAGTACCAGACTCATTTAAATTGTATAAATAAATTTGCTTATCAAAATCTATAGACCCTGAAGTTTTAATTTTAAGAAAATTTTCTTTGTTTGATTGAGCTAATTCAACTGGAGGATTTTTTAATGAATTTTCAATTTCTAAAATTAAATTATTTTTCCAATTTAGACGGATAATTTGCCACGTACCTAGTCCAATAAAAACAAAAATAAAGAAAATTATAAAGACGGAAAATAAAAACTTATGTTTCAAGGATCAAATTAACTTCCCCAAATATATATTGCAGCAAACAAAAATAACCAAACAACGTCAACAAAATGCCAATACCATGCAGCTGCTTCAAAACCAAAATGATGGTCTTTAGTAAAATGACCTAATTTTCCTCTCCATAAACATACTGCTAAAAAAATTGTTCCAACTATAACATGGAAGCCATGAAAGCCTGTTGCCATGTAAAAAACAGAACCATAAATATGATCTGAAAAAGCAAATGTAGCATGATGATATTCATATGCTTGAAGTGCTGTAAAAAATGCTCCAAGAATTACTGTTAGCACTAATCCTTGTATAAAACCTTTTCTATCACCTTCTAATAATGAATGGTGAGACCAAGTGACTGTTGTGCCTGATAATAGTAAAACTAATGTGTTAATCAAAGGTATATCCCAAGGATCAAAAGTCACAATATCTTTAGGTGGCCATACGTTTCCTACAAAATCATTTGGGAAAAGACTAACGTCAAAGTAAGCCCAAAACCAAGCGACAAAAAACATTACCTCAGATGCGATAAATAAAGTCATTCCATAACGGTGATGAATTTGGACTACTGGGGTATGATGACCTTGATGTTCTGCTTCAATGACCACATCTCTGAACCACATATATGCGCCATAAATTAAAAGAGCTAATCCAAGATACATTCCCCATGAAACATCTGAATGCATGTAATACACAGCACCTATAGCTAATACTAAGCAAGAAAACGAAACGTAAATAGGCCAAGGACTTGGATCTACTAAGTGATAATCATGTTTTTTTTCAGCTGACATTTTTTTGAATTATGATTGTTTATAATAATCTGTCGAGAAAAAAGTATACGACATAGTTACATCTTCTAGGTTTTTAACACTTGGATCATTAATCATTTCAGGGTCTAGATAAAAAGTCATTACATAGGTGGCTTTTTCTCCTGCTTTTAATTCTTGTTTTTCAAAACAAAAACAACCAAGTTTACTATAATATTTTCCAAAACTTGCTGGTGATACGTTAAAACTTGCTACACCGGCAGTTGGTTCGCTACTATAATTTTCAACTTCAAACTCTATTTTGTTAACTTGGCCAACTTTCACATCTATAACATTCGATTTTGCTTTAAAATCCCAAGGTAGATTATTCACATTAGTATCAAATCTGACACTTACAACTTTGTTAAGAACTATTTTAGGAGCACTGTTTGAAATTTGAGTAGTACCTCCAAAACCCGTTACTCTACAAAATAAATCATATAAAGGTACTGCAGCGTAAGATAAACCCAACATAAATACAAATATTCCTATTAGGACTAATGGTGTAAGATTTTTTTTTTGTATCATATTGCTCTATCAAAAACTCCAGTATTATATAATGTAAATAAAAAAAGAAAAATCATGAAGGCAATAATCGCTAATGCTGTCTTGATATTTTTTTTCTTAGTTTTTTTATCTGGTATAATCATAAAATCTTATCTATCAGAAAAAGCACAAAAACCAAAAATAAATATAAAATAGAATAGCCAAATATTGATTTAGCTTTTTTTGCACTAAATTTATTTTTTTTAAATTTATAAAGATCGAAACATAGATAATTATAATAAATAGTTAATAACAATGATGGAATAAGAAAAACAAGTCCTACAAAGTTGATTACATATGGAAAAATTATAACTGGAAGCATTATTAAAGAGTAGACAAAAATATTTACTTTAGTGCTCTCTATCCCATTTGTTAGAGGAAGCATGGGTATATTAGCTTTTTTATAATCTTCTGATTTATATAAGCTTAATGCCCAAAAATGTGATGGAGTCCAAAAGAAAATAATTAAAAAAAATACAAGAGGTTCAAGAGATAAAGATCCTGTAGCAATAGTCCAGCCTATAACAGGAGGAAGAGCTCCAGCCGCACCACCAATAACAATATTCTGTGAGGTTCTTTTTTTCAGCCAAATTGTATAAATTAAAACATAAAATATAATAGTAAAAAGTAATATTCCTGCAGATACTCGATTTGTAAAATAATCTAGTGCAACTACTGAAATAACCGATAAAGTTATTCCAAATATAAGAGCCTGATTTTTATTAACTTTACCTGTTGGTATTGGTCTTAGGCAAGTTCTACTCATTAAAGCATCAAGATCAGACTCATACCACATGTTTAATGCTCCTGCTGCTCCTGCGCCCATTGAAACTAGTAATATTCCAATTATTGCATCTTGAGTTGAAACCATAGTTGGGGCTGTTAATAATCCAACCGCACAAGTAAATATCACAAGCGACATTACTCTTGGTTTCATCAATTTAAATAATTCAGAAAAATTTAGTAAGTCTTCTTGAGACAGATTATCTTTTTTTAATTTTGAACTACTCATCAATTTTAAAGCTTTTATTCCTAGCTATGAGATTTCCCGGTCTCTTGATCATCTACAAACTTTGGTAATTCTTCAAAAGTGTGGAAATTTGGTGGAGATGGAACGGTCCACTCTAAAGTTGTTGCTCCTTCTCCCCAAGGATTCTGTGCTGCAGCTTTCTTTTTTGCAAAAGCATAAATCAAATTCACAAAAAATACAGCTAAGCCAGCAACTGCTATATAGGATCCTATTGAAGAAATATAATTCCAACCTGCAAATGCATCTGGATAATCAGCATATCTTCTAGGCATACCTGCTAATCCTAAAAAATGCTGTGGAAAGAAAATCAAATTTACACCAATAAAAGTTAACCAAAAATGTAATTGACCTAGCCACTCTGAATATTCGTAACCGGACATTTTTGAAAACCAATAATAGAAACCAGCAAATATCGCAAATACAGCTCCTAATGAGAGAACATAATGAAAGTGAGCTACTACATAATAAGTATCGTGCATTGCAGTATCTACTCCTGCATTTGCTAAAACTACACCTGTCACTCCGCCAACTGTAAACATAAAGATAAAACCTAGTGCCCACATCATTGGGGTTTTAAATGAGATCGATCCTCCCCACATAGTTGCTATCCAAGAAAAGATTTTTATTCCAGTAGGAACAGCAATAATCATAGTGGCTGCTAAGAAATAAGCTTTTGTATCTGTACTTAATCCAACAGTATACATATGGTGAGCCCAAACTACGAAGCCAACTATTCCGATTGCGACCATCGCATAAGCCATACCTAAATAGCCAAAAACTGGTTTTCTAGAAAATGTTGAAACAATATGACTAATCATTCCAAATCCTGGTAGAATTAAAATATAAACTTCTGGATGGCCAAAGAACCAGAATAAATGTTGAAACAACACTGGGTCTCCTCCAGTTTGAGCTTCAAAAAAGGCGGTTCCAAAGTTCCTATCAGTTAATAGCATTGTTATCGCTCCTGCTAGAACTGGTAAAGACAATAACAATAAAAAAGCTGTTACTAGAATTGACCAAGCAAACAATGGCATCTTGTGTAAAGTCATTCCAGGAGTTCTCATATTTAGAATTGTTGTTATAAAATTAACAGCTCCTAAAATTGATGAAGCACCAGCCAAGTGTAAACTTAAAATCGCTAAATCCATTGCAGGACCAGGTTGTCCAGCTTTTGACGATAAAGGAGGATATATTGTCCATCCACCTCCAACTCCAGTTTGTCCTGGAGGACCATCAGCAAAAATTGACAATATTAATAACGTTAATGAAACGGGTAATAACCAAAAAGAAATATTATTCATCCGCGGGAATGCCATATCAGGTGCACCAATCATAATTGGAACAAACCAATTACCAAAACCACCTATCATGGCTGGCATTACCATAAAGAAAATCATTATCAATCCATGACCTGTCACTAACACATTATACAAATGATAGTTTCCACCCAAAATTCCATCGCCCGGATGCATTAACTCCATTCTCATTAAAACTGAAAATGCAGTTCCAATAACTCCAGCAACAATTGCAAAAATTAGATACATTGTTCCTATGTCTTTATGATTTGTAGAATAAGCCCAACGTTTCCAACCTGTTGGTGTATGATGATCGTCGTGCGAAGCTGTTTGTGTATACATATTTATTTACTCACTAATTTAAGATTATTATTTTCTATTTCCTCTTTTGCAAATTTTTCTTTTGCCTCAGATAACCAATCCTCATATTCCTCATCAGTTACAACTTTAACGGTGATGGGCATAAACGCATGCTTAATACCGCAAAGTTCAGAGCACTGACCATAATAGGTTCCTACTTTTTCAGCTTTAAACCATGTCTCGTTAATTCTTCCAGGAACAGCATCTCTTTTTACACCAAACGATGGTAAAGCCCAAGCATGTAATACATCGTTTGCAGTGATTAAAACTTTTACAACTTTATTAACTGGCACAACAACTTCGTTATCTACCGCTAGAAGTCTAGGTTGATCTGGTCTTAAATCTTTATCTTCTACCATGTAAGACTCAAAAATAATATTTTCATCAGGATATTCATATCCCCAATACCACTGATAACCGATTGCTTTAATTGTTAAATCTGCTTTTGGTATTGCATCTTGTTTGTATAAAATTTTAAATGAGGGAACTGCAATTACAATTAAAATTAAACATGGTATTAGTGTCCATAAAACTTCAACTGCAACGTTGTGAGTTCTTTTAGATGGATTAGGGTTTGCTGAAGCTCTAAATCTTATGCACGCATACAACATTAAAAATAAAACAAATACACTAATTGCGATTATTATTGGTAATAATAGATAATCATGAAAAGCAACTATCTCTCTCATTGATTCCGAAGCTGCTTTTTGAAAACCTAATTGCCAGTCAACTGGTTGGTTAGCAAAAGCATTATGCGATATGAAAAACGACGAAAATATAAATAAAAATTTTTTCATTTTTAATAGCTATATAAAGCTCTTTTATAAAAATTACACTTTAGTTTTCGCGACAATTTATCAATTAATCACATAATTTACGATCGAAATTGCAGATATGACCGCGGTTTCTGACCTTAAAATATTCTCATTAATTTTAATAGGTTGAACGCCCTTAAAAGAGAGAATCTTCTCTCTTTCAGTCTCTGAAAAATCTCCCTCAGGACCTATGATTATACAAACAGGCTTATCTGTAAATTTTGATTTATCAATTTTTTTAATATTTGAATTTAAATCTGTAAAAATTAGATTCATCGAATTTTTTTTGAGAAAGCCATTTAAATCTTGAGCCTCTTCAATTGTTGGTACATTGATACGGTTTGATTGTTCACTGGCCTCAATTACAATTTTTTCGATACGATCTTTATTAATTTTTCTAACAACTGTTCTATCAAAAATAATTGGTAAAAATTTTGTAACTCCAAGCTCTGTTGCTTTTTGCAGCATAAAATTCTGATAGTTTGATTTTATAGGAGAAAATGCTAACCATAATTCTTTGGTTGTCTCTTTTTGTCTTAGTTGTTTTATTATTTTAAATTCAACAATATTTTTGAATATTCCTAAAACTTTTGCCTCCCACTCTCCCTCTTTATTAAATAATGAGAAAACCTCATTTTCTTTTACTCTCATTACTTTACTTAAATAATGCGATTGACCTTTATCGAGTTTATCAATCATGTTTGCTGATAAAGTATCTGAAAAAAATAATCTAATATTACTCATTTGTGTTAAGTTAATTTATGAAAAATATTAAAGCAATAATTTTTGATGCTTATGGCACATTGTTTGATGTCAATTCAGCTGCTGAAAAATGTAAAGACAAGATTGGAGCTAAGTGGGAAGGTTTTGCAAATTTTTGGAGAACAACTCAGCTAGAATACACCTGGCTTAGAAGTCTTATGGGAAGACACAAGGATTTTTGGCAAATTACAGAGGATAGTTTAGATAAATCAATGAAAACTTTTGATATTGACTCTTCAATGAAAAGTGAATTATTGAATTTATATAAAGTTCTTTCACCTTTTAAGGAGGTTCCAGAAACTCTTAAAAAATTAAAAGAAAAGAATTTTAAATTAGCTATACTTTCAAATGGAACCCCATCTCTTTTAAAAGAGTTAGTTGAGAGTAATAATTTAGATAATCTATTCGATGATTTATTTTCAATAGAGGAAGTTGGAATTTATAAACCAGACTCTAAAGTTTATGAATTGCCTATCAAAAAGTACAAAATTAAAAGCAATGAAATAGCTTTCTTAAGTGCAAACACTTGGGATGTTTCAGGAGGTGGAAATTATGGTTATCATTCTATTTGGGTAAACCGTAATAATAATATCTTTGACAATCTTGATTACAAACCCAAAAATCAAGTTAAAAATTTAAGCGAGCTTGTTAATTTAATTTAAATTAAAATGCAGATAATATGAATAAAGGAAAAAGAGCTGGGAATAGCGCATTAGCTATAGAAGTCGAACAGGGAAAATCTTATTACTGGTGTAGCTGTGGTAAAAGTTCTAAGCAGCCATTTTGTGATGGTTCGCATAAAGGAACAGAATTCAAACCCTTGGCTTATAAAGCTGAATCAACAAAAAGAGTGTTCTTTTGTGTATGCAAACAAACAAACGATCAACCTTTTTGTGATGGCTCGCATAACAAAAAGTAATATTGCAAATTGAAATAGAACAACTATTTTAATCTGATGAAAAATATTGAAGTAAATAAAATTATTGATCCTATTCCAGCATCAGATGGAGCTGGAGTTAAATTAAAAAGAAGTATTGGTGTGGAACCAAATTATTTTGATCCTTTTTTAATGCTAGATGAATTTGGTTCAGAGAATAGTGAAGATTATATTGCAGGATTTCCTCCACATCCACATAGAGGAATTGAAACTGTCACTTATATGCTCGCTGGTGATTTTGAGCATGAAGACAGTACTGGCGGAAAAGGTAGAATGACTGCTGGTGATGTTCAATGGATGAAAACAGGAAGTGGAATTATTCATTCTGAAATGCCTGCTATGAAAGAGGGAAAACTTCATGGATTTCAATTATGGATAAATATGCCAGCAAAATTAAAAATGAGTAAACCAGAATATATTTATATTGATGCAGATAAAATGAGTGTTCACAAAGATAATGATAAGCAAGTAAAAGTTATTGCGGGTAAATTTGAAAAAGCTGAAGGTCCAGTTAAAGGTCATAATGTCGAACCCGTTTATTTTGATGTTGAACTAAATAAAAACAAAAATTTTGAATTTAGCCTTCCCTCTACGCACAATACATTTATCTATCTCATAAAAGGGGAAATAAAAATTGGTGAAAAAGAACATGAAAAAGTTAAAGATAGTACTTTAATCTTATTATCGAGAGGTGAGGATTTAAAAATCAGTGCACAATCTGATTCAAAATTCTTAGTTATTTCAGGTAAACCTATAAATGAAGAAATAGCTAGAGGTGGACCATTTGTAATGAACACTAAAGCAGAAATCTTGCAAGCTGTTCAAGATTATCATAATGGTACATTTGTAAAGTAGATAATGAAATCAGTTCAAATAGATAAATTTGGTGGACCAGAGGTTTTGGTTACAAAAGATGTAGAGCTAGAGAAGCCTGGACCAAAAGAGGTATTAATTAAAAATTTATCAATTGGTTTGAATTTTATAGATATTTATCATCGAACAGGCCTTTATCCTATCCCATTACCTAGTGGTATTGGACTTGAGGCTTGTGGAGTAATTGAAGAAGTTGGATCTGAAGTAAAATTATTTAAAGTCGGTGATAGAGTTACTCAT